>ENA-UOTZ01000457-UOTZ01000457.1-compost-metagenome-genome-assembly--contig:-NODE-457-length-34440-cov-10.848180_pt1 | contig 34440 bp, 23 predicted proteins | sample MGYA00238144_ERZ746983 | MGnify/ENA primary metagenome ERZ746983 (study PRJEB28759, sample SAMN06268863) | compost metagenome | isolation source: single cell | place: USA: California, Emeryville, Joint...
CTTCTGATCTCATTTAATTGACTCTGTTTAATGATCTGTGCTACATCAACGGTGCTTTTCTCAACAGGAATCCATTCCTCCACTACAGTCTCTATTAATTCTCCATTAGAACCCTCGACTAAGATTTTCTTGCTGATCTTCTTCATTGGAACCATTTCATCAACAACCGCTTCCTCAAGCTCTCCCTTGGCATTTTGAATGAGCACTTTCTGCTTACTTAGTTTAACGACGACCTCTTCACCATTTGTATCGACCCCTCTCGCGACAATACTCTCTCCTTGGCCAAGAGCAAACTCTTCAACATCGTTCTCATCCGTTTTTTTATATTTCTTGAGAAACGCTTTTCTCTCATTCTCATCTGGGAAAATCTCATGTAGAAGCTCTTCTGGGACGTGCTCCGCGCCTCCGAACCTCTCAGCAAGCAGCTTATTTCTAGCCGTCTTCGTCTTCTTCTTAGTTATCTCGCTTAGCTGCTTCTGATTCATTATCTGAGCTACATCAACTGTGCTCTTATCAACAGGAACCCACCCCTCAACGCTAGTTTCCGTCAGTTCTCCCTCAGAGTTCTCAACCAATACTTTATTGCGGATTTTTTTCATAGGTATCAGCTCTTCGATCACCATCTCTTCTAGCTTTCCCTCTGCATTCTTCACCATAACTTTCTTCTTTCTAAGTTTTACTACGACCTCTTCACCATTGGAGTCAAATCCTCTTCCAACGATGGTCTCTCCTTTAGATAGCGAGAATTTCTCTTGCGAATTGAACATGGCAGCGTCCTTGTATTTCTCAATGAACTCTTTTCTCTCTTTCTCATCAGGAAACAACTCCATCAGCAATTCCTCTGGGACATTTTCAGAGCCTCCAAAATGCTCAGCGAGTAAAATTTTTCTAGAGATTTTAAACAAAAAATTAAGTTTTCTTCCAATGCGAGCATATTTTACCTCTCAGCCATTGTAATATTCTTCGATTTGATTTCATTTAGCCGATTTTGCCTGATTAGTTGTGCAACATCAACTGTGGTCTTGTCAACAGGAACCCATTCTTCTACCGTTGTCTCTTTCATGTTTCCTTGAGCGTCTTTGACTAAAATTTTCTTTGTAATCTTTTTCATTGGGATCATTTCATCGACAACAGTCTCCACAAGTTCTCCGTTTGTGTGCTGAATAAGAACCTTTTTCTTCCTCAATTTGACGATGACTTCCTCGCCATTTGAATCGACCCCTTTGGCAATAATGCTTTCTCCTTTGCATAGCGCAAAGTCATACAAAGTGTGATTTTTTGCTTCGTTATGTTGCTCAATGAACTCTTTTCTCTCTTTTTCATCAGGGAACATTTCCTTTAACAGCTCCTCTGGGACGTTCTCAGAGCCGCCGAACCTTTCCGCCAGCAACTGATTTCTAATATGATTTGTAGACATTAGTTCCTATTCACAAATTACAAATTTTTACCTTTCAGCTTTCGGAATATTTTTCATTTGAATCTCATTAACTTGACCCTGCTTGACCATTTGCGACATATCCGCGGAAGTTTGACCTACAAGCACCCATTCGTGAACCTCAACCTCCTTTAACTCTCCATCAGCATTTTTGATTAATACCTTCTTGCTAACTTTTTTCATCGGCACTAGCTCATCAATCTCGGTCTCTTCAAGCTTTCCATCTGCGTTTTTAACCATAACTTTCTTCTTGCTCAGCTTAACAACGATTTCCTCGCCGTTTGCATCAAAGCCTCTTCCCATGATTTTTTCACCAGGTAATAGAGGGAAACTCTCCCCTGAATCGAACGCTCTTGCATTTTTATAGTTTTTGATGAACTCTTGCCTCTCTTTCGCATCAGGGAACATTTCCTTCAATAGATCTTCTGGGACGTTCTCAGAGCCTCCAAAGTACTCAGCGAGTAAGATTTTTCTCTGCGCATTTGAAATATTTTTTGTTTTGATCTCATCCAATTGGCTCTCTCTAATTATTTGAGCAACATCAACCGTTGTCTTGTCCACTGGGACCCATTCCTCCACATACGTTTCCTTCAGCTCTCCATCAGCGGTTTCAGTTAATATCTTCTTGCTGATCTTTCTCATTGGGACCAACTCGTCCACAACGACTTCCTCAAGAACACCTTCCTTATTGGCGACCATAATCTTCTTCTTGCATAACTTAACGACAACCTCCTTTCCATTCGAATCAAACCCTCGAGCTACGATACTTTCGCCTTTCAACAGCCCAAACTCTTCGTGGTTCAAAATAGTTGCTTCTCTATATTGCTCTATAAATTCTTTCCTCTCTGCCTCATCTGGAAACATTTCTCTAAGCACCTCTTCAGGGACGTTCTCTGAGCCGCCGAAATGCTCTGCCAGAAGCTTATTCCTTTCGGCTTTCGAGACATTTTTCGTCTTGATATCATTCAATTGGCCCTGTTTAATAATTCGAGACACATCAACGGAAGCTTTATTCACTGCGACCCACTCTTCAACAACAGTCTCCTTTAACTCTCCATTAGCAGTCTTGACCAATACCTTTTTGCTGATCTTCTTCATCGGGACCAATTCATCTACGACAACCTCCTCAAACTCTCCATCCGCGTTTCTTACCAGCACGGCTTTCTTGCTTAATTTCACCACGACTTCCTCCCCATTGGAGTCAATACCTCTACTGACCACACATTCGCCCTCCGAAAGAGCAAACGCATCAAAATTGTAGTTCTCAAGGAACTCTTTCCTCTCGCGTTCGTCTGGAAATATTTCTTGAAGGACGTCTTCTGGCACGTTTTCAGCGCCTCCGAAATGCTCGGCTAGCAGTTTGCATCTAATAAAATTACGCTTTCTTATTTTCAATAGAAACGCTTTTTTTACCTTTCAACTTTCGATATGTTTTTTGTTTTAATCTCATTGAGCTGACTCTGTCTAATTACCTCTGCCACGTCAACAGTTGTCTTATCCACAGGCACCCATTCCTGCACAAAAGTTTCTTTTAGCTCTCCATCAGAGTTTTTCACTAGGATTTTCTTGCTGATTTTTTTCATAGGGACTAATTCGTCAATAGTTATCTCCTCGAGTTCTCCATTAGCGTTTCTAATAACCGCCTTCTTTTTGCTCAGTTTCACCACGACTTCTTCTCCATTAGCATCGAAGCCTCTCGCCACGATGCTCTCTCCTTGCAAGAGTGTAATTTTCTCAGCGCAGTTATGCTTATTGAGCTTATCTTTCAGATTGTGTCCTTTTTGCGGAGATATTTTCGAATATTTTTCGATGAATTCCTTTCTTTCGGCTTCAGTGGGAAATATCTCTTGAAGGATCTCTTCCGGGACGTTTTGCGCGCCTCCAAAATGCTCAGCAAGCAATTTATTTCGAATAGCAGCGACATCGACGGTCTTTCCATTCTGCAGTTGAGTCGTCGAAGGCAGCCGCCATATATTGCCGCCGGGGAGTTTCTTTAGCTCTTCAAGGTCTGAGAGCTGATAGCCTTTAAGATACTTATGGATATCTATCATGTTTAGCATGCTTTTGCTGCTGAAGAAGCCTTTCCAAATCGATTCTTCTTCCTCTGGGTCTCGCATTCTCTTAGAATGGGAGAACTGGGACGCTTTTGGAAGACCTTTGCGAAGTGAAGTTTGAATCCCTCCGCTTACTTTGCCGGATTTGATGCTTGTGACTGATGTGTTGCTGCTCGTGCGACTAAGGTTCAATGAACCAAGAGAGCTGTTTAATGATAACCGTGATTTCGGTTGCATGTGATGTAGCCGATTAGTTGTTACGGGTGTGGTACTTACTCTCTTCCTTGTTTTAATTTAAAGTTCTGAGCGTTTGAACTATTCTTATTTCGAGAGGAGCTATCAAATTAATTATTGAAGAACACTCGAGGTTTCTCTTATCAAACAAGAAATATTCGCATAACTGACAGAGACGCAGGTCATAAGAACAATAGGTAGCATTACCTGGCTGAAGATAGTAAATTATTCTAGCCTTTAGGAGTTTGTAAAGGGAATACAATTATTTTCATGGAATTGAGGAGAATATTTTTGGAAATTTAGCCAAGTAGTGAGACTGTGCGATTAGGGTATGGGCTATTGTGTTGGCGATATTGGAAGTTGGTTGGTAATCTGTGTTTTATTTCAAGGCTATTTCAGATTTAAGCCTTTAGTAAATTAACAAAATAAAATTTTAAAATAAGCTATGAATATTTTATTGGATTTGAAACATCAAAATTAAATCAAAGTTTCTTCCGCCTGAAGTTATTCAAAAGTTCTGATAAATATATATTAAAAGCGAATGATAAGCAAGAGAAGGAACAGTCTCATTTTCAAGGCGATCGAGTGATTTGGTTCGGTGAGACAGAGTTTTGAGCATTCAAGGGATGTATTAGGCATAAGGTCTTACAAAACGCAGTGGATAGAATTACGTAAAATTTTTTACGACCGAGTATGCCAATGCAGAGAAGACAGAGAGGGACCTGCGAGATTGCTCTTTGCTTGAAATGGACGATGTTTAACGTTCAATTAGACTGCAGTTATAACTCAATTCATTGGAGAATACAGATCTGGGCTGGGAGAAAGAGCGAGTATAAGAAACGCTCATTTTTTGAAAAATAGAGCAATTTTAAAGCGATACGTATTGCAAGATTGCATTCTGAATAGTCCGAGTATAGAGTCGAGGTAGAAGTAACAAAGCATAGTACTTTTGATACCAAAGCTGCTGAATTACCACGATGTAAATGATATTTCTGAATAAAGCAACCTTTGAAAACCATAAAAGTTCTCTTGTTAACTCCTATTATGGTTGTGACTCGTGGAATTGTTGTAATCACTATCTTTGGAACGGTTATTTTAGTCGTAAAGTAGATACATTGTTGGAAGTAATCCTCCTGCCAGTCAGTCGGACTTAAGAGAGTGAAACTCCTGGTTATGTTTCTCATTATGTTCAACAAAACAAACGCTAAGATTTGTAAATACAAGACTGCAGAGATCAACTATCATTAATGGCTCCAACGAATGGTTGACTCAAATTATTATCAAATTTCTTATTAAGAGATTTCTTCACTTCATTTCGAGTTCTTGACTTGAAAAATTTAATTTTCAGGATAGTTAATTCAAACTCTCAAATCAGGAAGAATATTCATTGAAAACACATTTTGGATGTATTTTTCTTTTATAAAAAAAAATCCTTCACGTCCAAACTGTTTATGATAGCCCTATTATGCATATCGATAAAATAAAAAACCAAACTCGAGAAGAATATATCCCTTTGAGTTAGATTTGGTTGAGTAATTTTCTTCTACTAACAGAATTTCGCAACTCTCGCAGAGTGTTGACATTTACAGATGGCAAACTCGCAACTTTCACGCCTTCTTGAATGTTTTGATCGGACTCTTGATTGCTTGTGTTGGATTCCTCTTTCATTTGAATCAAAGTATCTTTTGTTGGTAAGCTCTCCACAGGCTTATGAGTCTTAGAGACCTCCAAAAACTGCTCACCAGTTTTATTTCGGGTTAACGCAATTCCTGTATTCGTGCTAAATGGCGTCGCAGTTTGAGGTTGAGGCGATTTATTGAAATAATTGAAGATTTCTGCCTGCGTTTTTCCTTTTATTTCAGGCGCAAAAATCAAGAAATAAATGCTTGCGATCACTCCAATGCCCCAATAGATCACCAATGTCCCATTTACCCCAAGCCGACTATTTATCAAAATCGGAAAGACAGAAGTGTCAATTAAGGACAAAGCCCAAAATCCACCCACAACGATTCCAAAAGCCGAGTCTATCATCGTCGCTGGCGTATACAAGTACAGGAACTGAGCCAATCCCGCTCCATAAGTGAAAAAACTTAGCATGAGGAAATATTTCTGCGCCGTATAGACTCCCGCAAATCCCAGCACCCAGATAGCGGTTAACAGCAATAACGCAAGGCCTTGTATGACAAAAAACAGCCTTTTTCGACGGAATCTTGCAAGCCAAAGCAGAGATCCTGTGTTACCGACGAGCTCGAGTACTCCACATAGCACAGTGAAGAATTGCGCTGTTTTCGTCGATTCCGCGATGGTAGCGCCTCCAAGACTTTCCATTTTATCGATCAAAGTGTTTGAAAAGAGAGAAAAATGCAGAATCCCGACTCCTATCCCGGCAAGATTGATGGCAAAGCCTACCGATATTTGTTTTCGATACTGCCTCAAAAGCTGGCGGATCGGCAACGAAGATGAGACCACACTAGCATCTGCTTTTATTGCGAGTAACTCACCATCAACGGCCTCTTTTTTATAGACTCTCTCCAAAGCTTTACGAGCTCTTTCTTCGTCCTTGTATTTCATGTAGATAAATTTTCCAGATTCTCCTTTCACATTGAATATGAGAATAATCAGCGAGATTAAGCCTGGGATAAGCGGAAACAGTGAAACGAACCTCCAATACTCGCCTGGAGGCGAACCAGCCGCTGGCAGCCCTAGTCCGATCAAAAAGCCAACGAATATTCCAAATGGCAAGAAATACGGCACAAAAGCTGACGAAATGCCTTGTGTCTCTAAAGGTGACATCTCGTAGTTTAAGATAGGCGCGACTCCTTGGAAAATACCTGAGCCGAGGTTTGCGATGAACCTTCCGATGATCATGACTGGCGTGTTCTTGATTGCGGTCAGTATGAGTCCGATTGAAGCGATTGGTATCGTTGTAATGATAAGTTTGTAACGGCCGGTCCTATATGACAGAGAAGGGCCACCGAGGCAGCCAATGAGATTCGCTAATGTGATCATTGTGCTGTTAACTGTATTATAAAGCATTTTTTCTGATTCAGACCAGCCGAAGACCTCGCTGAGGTTATTGAAGATCGTATTGAAAGAAACCACTGTGATGCCGTAGAATAAAAATAGCAGAGCACATGCAAGCATTGAGAGGAAAAATGAGTACTTGTTCCTTAATCTTGCCGTTGGTTTTAGGGTTGGTTTGATGGGAGGGTTAGTAACTACTGCTTGTGCTCCTTCGGTCTCTTTAAGCTGAAGATCCATTTGAAAAAGGCTAAGAGAATACCTGTAAATGATTTGAAATTATGCATATTAATAATCTTTAAATTGCACATTCCAAAAGAGATTCTAAACTGAATAATTTACTGGATCATCATTGACTATCAGTGACATGATAACATGCTGAGATATTTATTTTTCTATCCAATTAAAAGACAGCAGCATGAAAATTGTCTGGAGGGTAGAATTAGATCAGAAGTTTGAATTTTGGATGTCCATTCATTAAAATTTAAGGCCATAGCCGTCAATATGCGCCTTGGAGTGTCTCCGGGTCATATCTTATAGAATGCAATTAATTAGGACGAAATGAACACAAGTTAAATGCCTTAGCAAACTTGAATAAAATTCTCCTATGATATAGATACTTTTTTTTTGGATTTATTGGACAACTCCGCCTCTAGAGTTTTTTGTTGTGCTATTCTGCGCTCTCATCTTGTGGGGATGCATTATTTCCAGAAGATTTAATACCCTCTGAAACTTTACTGTCTTTGTCGGTAGAACTTGGTTCAGTCTTTACATGAACTAAAGTCTCATTGCTTGGTAAGCTTTCTAACATTTTTGGACTTTCAGAGTCCGTCACAATTCTTTCGACAGGTTCTGTTCGCACGACTGATCCTCCGATGTTGATAGTCTGTAGTTCGACCGGCTTGACTTGGTTTTGCTGAGCTGATTTGTTGAAATAATTGAAGATTTGCGTTTGCGAGAGCCCTTTGATTTCAAGTGCTGCCACCATAAAATACACGATTGCAATCATTCCTATGCTCCAATAAATCGCCAACGTTCCATTGATACCAAGCCCGGAGTCAAGCAAAATTGGAAAGATAATCGAATCTATCAATGACATCGCCCAAAACCCTCCATTGACAAGTCCTAAAGCTGAATCGCTCATTATGGCTGGAGCGTAGATATAAAGGAATTGCGCTACACCCGCTCCGCAAGCGAAATATGAAAGGATTATGAAATATTTCTGTGCCGTATAGACTCCAGCGAACCCAAGGATCCAGTTGCAGGCTAAAAACGAGTACGAGAGCCCATATACAACAACAAAGATGAGTTTTCTCCGGAATCTCCCAAGCCACAACAAAGACCCTGAATCACCAATGAGTTCGAGTATCCCACATAAAAGCGCGAACAATTGAACTGTTTTTGATGCCTCATCGTCGCTTGCTCCTCCCTGCACTTCCATTTTATCGATCAGAGTGTTTGAATACAACGCTAGATAGGTTATTCCTGCTCCAATTTGGGCGAAACTGATGGCAAAACCTAAACCTATTTGCTTTCGATAGTCCTTCCATAATTGAATTAACGACGTTGGTGAGGAGACCACACTCGCTTCTTTTTTAATCGTCTGTAACTCTCCATCGATTTCCTCAAGTTTGTATACTCGTTCCAAAGCGTTCTTCGCTCTGACTTCATCCTTGTATTTCATGTAGATAAATTTCCCAGAGTCTCCTTTGATAATGAAAACGAAGATAATCACCACAATGAAGCAAGGAATGAGCGGAAATAGCGAAACAAACCGCCAGTATTCGTTCGGTAGTGACGGGGATACCGGCAGTCCGAGACCGACTAAAAAACTGGTGAAAACTCCTATGGATATTTGGTATGGAACGAAGGCCGAAGAAATGGTATGCGTTTCTAATGGTGACATTTCAATAGCTATTATAGGCGCTACGGATTGAAAAACGCCTGAGCCGAGGTTCGAAATGAATCTTCCAACGATGATGACTGGATTACTCTTGATTGCAGTCAAGATGATTCCCACAGCGGAGATCAGGATTGTTGCCAAGATAAATCTGTATCTCCCAGTCTTATAGGATAAAGAGGGTCCAATCAAGCAGCCAATGAGATTTCCTGAGGTTATCATGACACTATGGATCGTGCTCTGGAGTGTTTTCTCTGAATCAGACCATCCAAATACTTCAGTCAGGTTGTCAAGGATGGTGTTGAAGACTACAAGAGTGTATCCAAAGTAGAAAAAGAGTAGTGAGAGGGCAAACAACGAGAGAAAATATGAAAGTTTGTTTCTTAATCTCGCGGTTGATTTAGAGGATTTTATGTGGGAGCTTTTAGGTTCTGTGTTGTTGTTTTGGTTCATTTTGCAGTTGCAGGCTTAGATTATAAGATGGTTGAAAGAATTTAAGTGAAAAATGTTATAGATAATAGACCTGACAGACTTTTAAATATGCTTTTAAGTGATTCTCAAATCTTAAAATAGGTGGTTCTCCGTAAAACATGGTATAGATAATAGACCTAACAGGCTTTTAAATATGCTTTTAAGTGATTCGCAAATCTTAAATAGGTGGTTCTCCGTAAAACATGGTATAGATAATAGACCTAACAGACTAATAGACCTAACAGGCTTTTAAATAAGATTTTAAGTGATTCGCAAATCTTAAATCGGTGATTCTAAGTGAAAAATAGTATAGATAATAGACCTAACAGGCTTTTAAATAAGTTTTTAAGTGATTCGCAAATCTTAAATAGATGGTTCAAATAATTCAAAAAAAGGTGATACTACTGAATTTCAGGCGATTCTAACAATTCCTTTTGTCAGCTCAATAAAAAATTTTAAGAAATGACTTTCTCAACAACCACTGTACTAGCACATTTCTTCCTCGGCAATAGCCGCAACATTCACTAGTTTGTGGGAAATTTTCCCCATTCTTTCTCATCTTAAAATATCATACAACTCTCAGAGTTACTACGAAACTGGCCCTGGCTTTTTCAACAACCAAACTATTCCTTGTTCTTTTTCAGTAAAAAAGAATTATTTTTCATTGATTCATTATCAATGCGTTCAAACTTGAAAATCTTGAAGATCAATGTAATTTCATATTATGCTATATAGTGCATAGTTGAGCTGAGAGTCACATTCAGCACTCACTTGTCTTTTCTTCCTTTAATATAAAGATATTTGGCAAGAATTAACATTATCAGTCTCTGTTAACTTGAAATTGAATTTAACTATTTGGATTGATTGAATAATTACAATTTCTTATTAGAATGCGATAGCTCTACATGGATCAGGGTGACTTTTGCTTACAAACTACCTAAAAATTTAGGCACATCTGAGAAAGTTAATGTATTTTTGTAATTTCTGTTTGTAGTTTCCCTTTGACTTCAAGGCCCAAAAATCAAGTTGCAAGCGCATGCAATAATCCAAATACTCCTAATATACATCCATTTCTCTTTAAAATGCGAATCTCCTGCTAAGCTAAATTTCAACAACAGCAAAAGTTTGCTATTGTAATAACTTAGTATCTACTTGTGATTATTCCAAAGGCCCAATCTAACACAGGAGCTGGAATATAAAGACAGAAACTACTCGAGATCAGCTCCATAAGTGAACTATGAAAGCATCATCGGATTTTCTGTCTTGATCAACCTCAACAACCCCAAAATCGAGTGGGTACCAATAATCTCTGCAATTAAACATGAAATGAGCGGAAGCAGTGTCACAAAATCGCCACAAGTCGCCTGGAATTAAATCGCTCACCGGGAATCCGAGTCTGATTAGTCAGCAAAGACACCAAATGGAATAAAATGAAGCACAAAGCTAGAGGATATGCGGTATAGAGTGTCTTGGATCGTATCAGCTGAAGACTTCGCTGAGATCATTGAAAATACTGCTGAAAGGAGCAATTGTATCACCGAAATGAAAGAAGAATAAAGGATTTCCGTCACCTTCTTGTTGCTCAGGTTTCAAATCAAAATAAGTCTGTTTGCTCAAATTTCGAAGGTTCTCAAAGAATTTTAATAGAAATTTTATTCGGGAAACTTCCAAAGTGCAGCACACGTGACTAAATAATCACGTTAGTCGATATCAGGGTGTGTTTCTCTCAACAACCCTCCCACACCTCTCAGATATGCTAAATCCTTATCAAAAAGAACTGTTTAGAGATTTTTGTATACGCAAATATTAATCCGTATTTATCATTTTGAATAAAGATTTCATATAATGAAGAGCAAAGCCCTATTTATGCAACTTGGAATGTCAGCGAGACAAATCCAATATAGAGCGCCAATGAAAATAATTAAACTTGTACTATTCCTGGCCTTAAAAAAATCCAGGAGTACAAAAGTAATCCTAGCTTATTTACGCAATTTTCGTACCTGGTGGTGATGTTGTACCGTCAGAGGCTCCAGTGCCCTCTGAGCTTTTACAGTCTTTTTCAGTTGAATATGGTTCAGTCTTGACATGAACCAAGCCGTCATTGCTTGGGTAGGTTCCCAAGATTTTTCGCATTTCCAAGTCTCCAACCATTTTTTCAGCAGATTCTGTTTGCAAGGCTTTTCCCTGAGGAGATTTGACTGGCGTGATCTTCTTTAGAGACCCTTTGTTGAAGTGATTGAAGATTTGTGTTGACGACAGCCCTTTGACTTCAAGTGCTGCCATCATGAAATACACAACGGCAATCACTCCAATAACCCAATAGATCACCAAAGTTCCATTGATACCAAGTCCGGAGTCAATCAAAATCGGGAAGATGATCGAGTCGACCAGTGACATCGCCCAGAAGCCTCCAGTGACGAACCCGAAGGCTGAATCGCTCAAGACGGCTGGAGCGTAGATATATAGGTATTGAGTTACACCAGAGCCAAAAGTGAAATATGAAAAAATAATTAAATATTTCTGTGCCGTAAGGACATTAGCGAATCCGAGAATCCAGTTAGCGCCTAGTATCGAGTACGAGACTCCGAAAATCACCAAAAAGACGTTTTTTCTCTTGAGTTTTCCAAGCCAGAGCATTGACAGCGAATCACCGCCCAATTCGAGTACTCCGCATAAAATCGCAAACAGCTGGATCGTGGTTTCCACGTCATGACGGGTGGCTCCGGCTTTTGTTTCAATTTTATCGATCATAATGTTTGAGTACAGAGCAATGTATGTAAGCCCAGCTCCTATTTGAGCGAAGTTGATGGCAAAGCCTAACCCTATTTGCTTCTTATACCGTCTGAACAGTTGACTAATTGACTCGGAGGGTATGACCGTTTTGGCTTCTTCTTTAATAGCCTCGAGTTCTCCCTCGACTTCTTCAGGCTTGTACACTCGTTCCAAAGCTTTCTTCGCTCGAGCTTCATCCTTGTACTTCACATAGATAAATTTCCCCGAGTCTCCTTTGATAACGAAAACGAGGATAAGTATCATAATGAAGCAAGGAATCAGCGGAAATAGCGAAGCAAATCGCCAGTATTCGCCAAGATGCGATCCAGAGGACGGCAGTTCTCCGATCAAAAAACTGATGAAAACTCCCACAGATATTTGATATGGAATAAAGGCCGAAGAAAACGTATGAGCTTCTAATGGTGACATTTCGAAGGCTATTACAGGCGCTACGGCTTGAAAGACGCCTGAGCCGAGGTTCGCAATGAACCTTCCAATGATAATAACGGGCATGTTCTTGATCCCAGTTAAGATGACTCCCAAGGCGGAAACCAAGACCGTGGCGATTATAAATCGGTGTCTGCCGGCCCTATATGATATAGAAGGACCAGCAAGACTACCAACGAGATTTCCTCCGGTGATCATACAGCTGTGAATCGTGCTGTAGAGCGTCTTGTCAGATTCAGACCACTCAAACACCTCAGTGAGCTGTTCAACGATCGTGTTGAACCCGACGAGAGTATATCCGTAGAAGAAAAAGCCCAATGATAGTCCAAACAACGAGAGGAAGTACGACCATTTGCTCCTTAATCTCGCCGTCATTTTAGCCATCTTGGAGACCTCTTTGGAAGGTTCTGTGGCATGCTCTTTTTGAGGGCTCGCGGGCTGTGAGTCTCTTTCTGAGTCCATTTTGTGCTTGTAAAATAATCAAATATAGTTGAAACCATTCCAAAAAAAACGGCTTAAATATCGGAGGGATTCCGACCTGAGTATTAAATTCGTTTTTCAGTGAATGGTTAATCCGAAATGACAAACTGGTCTAAAATTGTTGCACAGTGTGACTATATATAACTTCGCAAGGAATATTAGACAACCTTTCTGGAAAGGAGAAAGTCCTATTCCTTCCTTCCTCAGCAAATTCAATGCTTTTTTTTCAAATTGCTGAACTAGGGCGCTCCTACATCAACATACACCACAATACTAAGTCGTTTGTCGTAAACTCCCCCAGTTCTTCCGCATCGTAAAATTTTTTCATACAACACTCAGATTTATCAGCTTTTATCGCCCTGGCCTTTTTAAATGGGCCCGAAAGACTATTTTCTGTTCTTCTCCACTAAATACTGCTACTTTTACGGATTGGACAGTCTCTACTGATGTATCCAAAACCTAAAAAAATTGTTTGATTTGAGCGGTATAGTGCCTATTTTAGCTGATAGCTATAAGTCCTATAAAACACACAAACTTTTCATATATTCACTGGGAATGGGAGCATTTCCTCCTCTCATACTACGCTTAATAACCCAGGCCTACCATTATCAGTCTTCGATAACACGGATTTGAATTTGCGAATTAAGAGTTAACCGGCTCAGTTTTTTCATTCACAACATAGATCGCGAAATTAACGGTTTGAATTAATTGAATAATTACAAACTAACAGCTGAACATTCCCACAGGTTCTCAGATAACACTACTGCCATAGCTCTGCATTATCCCTCTGTTCACACACATGGAGCACGTATCTCATAAAACAAAAGCTTTCAATAAAACTTACTTCGAAACCGAAGCATTTACCACCAGTAGCAGCAGCAATACTGTAATCGGCAGCAAGATCACCCCAAAACAAGGTCCTTTTCCAGCAGACTACCCACTCAAAGCCGTACCTTACCCCAAAAGAGATTACTTAAGAGACTCTTCCTATCACTACAGCAAATTCGATGCTGAACTCAAATCGAATAACGTCTATGAGAATATTCCTTACTATAATGGAGCCTTTCACGGAGAATATCGCAGCGAAAAGAAGGCCAAAGCGAATTTTTATAATAATAATACGAAACGATGCTATTCGGCTTCCTCGACACAGCCTTCCAGCGAGGATTCCGATCTCTATAGAAAGCAAAATAAGGAAGGCGTTAAGGTCGTTCAAGGCGGGAATATAATCCATGACTCGCTGCTAAGTGGAAGCGGTGAATCGGATGATGATATCGGCAGCGGCGGGAACAGCCACACGGCAAAGCTCAAACGATTTGCCACTTCAGTTAGCAACATTGGGCCAAGTTGCAAGGAAATCTCTTTACCTGGATTTTTGAAGGACCTCTAATAAAGCCAACCCACGAAATATATAAATTCAAACTATGTTTGAAAAGAAGATAATATTAGCCTATTACAACCAAAAAAAAAAAATCAAAAGAAAAATAAGCTATTGAAAACGATGAAATCAGCCGAAGACGGACTATAAATTGCTAATATACATATATATGTAATACCAAATAGTGTTTGAATTTTAGGATATTAGATTCTCTGTACTATTAGCATTTCTCAGCTTCTTCTTAGAAGGGTTGTTTGTTAATCGTTCGATGAGTTTACAAGCTCTTTGCAAGAGTTTGTGATTGCTTGAGTTTGTAAATGATCTGAGAATCCATTTCTAACACTAAATATTATCAATAATACAACTTAATAACTAATTGGCTTTCATATGGCCCTATGCTAATACTTATGAAGTTATCCCTCTGTTCCTGACCCATGTGTCGTGAATTTTTTTTCTCTCATATACGGACTCTATATAAAGGCGTGAGTATATTCACATAGTCTTAGAGAATTTTCTAAGGAAGAAATTTACGTTTTTGAAAAAAGTAAAAGTCACAATAAGAAATATATTTCATATATTCTGAAGCAAAATGGATGATTTCAAGGAGCTTATGCAGCAGGCGGTTTCGATCAAATCAGGGCAGATGCTGGAGAAACGAAGAAACTTTGAGCAGTTACCGGTTTTCGTAAAGGCGGGTTTGTATTACCAGCCAAAATACCATAATGTCCGCCAGCAAGGGTTTCACCAGCGGCTTTCGGTCGCCGAGCTACTAAAACTCAAAGGAAACAAAGAATTCAGCCTTCAGAAGTATGACCAAGCAGCGCATCTCTATGAGCAAGTGAGTGATAGCTCAATTTCCGCAAAAGTAACTGGTTCTTAATAGGCACTGTCCATTTTCCGGTTCATTTCCAATAGAAATCCCAAATGGAAGAACGAAGGTAAGGTTAATTAGCAAAGCGGGGTTTTTGATTAGGTTCTAGGGATTATCGATGAAGATTTGACTTATGAGGAGTATGAAGGCGAGTCGGAAGAGGAGATTGAAGTGATGAAGACGCTGAAACTGGCGTTGTACTTAAACATGGCGATTTGCTATCTTCGACTCAATGATTCTAAAAACAGCAAGGCTGCCTGTGAGGAAGCTTTGAAAATCGACCCGAAAAACACTAAGGCGCTTTATCGGCGAGCCAAAGCGATAACCGCAGACATAAATTCAACGATTGATGACTATCGCGCAGGACTCGAGGATCTGAATAAGGCAGCCGCAATTGATCCGAGCAATACGGACATACAGCAGGAAATCGTGCGGTTTAAAAAGCAAATAGCGAAGATTGTGGCTGATGAGAATAAAGTGAAGGGCTTCTTGAATAAAGCAGCAGAATCAAAGTCACAGTCCACAAAGGAAAAGGAGGACAGTTATAAGGGGGTTGAGGAGAATTATCAAGGGATCCAAGGTGCTAATGATGTAAAAGTACTAGATAAGGCGTCAACTACTCCAAGCCAGCAACAGGCAGGTGGGGATGCTAAAACTGAGTCCAAAAAAGCACACGATCAAGCGAAGGACTCCGATCATTCTCCTGTAGAGGCCAAGCGGTCAGAAACAGTGTCAGGAAACGTGAAGGAGGCAAAACCACCGAGTGAACTCAAGGATCTCGAAAAGTATTCGTTATCTCAATTTATATTTGCCTAATTCGGAAAAGGCTATTGGAAGCAAGAGGAAACGAGATGATAAGATTATATAACTCTGTTGGAAAGCACAAGGAGGCACAGGAGCTGCATAAAAAAATCGAAAAAGCAATGGTAACAAAACATAAAAAAAAAAAACAAGATTGATTCGTTTGATGATAATAGGGAGTCAAAAAACAATTGGAAGCTCTGTCAGCAATTGATTGGAACCACCCGAACGAGTTTCTTAAAGAAGCCGCGGTGAAATTCGAGTAAATAAAACGAAAATGAGCTCTTTAGCTCTAACTATCATATTTTAGTCTTGATCTCACAGACCCTGTGGTACGAGCCGAGCTAAAAGAATTACAGGAGCAGAATCTCGCTGAAATCCGAAAATGGAGTAACTCAACTCAACTTTCCTTTCCCTCATCGGTTTAATATAAGTCGATGATCTGACGCTTGCTATTCAAACTGGCAAAGTCCCAACACAAAAACCCAAAGTACTGAAACGAAAACCCCAAAAATCCTCTACGATCGAATCTAGCAAACCAAAAAGCAATTCACAAGGCTCAACAGAGTAAAAAACCTCACCCAATTCCTCATGTAATTTCTTTGTTAGAACTGGGAAGATCCCACAGAAAAATAATCAGAAGGAGATAGATATCAACCGAAAACTGAACTTTGCTCTCGCGACCGTGGCTATTATCCTATTCGCCTTGACTGTCTACTTACAAATGAGATAGAGAAAGGCGACTTCTTCAGTGTTTAAATTTTAGAATATTAATTAAATTGACCATTTAAACCTTTTATTCGTAATCTGCATTCCATCCGGACTCTGCATGATTAATGCTCTAGCCAAGATCCCGGCAACATTTAAATTTCAACTTCTTTTTCTGTATATTTATCGAAAAACCATTTCCTTGAGAAGTTGAATTGATTTTCCTTTGATTAAGTAAATTAAATTTTGAATGAGGATTTCTGAACATGCTCTTCCTGAGGGTACGACTAGGCTATTCCACGAAATCGAATGTTAATTTATTCGGGCCTCATCAGAATAAATTAATAAGATACTCATAATAAAGTAGAAGAAAAATAAATAATCGGGTTGAGACAAAATGAACGTAAAAGAATCTTCTATTCTCAGGCTTTATACACTCACATTGTCCTTCTAGTACCTTAACAAGCAACAAAAAGACAAGGTCCAATATCTCAAATCTGTTCTGAATACCGACGACAACACGACCATCGAATACCTGAAGAAGTCAGGCTGGGACGTCGATAAAGCCTGCGAGCTCCACTTCTCAAGCACGACCTCAAAAGAGTCGACCAAAGTCAAGGGAACCAAGAAGCTCGAAAGCACTTACTTAGCTTACAAAGGTCTATACTCACCATTTTCTGTTTATAATCGAACTTGTGCACTATAGATCCGAGCGCAGAGAAAATCGGCATTGATGGGCTGACCAAATTTTTCGCCGACCTTGGCGTCGACCCTCTCGACCCTGTTACACTCGTTATCTCGTATCATTTCGATGCGAAAGCTATGGTAATTTTTGCTCAGAAAACGTCCTTTGAACTGATTTTGGGATCGTAGGGTGAATATACTAAGGACGAGTTTTATGCGGGGATGACAAAGCTGAGGTAAGAATATTGAATGGATAAGAGCTAGAGTTATGTGTTTAGATGCGAGACGGTGAAAGATTTGCAAGGACAGTTGAAAACCCTGAAAGCTCAATTGGATGACCCGAAGATTTTCAAGGAGGTTTACAAATTCACCTTCAATTTTGCCAAGGACGCTGGAAAAAGGAGTCTCGACTTCGATAATGCAAAAGGTGATTACTCGACCAAATTCTCTTTGATAATAACCTTTTTGCTTGGATTAGCGCTCTGGGAGATCCTTCTGGCCAATAAGTTCCCATTCCTTAAAAGCTGGCTCGAATATCTTGATGTAATTTGATGGAAGTTACATTTGATCTTATGATTTTTTTGTTAAATACTTAAAGTCATTGAAAGAGAAAAATGATGTTTCTAAGGACACCTGGAATATGCTCTTGGAGTTCCATTTGTTGACAAATGGAGATCTTTCTAAGTACGAGGACGATGGTAAAAGCTTCAAACGATACATTTGGAGCTAATCTTTATGAAAATAGGAGCATGGCCTGTGATTATCGATGAATTCGTTTCCTGGTTGAAGGCCAAAAAATAAGCTAGCGTTTAAGGGATCAAATTTTTACAACGCAAAAGCAGATTATTAAAAAACTACTCGCATTCAAAGTCAGGAAAGATTTGCTGGTTGCATCTTGGTTTACATAAAAAAGAAACTTCATGCCAATACTGATTGATTGGTTAAACAGAGATTAGAGGGTTATGCAGCTATAAGACAGTTAACAAAATACTAATAATTATGTGGCTCTTCTTTACCAAAACATAACACTGTCTATATAGACCTAATAACACCGATTAGTAGTATTATCAACACTTAGCAATTTGTAAATAAAAACACTTCGAAGACGATCCTAATATCCTCATCAGGCTAAAAAAAAAAATGAAGTGAAAGAGTATGTTAACTTTCTAAAAAAATCAGCGAACAGCGAATGAGCAGGTAGCTCAAATTGAAATGCATATTCATTACAATTTATAAACAGATGTCAAAAAATCTTGATGCACGACTTAACTTACTCTCTAGGGAGCACTCTGCTCGCGTCGCCTTCAGCCGTCACACTCGACAACCCGGTGTTGTCTTGTTTCTTTGGGATTGCTTCATAAGCTTTAAGTCGGCCTTCCTATATAATTCAGCAAGTTTTAATACAATTAACGGCTAACAATGCAAGATTTACCATCTGTGAGACAGATTTTTCCATTGTAGATATCATCAAGTGCGCTTGTTCCTCAGTTTCCAATCGCTGCTTTTCCTCATGCAGCAGCTTCGAATAAAGGTATTTTATAATTTCCCTAGCGAAAAATAAATTCTCTTTCTAGCATTCCAATAATTACTTTTGCGCCATGCATATTTGAGACAAATCGCCTCCACTTTGAATGTCCCTTGGCGTCTTCTCTATCAGAATTAAGAAATTTAGTTCAATCTCCTTCGAGCTTTCAATTACCTTGGTCTCTATTGAACACACGTACATCCAGCTGGAGCTCTTTCACAACCGACAACGCCAAAGGATTCTTATCGAATTCAAACGCCTTCATTCCTGCATCCGGTGCCTTTTCCCACAGTTTACCTTGCTTTAAAGGAGTCTTCGTAACTAATTTCTCAACATCGAAGTTCAAGTTTTCAATGCAGTCATAGAGCTTCTTATCGCGAAGATTATTCTGACTGGCTCTTAGGGTCTTTCGTGGCGTTAACTCGAGAACGTCTATTGTAAAAGCCTCGACGTCTTCGACTGGATGCTTTCGACTCAGTCCCGACCGCGAAGTCACCAGAGGCGTTTTACTACCACTCTCGTCTTTTTCTCGTTGTGTATTGAGGGTTTCTTCTCCTTGGTCCTGAGGGCCCTTCGCTTGATACAAAGCGAGCTGTTTTTTCTAAGAAAAAGATGAGAATTCGCATATAACTGTGAGGAAGTTACCACGCGCTTATACGCGGACTTATATTTCGTAAGTTTGCTGGACATTACATTCATATCATGAAAAATCTTGTCTTTTTCGAGTTTGATTGTGTCGATTAGCGCCCTTACTTCTTTCTTCAGCATGGACTCTTCGGTAGTGGTCTCTAGCTCCTTCGACTGTGAATGTCGTCGGGATGATTGGAAAGAAATTGTATTCTTTGTCGCTGCGCTCTTCGGAGGCTTGCGGTCGGTGCCTTGTCCAGAGCGCTTGGTATTCTCAGGGGTAAAATTAAGATCATTCACGGTTTTAATGCCGTGGAAATCCTCTGGGGATGTCCCGCGGCTCCTATACGAAGATATCCCTTTAGTGGAGTCTACATGTTTCCCTTTCCTTATCAATTTCTTGATCTCAACGATTTCATTTCCTTTGGAGCTGGTGTCCGAACGAGCCGAGGACTTTTTCGGGCTTGAGGAGCCAATTTTATGAAAGTTTTCAATGGGTGGAATCTTGTTTTTCTTAGCAGAAGTCTCGGTTTTTCGGATCGAATTTGACCTTCTGAGGTCCTGGGAACTATTCTGGCGTGGTTGTCTTGGTGGAGAACAGGGGCTGCCACCTTCTCTACCTTCTCGTCTTGTGGAACCCCCTGAAGTTTTGCCGGTAGTGTCTTTTTTTCCTTTCAGAGCTTTCATTGAGTTTTCTCTTGCCTTTGCTCTCATTAGTTGACTTCGGGCAAGATAACGATCAATTTGACCGCCTTTTTCCTGTCTGTCGGACTTCAGAGGGGTGGAGCTGCGTTCAGTTCCTTCGTTTTTGCTAAATTCAGCCCTTATCCCGTTCAAGATATAGTTTTCGAAAGGCTGAATGTTCCCTTGACTAGGAAGACACAGATCAGGCCTCGCGGTCTGAGGGGCGTCTTGCCTGAGGCGGTTGCGAGAGGGAGATGCGCAGGGAGTGTTGAATTTGATGAATTCAGGACGGACCTTCAGGTCGTTGAGGTTCAGGTGGAGCCCGCTGGGCTCGTCGCGCTTAGACTTGTCAAGGTTGATGGAGTAGTCGCTTTCGTTTTGTACTTCTGGAATTTTGATGCAGTTGTTCAGGCTCGCGATAGTATCATCTTTGCTGTATGATTGCATGGCGGAGTCGTTGTCCTCGCAAGCAATGGGAAGCAAATTAATCAGCTTGGCTTGCGATTCGCTGTTCTCGCGCTCACGCTGGCGAGCCAGAAAGGCTCTGATACGATCGTCAGTCAGACTCATTGGCAGATTGGTAATATATTTAACTGTTGGATTGATACAAATAGCTGAGTAGACGCTTAATATAATTTTATTTGAAAATAAAAGCTTTAACAACTATATTTTGCCTTTATATCGATATTCCTGTAAATTGTGAAGAAATTTTCCTTCCTTAACCATCGTCTACAAATTTAAATTTGTGGTTGGAAAGCAGCCTCTCTATTTCTTTGTTTTGGGGTCATTCCCGAATATCGAATCAAAGCACGACTTTCCTACTAGCAACAGTTTTTTTTTTTCCTTTTGTCATAGAAAGAATTTTCTCACAACGATGTTCAAGTTTTTTGTTTTTTCGTTTTATTAACAGAATCGTCGCTGTGATTTGCTTCTTGCTTTTAACAGACCTCTTGAAAGTTTGATACAATAATGAGATACAAGTTCCTTTAACCTGAAGAGACTGAGTATAATTTTCAAATAGCAAGTCGCACTCCATTAAAAATATTTACAATGACTGTATGCTATTAAACTCACAAATGCTGGCCGAAGTAGAGAAGAGAGAATAATTCAATTCTCATTATGATTCATTTTTTCGTTTTTTTTTCCTTCCTGCTTATGTTTCGCGCTTTATCATTACTTAAATAAAGCATACCGAACAAGCGGCCTCTAATCAATGTATAAAACTGATTAAGATGAAAATATTGCAAATTACGTCCATCTGAAGTTTCTCCAGTATATAGCACCTTCCCAGTCCCAAAATCCAACAATTTAGCTTTATTGTCCCATGCGGCAGTTGCAATCATATCGCCACTAGGACTCCATCGTACACAGGTAAAGTTGTCTAAAACATAAGCATCACATTTAATTCATAAATTCAAGGAATCTTACTTCCATGAATACCTTCAAACTTTTTCACCATCTTCAATTCTCTTTTGTCAAATATCGTAAGATTGCAACAGGCATCTTCTGATGCAAGCAAATTTCCGTTGTTTGGACAAACATCAATCCAGGAGATACTGTCTAGAAGAAACAATAACAAATCAAAATTTTTCTAAAATTACTCGTAAACTGGGTCGGTTCTTTCAAAGTTAGAGCTTTTTTCTCAACATCTAAGATATTGAGCTTGCGACCACCATACTTCACGAATAGTAAGGGTTCGCCCATGTTAGTACTCCATCTACAGCGACAAAACATATCGAAATAAACTAGTTCTACAGTAAGAGAAATTGTAAATGGGTTGGTTTAATTAAACAAAGCATGGCGTAAGAGTTGTTTTACCATTGATGGATATATGGCAGTTACACGCATCAGTGTTTACATCTGAAATCCAGCACAGGCCATGTCTGTCGATAGTCGCTGCGGTCTCTCCAGCAGGATCAAAATCTAGGCTCGTAATATATTTTCCTTGCAGCGAGGCTGATTTTCAAGAGATAAAACTCATTGTTTACTTTGAAGACAGCCATTTTGCGCATATATCGATTTTCGCAACAGTTTTACATCCCAGCGCCCTTTCTGTTGCGAATAACCAACGTTGAGCAAGTGATAAGCTATTTTTTCTGGAACAGATATTGCTCCAATAAGATTTCTCCTTGTATTCGTAGCCAGATCTCCAAGGTAAACAGCTAGAGAGAACAAAATAATGAGCGATGGATAAACTTTGATATATAAGAGAAAAATAGAGCATCAGTGTTTATAATATCAGTGTGACTTCAATCAATTTTACTATCAAACGCTTCTTCAAAAGAGTAAATTTTCTTAGGTCCATGCTGGGAGAGATCAAATATTGCCAAATTGGTCGATTCACTGTAGCAGTGGTTGAGTGAGACAAGTAATTTTGTATTCGGGATTTCTTTCACAAATGTCAAATTGCCTTTAGGATTGAACTCTCTAGCATTAAAAATATAATTTGTATGTACCTCGTTTTATTTGCGCACCTTCGAAGTTGGCATAAGGCTGTTTCGTTTCGAGTTCTGCGACGCTAATGTTATTACTTACAAATGAGGACCAAGCGAGCAACGATGGAGGCGTGGGAGTTATCTCTTCTATATAGGTCGTTAACACGTTTTCATAAAATTGAAAAAATTGAAAAATCGGGATTTCGCGAAAACTACATAGATGAAAAATCTGTAATTTGAGTACCATCTCTTCTAGGTGTTTGAAACGAATCTCCTTTTCTCACATCATTTTCGACTGTCTTTGGCTCTTCAAAGTTTGTCGGAGACGAGTTCTGGCTGGTTGATGTCTCTTTTATTGAAAGCATTCTTTTTGCAGTTTGTTAAAATACGAGGAAATTAGATATTCTTACTCGATTTATCAATCTATCAAAATTATTAACGTTTTTGTATTGATCCAAATCACTTCGGTAAAAATGCTGAAAATATTAGTGGTTTAGCTTCACTTTCTTTCGGCTGCGGCTCTTTCTGGCTGCTGCATATGAGACGTTTATCGATAATCAACCTCGGAAATTGAGAGCAATTATTTTTCTTATTGTTGGATTGCTCTGTTTCCTCGCTTGATTTCCTTCGTTCAAAGTGCATCATGATCTCCTTACGTCATTTACCCACCTCATTTTCAATTCATTAATGATTTATCTGTAAGGTTAAAACTATGTGCAAGCATGCACCCACATGTTTAATCTGTCCCGTTGATCACACTGCATCTGATATCGACTTTTGGAAATCGCTTTAAAAATTTAAATCCTTTAGAATTAAAAACAATAGAATAGAAGAGAAACTAATTCTTCGATGGCAGACGAAATTAGCGACAATTCCATCACCAGCTTAGTTGAATACGCAACACAATCCGATTTCGACAAGCCTGATTTGGCTGTCGCTCTCGAGATTGCAGACCGCGCAAATCAAAGCAAAAAAGAGTACATATATATTTCGAATTTTCATCAAAGCCTTTGAACGCCACTAGATGCAAAGAGCTCGTTACCGCTCTCATAAAAGTGCTGAAAAAATCAAATAAACAAGTCGTTCTTAACTCAGTCCTTGTAAATGCTGTCTCAGTCATCTTCCTCTGAATATGCTGGTAGTTAATTGACACGCTGACGAAAAACTGCGATATGAGGTTCCACTACGAAATCGCAAGGAAAGATTTCATGGAGGCGCTGCTCAAGCTGCTTAAGCGGGTATTTTCCTCTCTAATTTCACCACGAAGGAAACTAATCAATCTCTTCATTTCGTAGAAAAGGCAAAAAGTAGGGTTTTTATCAAAAATGCTGTCTTCTAACGACGATCGGATTGAAGATGTAATCTCTTCTCAGCAATGCTTTACTAAAAAAAATGAACAGATTGAAGATAAAGTGCTTTATTTGATTCAATTGTGGGCAGACACCTTCATGATGCATGAGGATGAGTTTAAGCCTGTGCAGGAAACTTATCGGCTTTTGAGAAAGGAAGGTAACTTTCACACATAGCATAGCAGTGGTGAATTCAAATTCATATGAAGGAGTGAAGTTTCCGCCGAGAGATCCGAATGAAAAATTCATGATCAAGTTCAAAGGGATGGTTTCGCCTGTTTTTGAGTCAGGAGAGCTCACGCAAAATCCAGATAATGCAAGTATGTGATTGTTTTGCTAGCAGTCAGCTGATATGAGGATGTTAGGTACAAATAATACGAGCGGAAAGACGCAATCAACGTCGGAGAAGTCTAAGCCGGGGATTACTAATATTAAAAAAAGTGGAAATAAACCAGGGAAAAAGCAGAATGATGAATCTGATGATGAGGATGATGGTAACGAGGATGATGAAGAAGACATCGAAGATCTGGAGAACGCGCGGGTGACTTATCAGGAGGTAGAGCGCTATGTTTTGGGATTGGGCTAACTGTTGTTGAATAGATAAAAGCGATAAAGGGTACTGTTGCAGTGCTTAATGAGATCAAGGACAATGCTACTCATCCGCAGAATATGAAAAGTTATTCACTTTTTTAAAAAATTGTAGTAAGCGTAATCTAATTCAACAGCTAAGGCAGCTAGAGAGGTGCTCAATGATTTGGTGCGCATCCAAAAACGAATCGCTTTGATCATTCAAATTGAAAATTTTAAAGACGATCTGGAAAGAATGGTATTATTTTCTTCACAAACCTTCTCTCATTAGCGAAATTGCAATAGAATTGCTTAGATTTAAACGATGCGATTAATGATGCAGTTGCTGCCTATCATGAGCGATATGTCCAACTCAAGTATCTCTTTATCCTTTTCAGACATTTAGCTTTTTAATTCCAGACAAATGGTTTATAATGGAGAAAATCCAGTGAGTCTCTCCGAGATGAAAGCCATCGAAGCTGGGAAAGGAAAGCCCAAAGAGAAGGAAGAGCCAAAGGAGAAAAAAATCGCGCATTCGACTGCCAAAACAGAAGGGAAGCCGAGCAAGCTTGCGCCACCGACAGGTTGGAATGACCCAAATCCTCAGAAGAAGCAATCTGCGCAGAATTTTATCAATTTATTGGATCTCGATGATGAAGAAGAGCGTCAAGTCAGCCAACAACCACAGACCCAACAAGAGACCCAAATCACAAAGCCCACTGAGACCTTTGTGTCGAAACCAAAGGCAATTATAAAGGAACAACCAGACCAACCAACTATGATCTCAGGAGGGGTAACATCTGAAAAGAAGGTTGATTTGTTGGATTTCGACTTCGGTGGTGACAGCAACACTACTACCAATAATGAAAGCATTCCTCAGCAGCAACAGCAGCAGTAAGAATACGAATGAATAAAGCTCATTACTAACTGTTTTAATTTAGATCAAAACCTATTCAAGCTGATGATGACGATAATGACTTCTTTAGCAGTATAGCGAACCGCAAGAAAGATGTGTAACTACCCTATGGATGAATTGCACGTTGATATAGCTCTATACTTCTCTATAACAATCTTCCCCTTTTGTTTCTCCTCTTGCCCGTTTTAATGGTAATTATCTACAAGCATTAGTTCTGTAGTCAAAAATGTACTATGCGAATGAAAGTTTATCATTAGAAACGCCTAAGCCTTCTCGATGTGGAAATTATGGGCTATTTCCTATTAAATTAGGTCACTAAAATTTGAATTTTTAGTTGTTTAATGACATTTGAAATACCTTAACGAAATGTAGCCTTAACAGCAAAATATTAGACACTTAACGCAAACTATATCCCATCAACGTGTCAGTTTATTTTTAAAAATAACTAAAAACAAAGCAAAAACTTCAGCGAATTGCCACTTAAATGGAAGCTTACTTCGGAAAAAGCATAGCCGGAAGAACAGGTGTTTCTCGGACACCGAAAGCTAGCGCCGGAAGCTACAACCACGCTTTTGAGAAACCAACGATATCTTTCTCAAGATTCCACAACCAGCCAAATAAAGAAAACCAATCGACTGCGACAGGCCCAAAGCGAATGATCGAGCTTAATGTTAAAAACGAGTCCGATCAACACGGGCACTTTAACCGCAAAAGCCACAATTTCGATGTTTTTTCTCCTAAAGCTGGCAAATCTGCCACCCCGACCGCTGTCTCGGCCAGACCTGTCCAGAATGCTGTGAGCTCGAATATCCTGAGAAGTTTTGAACTGAATCCAGCGTTTTTAAAACAGGCCCGAGAGGAAGCGATGAAGAATCAACATTCGCAGGGAGCTCAAAAAAACATGACTAGGCAGCCTGTCGTGGGAAATGGCTCTCAGGATGCGAGACAAAACGGGTCGTTGGCTGAGACATCGGTTAATGTCCAGAAAGCGAGCTCTCCGAGGATTCTTGACCCTAATTTGGTTCCGCGTGAAAGCGCGCAGTATGGCAGCAATCCATATATGAAGCTAATGAATGGTGGAGGACTGGGGTCGCCTAAACACGCGGCTTTTACAGCTGAAAACCGTCAAAGCGCGGCGAGTCGTAAGCCAGCAATGAGAGGCTCGTATGATTTTATGGCGAAAGAGTTGCAAGAAGCCCTTGACGCGAGACAGGGAGGTAAGTCTGCTAAGAGCAGAACTGGACCGAGAAAATATGACACCTTGAAGATTTCTACGACCGGATCAAGCGACCCCAGGGTCAGTTCCTTTGCTATTCTTCAGACTGAAAGCAATCAGGAGAACGACTACGGCGCATATCACCCCAGCGAGAGGATTAACACTGAAGGTTCAGACACTCAGCACTGGAAACAGACCTCCCAAGGTGAGGACGCCAGAGCTAGGCAGGTGCCGAGTCTCGAAATCGACCCTCGTGCGCTTGGAAGTCCGAAATACAGTTCAGATAGAACTTTTAAGTTCATTCAGAAGCCGGTCGTTGCGGTGCAGTCTCAACAAAAGGGGAATAATATCAACGAAAATGAGTTCGTTCAAAAGCAGAGCTCGAACAAAGTAGAAGACGCTAAAGCAAGAGCTCAAAACGTGGCTACAGGCTCTGCCTTAAATGGTTCTGAACACCTTGCAGCTGGGAAAAAATATGGGACTTTGCAGCCCAAACAGCAGAAATTAGAATCATTTTCAGTCGGCAACAACCATGGGGATCCTGCTGAAAGCACTGAGTTAAAGAAACAGCCTGAAACGAAATTAAATCTGAAGAAAGAACAGCCAGAACCTCAGAAATCACTCAAAGATTTTGTAACTCAAGTGTCACCAGGAGGTATTGATATAACTGATTCCTTTCGTTATAATTGCATTACTTAGGCAGCGGTTTATTCAACCCTTCGAAACTCACTATTGATATCCCTTCCTACGCTGATGAAGAAAAAAGGCAGTACCCTGGGACGCTTTCCACGCAATCTACCAAGAACGCTAGTGTTTCTAATCGCTACAATGAAATGAAAACAATCCTTGGTCAAAAACTAACCTCCGAGCGTGGTGGAGCTCAGCCTCAGACTACCAAAAGCATGGATAATATGAGCAGAATGTTTAAATTTACCCTCGGGAAGGAAACAGATAAAAAGAATAAAGAAAACGACCAAAGTCAAGGCTCATTCACCGCTCACTCGGAAGCAGTCAACGTCCAAATCCCTAAATCCGATATCTCTGCCGTGATTGCCTCTCGGCAGAAGGTAGATACCTCCTACTACATGCAGAGTCTCAAGAAGCACTTCAAAGAGCCGGATTTTACCGACTATTTCTGCAAACTTTTCCGCGATCACTTCTTCCAGAGCTTTCAAATAATGACCTTCTGCAAAAACCTCAAAGAGGTTGATCCGAAGGAAGTTCAGAAGCGAAAGGTGAATCTCCATAAGCACGAAAAATATAAAGGTAATCCCGAAGATATACATGTTATCCTGACCATTATTAGATAAAAAAACAATCGTATTTGACTTGGACGAGACGCTCATTCATTGTAATGAAAATACAACGATGCCAGCGGATATCGTCCTGCCGATACAATTCCCTGGCGGGCAGATCATTGAGGCTGGGATAAACATCAGGCCGTATGCAAGAGAGTGCCTTGAGGAGCTTAGTAAGCATTTCGAGATCATTGTTTTCACCGCCTCGCACTCATGTTATGCGAATGAGGTTCTGGATCATTTGGACCCAGAAAACCGGTTAATTCAACACCGGCTATTCAGAGAGAGCTGTGTGCGCACTGAGGAGGGGTTGTATGTAAAAGACCTGAGAATTTTCGCGAATAGGAACTTGAAGGACCTGGTGTTGGTGGACAATGCGGCCTACTCGTTCAGTTTTCAAATAGAAAATGGGATTCCCATTGCGCCGTTTTATTATCATAAGGAAGACACTGAGCTGAAAAGACTGGTCCCTTACCTAAAGTCTTTGGCTACTGTTCGTGATATGAGAGAGATTAATCGTAAAACGTTTAAATTGCATCACTACACGAATCATCAGACGGCAGAGAGCCTGTTTGAGGTTCTGTTTGAGTGATAGTTGAAGTTTTGAAAAAGATAATTCATATGAAACCAAGTTGCTCTTAGTGAGGAAATAAATGCGAGAAACTGTTTTGCTATATTCAAATGACATACCTATTCAATTAAAGTGAGTTTGACACTCTTTTTGAAACAATTCTTTGAAGGTTGTTCTCTATGTATCACGATATGAGGAAAGACTTCCTTAGTGCTGAGAGAAGTAAAGGCTTATTTCTGGCGATGATAGCCAATGGTAATATCTTCGTTTCATTATGCCTTGTGTGTTCAAGGGAATTTCCTCTGTAATAACCAACCAATGGTATTATCTCTAGCGAAGGCTTACGTTGTCAGAATAACAGAAGACTTTCCTCATCTGAATCTTAGGACAGATTTCATATCTTAGTATCCTATGGGTGAAAGAGGAGAATTTTGGTCATTATCATAAGATAATGTGTCTTTTCAACATTGAGTATAAAATGAGAATCGACTATGAATAACGGTGTACGTTAAGGTATGAAAGCGTGGGTACAAGTAAATGGAGTATAATAATGGAAGCAGAGGATTTGAATTGGACTTGTTGGAGTTTTTGTATGAGAATTGCGTGCTTTAACTTTTAATGCCATCTCATGGAGGTGCCTCTGTTCGATGCAGAAGCTCTTGAATAGGTTAGTTAGTTCTTTTCATCGTTCTTTGGTTTCTATGGATAAGAGTTAGTGGATGAGTTTCGGATTGATAAGGAGAATTGGGAAAAATATCAGCAGAACGTATATTCCTCATGGGACTAGGAACAGGTCTGTGTTCATGCCTCATCATCTGAGAGAAGAAAATGAAAAAGAGCAGGTTTTTACCTTTCAGCGAGGGCTGAAGGCCAATTTCAAGGCAAATCCAGAGAAGCTTTGATTGGATTTGTCCAATTTTTTATTTCATCAAAAAAATGATTATAACTGACTCTGATATCCGCCCTATTTAAGCTCGCTATGGGAACCTAACAAAATGATCATTCCATCAATTCCTCCAATTTCAAAGGGAATTGGCTGTCGCAGCCTTTTTGAGAAGTGGGGGTGAATTTATATGAACGAAAAATAAGACTAACGAAATCAATTTCCAAAAAAGACTTTTCATATTTGCTAATTTATGCAAGTATTACGGTCAATGCGGAGTCTATTGGACTCAAGGAAAATGCCCTCTCCTTTTATCAATTTTTCCATGTATTGTTTTATATGCTCTTGTTATGATGAAATGATGTCAAGAAATGCTTTGTATTATTTCCACTCTTCCGAGATTGATGGAAACAAAGGTAAAAAATGACTACAAAACTATCATTATGATATTATTTTCACTTATCAGGAAGGAATTCTCTTTATCATTCAACATCATCATCATATATTTTTCTCAGATGGCTAGCAATCACAATTACTTTAGATAACTGCAAAACACCCTTCTTTTTCTTGAGAAATTTGCTCCAATCAAGCGAACCTCCCTTTTCAAAGATCTTATCTTGATTCTCAGTTTCTCTGCTTCTTTTTTGAAGGTTTCATCAATTTAGAAGAAACTATCAAGTACTGGTCTTCATTAATAGTAAATACTTGAGAGGACTAAAACATGATATGTAAAATTTACGAGTGAGTTCTCTATCTACTCTGTTGTAGTGTAATCAATTGTAATCAATTACTACCTACTATCAATGAAATTAAATGTTATGATCTATTCTTGATAGTAGTGTTTAGAGTAGATGCTATAAAGCAATACGTTTGTATATTTTCAAAACATCATCTCGTCATTCAAATTTCTAAAGACAGAAATTGAAATTAAAACAAACTACTTGTCTAATCGCTAAACAAGATGAAGAATTAAAATGGTTGCTGTTTGTCAAACCGAAATATTTGGTATGAGAACAATTGTACCCTTTACAAATAAAGCTTCATCTATGCTAAAAACATTTCCCTTATAGAACGCTACGAAATTTCAAAATATCCCTTTACTCATTATTGTTTGTTAAGGATTATATCTCATTGTTTTTGTTACTACGATGACAACGATAATACATACCATTACTCTTATAGAGCTGAGACTATTTTTCAGAAGTAAAAATTCTTTGCTTTTTTTATAAAATAAATTGCTTTTTCAAATTTAATTCTTTAGCCTTGTCTAATTTATCTAATGGCCGCTCTGAAAATTGTAATTAACTCACTTTCTCATTGATTCTCAGTAGCTAGAGTGTGAAAAATTCAATTATTTGCTATTGCTGATATCAATTTCATTGTGAAGGCCCTTAGTGCCTTCCTCCTTCATATAAATTAAGTTATTTCCCACAAACAATCTATTGAATAACGATGAAGAATTATGAAAGGCTTTCGCTCGTGCGATAAGGGCTAAATGGAGGGAGCAGCTTTTATCTCTTAACTTAACTACTCCTATCTAATCATCGAAAGAGAGTTTAATGGGATTCTCCTTCTTGGACTTTCTCCTCTTGAGGCTTATTTTCCTCGGTAGGGCTCTCTTGGTGCTGTCTCTCCTCAGTTTCAGTTTTCACCTGCTCTTCTTCCTTTTGAGGGGCATGCTCTTCAGTCTTAACAGCAGTCTGCTCTGGCTCAACAACAACTTCTTCAGCTTCCTGCTTCACACCTTCTTCTGCTTGCTCCTTTGGGTGTTCTTCGGTTTTATGGTGCTCCTCGTGCTTGTGAGTCTCTTCGACTTTTTGATGCTCTTCAGGCTTGTGGGTTTCCTCGTGTTTTTCGTGCTCCTCGTTTTTGTGAGGCTCCTCCTTCTTAGTTTCTTCATTAGAGCTTGAAACAGGCTCTGGCTTGCTTTGGACCTCAACGTGCTCCTTTGGCTCTTCTTTGGCAGGCGATTTAGTAGAATGGGTGGATTCAGTAGTCTCTTGAGCGGCGTGGCTCTTTGGCTCTTCAATTTGTGGGAGAACTTCTTTGTGGTCTGCAGATTTGGTCTCCTCTTCAGTTTTTGGGGAGAAGGTGAGCTCTACGACGTCTTGCAAGTGCTTAACCTGCATTGTTTAGAAAGGAAATCAAAAATTGTTAGATTTAGTGTGCTTACAAGAGCGAGATCAGAGCTGACAAATCTGATGGTTTCGATGGTTTTTGTGTTAGTATCCTTGCTGTATTCAACGCAAGCATTTATCAATCCTTTAGTGATCTCTTCCTTAGGGAAAGTGCCAACTCCGGCACTTCCGAGCGCTGGAATTGCTACGGATTTCGCGCCTAATTTATCGGCTTCGAAGAGACTATAAACATCATGAGAGACTTGAATGAGACCTAGGAGATTACGCATTCATGATTCCCAAGACGAACTGCTCGCTCTCTTGATCATTGCCCTAATAATCAGCAAATCAGCTGCTATTCGTTACCTAAATAAAATTACTCCTCTCCACACAGGCAACACGACATGCAAAATGTGTTTAGCAGGCAATTTTCCTCCTTCGGTCTTGACAACCTCACCAACTCCCACTAAAAGGACTCTAAGACACTAGTATCAAGCATTAATGACTTACATGACTCTTTCTCGGCCATGATCTTCTTGATCTCTTCTTGAAGCTTCCTATGAAAACACATATTATCAGCGTTATTGGCCTGAAAAATGATCGTACTCTCCTCCGACTTCAACGATGGTTTGTGAAACGCCACCAGTAACCTGTAACTTCGCGTTTGAAGGATTGACTATTAACTGTTATCAATGAAGAAAGCGTGGTTTCTCTACCAAGGACGTCAACTTTCTCACTGCAGATGTTGCCTTGTTTGATCTCGTACAGGAGGTTGCCGCTTTCTTTCTTGTATACGATAGGATCTTTTTTTGAGTTTGAAGGCACGCGTTGTGGTGATGAGCAAAGGTCTGAGATGAGATTAGATCGAAATGGATGTGGGATAGGGCTTACTTCCCATGTTGTTTGGTTTCTGGATTCGGTTATGCTAAAAAAGATTTATTAAAAAATTGCTACTGGGCATATTTAAAGATTGAATTCGATTAGACTCATGTCTTGATTCGATTTTTAGGATTTTACGTTTAATAAAATTGAGCTGCGTCATTCCCGAATATCATTCTTAAACATTCCAATTTCAGGATCTTGAGAGTTCAGAGACGAACTTCTTGGCGAGTGTGGTTGAAAGGCATGAAATGGGGAGCGGTTTAGTTAATGAACGAGATGCCTCATTTTTTCGTGAAGATTGCATCGAGGCTATAAACTGAGAAAGTTGCCAAAAATAGGTGTATGATAAATTCGGATTCGAAGAGGTATGAAGAGGAAAGTTTAAAATTAGACTCTGTTTGCATCAATGGACCCCTTTTAAACTGTGAACCGTAAAGCTCACTAATATATAATGAATCATACTCCCATTTATTTCACAAAAACCCTTGGTTGAGTCAGATATAAATATAAGAGCTAATGACTCGGACGGTCAGTGGGATTTGCAAAGCAAATTGTTGGAATTAAGAGATTCCATTCCCGATTTTTTTTTTCCAATCATGTTCCTGACTCTATTATTTTTCAAGTTCAAAGGTGGTTTACAAACTTGTAAATGAGCGCTTATAATTGATGAATAAAGCTTGATTGAGTTAGAAAAGTGTATGCTTTGTTACTAGTAGGGAGAACAAGTCCTGAGTGATTGATTTCTCAAAGTAGTTATAAGAAATTAATAAATTGAAATACCTTTCTTTTGTGATAAACTACGATCGAAGAATCTTCGTAATCATTGAAAACTATTGATCTTTGATTCGCTTGAATTATTTTGCTTACTTTTTGTCGTGTCTTAAGCCTTATGGCTGGATGTAGCCTCCTCATAAGTTTTTTTTTTTTTCTCCTGTAAATCCTAACTGACAGAGCTAATACTAAGTCGATTGCGAATTGCTCAGACGTTTATATAAAAATTGTTGGAATTAATATCAGATAATGATGCAAAAACAACAATATACGAACCGGCTCTACCATCAGAGCAACTATCCATTATAGAATATTTCAACGAGGCTGATTCAACTCTCAGGGCAGCTTGCACACAACTCAACTAACTCGAAATCTAGCAGCAAGATCTCCCTCTCTCCTCTAATTTAATTGGCACTGTGTTGTCTTCATCTCTCAAAATAATTGAAGATTTGTCTTTGTCCTTCTCTTTATTATTATTGATTTTCGCGCTTTTCGACAGCATGCTCCTCTCACCAATGGTCGTAAAAATGTCCTATTCACCAGCAAATTAATCCCACCACCCAAAGCCACAATATTACTTGAATTCCTTTGTCAAACCTTGCACTTGCAGTTAAAAATAATGCTCCATTATCCTAATGCAAAATATTAATCTCATATCTCACTGACTAGGTACCTCAGCATATCTCTTCGCCTTTACCAGGTCAACAGGTTTGTACATAGAATCCGTAAGATCCTCAAGATCTTCTATTGATCGCAGTAAGTCCGTCTTATTTCCGACGACCGCAATAACTATAAGAGTGTTTAGCGTTTTGCTTCAAATGAGATTTTTATACTGATCCCAGGTGGGCCTTTCTCCTGTACCTCTTCCCTCCAAGTTTTCATGTCGTCGTAGCTTTGGCGATTGGTCACATCGAATACAATAATTGCTGCTCCGGCATCTATATATGACAGAGGAAATCATCTTAGTTGCGATTCAAGGCGATAGCGAGGAGACTGACCTCTATAGTACATCTGAGAGATCGCGTGGTACTTTTCTTGGCCTGCCGTGTCCCAAATCTTTGAAATTTTATTATTTTTCGCTCATGATGAGGGCATTACTTGGAATTTGATTGTTTTATTCTTAACTACCATCTTTTTGGTGACGAAGCTCGCTCCGAGCGTCGTTGGGATCTCTGAGGCAAAGGTTCCTGAACCAAACCTCTGGAGAATGCTGCTTTTGCCGACGCCTAATACTTTCGTTAAGGTGCCGAGGGAGATAGGTACCTGAAGCTCCGAGGAAAACGACTTTGATCTCGTCAACGTTGTCCATGAGTTTGTTTCGTCTGCGAAATAAATTAAAGAGA
>ENA-UOTZ01000458-UOTZ01000458.1-compost-metagenome-genome-assembly--contig:-NODE-458-length-34401-cov-7.698928_pt1 | contig 34401 bp, 19 predicted proteins | sample MGYA00238144_ERZ746983 | MGnify/ENA primary metagenome ERZ746983 (study PRJEB28759, sample SAMN06268863) | compost metagenome | isolation source: single cell | place: USA: California, Emeryville, Joint...
CCTAACTATGCTCAACTAAAATAAGTCTTGAGAGAATCCAACATTCTCAGATAACAACCTTACGAACACCCGCCTGCTTGAGATCGCAAATAACATGGTGACTGTCGTTATCGCAAACAGCAGTTTCAGTAATTTACTCTCTCATTCTTGTGCAGAAGCGAGCTTGTTCTACAAAAAGCAAATGGACTACTCTCAGAACTATCTCGTCGACCTTACCTCTGAACGACTCATCCCTCATTTCGGTTCGTTTTGTCTCTTGAACAATACTTTTGAAGGCTACTTCAACCTCGTAGACCGAGATTTCGCTTCGGTGTTGAACGTAGCGAACTTCTTCATTCATGGAAATACGTTTACCAATACTCATTTTGGGACTACCGTTCTTTTCGGAGTCAACAACATCATACCGTTTACACTCAATGGTCTTCAAACGAGGATTCTATTGTCGCCGGAATCTACAAAAATCATCGATCCATACCTTACCGACCCTCTCTTGCTCGAATTATTTAAAAAAGCAATCTTCACAAACCCTGTGCCAGGAGTCGCTCTCATTGAAGTAATTTCATCGGTTTTCTCTTTTCGAGGCAATGTGCTGCGTGGCTCATGCTTTACGGTCGATTCGTTATTGCAAATTTCGAGTGTTGCTCCTGACGGTTTGATTGACATCTCGGATAACCAGTTTCTGCAAATCACGGGCACTCAGGCCACGCATTATAATGATTTCAGCTACCTGTTTGAGCTTCAAGTCACCTCGAACCTTAACGTAGAGCACAACTTCATCTCTGATAGCAATATGAGCTTCTATTTCTTGAAAATCAGCGAAACGATCGACAATTCTACAACACTGTTTATCCAGAAGAACGAGCTAAAGAACAGCGCTAATATTACCTTGATTGACCTCGATACCCACAGCCCAATTAAAATTCAACTCCTGGGCAATATGGTGCAAAACTGCACTCTCGAGCTCGCGCCGTTGATCCATTTAAATTTCAGAGAAGGAGCATCAGTCGCTGAATTTTTTAACAATCGCTTTCAAGAAGTATCGCTTTATGCTGAAGGCTTCTTTCAAATTGGATTAATCGTCATCGCGACAGAAAACAACGTCCCTGCTCAAATAACCTTCCATGAGAACTGGGTCGAGAAAAACAATTTTTTTACTCGAGGTCTCAATCCTTCGGTACTCGGAACGAAAAACACACTCATTTCTCTGCTTAGCACAAAGTCTGTGATCAGTATCAAGGACTCGCATTTTATCTCCAACAGAGCAGGAACTAACACATATTTCCTCGTTGTGTTTTCCACCTCAATTCAAATTTTAGGATCGACCTTCAAGGATCAAAGAGGAACGGGGATTTCGATGCCCAAGTCTATGATTTACGCAGCAGCGACACGTCTCGACCTCAAAAACTCGATATTTGAAGATAATATCGCACAGGTTGGTGGCTGCATCCTCTTTGATTCTCTTTCTGGGGAAGCCGCGGCTGAAATGCAATTGAACGTGTCCAATAATACGTTTAGTCGAAATGCTGCGGGAACAGGAGGTGCGCTGCTCATTCAGAATCTCAAAGCATATGCTCTCGCAGGCTCGATAACTCAAAATAAATTTATCTCGAACATAGCTGATATTGGCGGTGCGATTTACATAGAAAACATCTACATCACCCGGTTAACTATAGCGAATAATGATTTCGACTCCAAGCTGCCTGACTACGCGAATTCTGTTCAGAAGGGAGTATTCATTTATACCCAGAGTATCAAATACAGAAACTGGGTTTCCAAGAGTCTGTTCCAAATTGCGAACTCAACGATAAGATTTTGGAACAGCGCTACATTAGTTGACTCCATGATCGGAATTGGCGATGTGGCTAGCATTATGCTTAATAACCTGACTTTCATCCAACTAAACGATTTTGCTGCTGCAAGTACCTTGATCAACGTCGCAAATTCCAGAGTACAATTAGCTTCAATTCAGATTTCAGGTTTGCAAAGTTCCCCGCTCATTTATATCAGAGATGGAGCTCAAGTTAGTATGGAATCTTCGAATATCAATACGAATATTATTCCTTCTGGCGGTTGTCTTATCCAATTGGACGGTTTTCTAGTCAGTTTGTTGATAAACAATTCCAATATTAGCGGAAATCGAGCGATTGGATGGACAGACGACGCTGTTTGTCCAAGCCCGATCTGTGTCAACTCTCCATCAGCCCGACTAGTATTGACCAACTCTATTTTCTCAGCAAATAAGGGGCTTTACGGAGCGGTGGTCGCAGCAAACATGCTGCTTGCTCAAACTGGCATTCTTGAAGATGGAAAGATCGTGATTCAAAATTGCACTTTTGAATCAAACGATGCAACAGGAGCTGCTGGGGCTATTATGCTCACTGGTGGATCACTTGAAATAACAAATTCGAGATTTATCAATAATAGTTGCTACGAGAAAGGTGGCGCGATCTGGATCTCGCAATTCGTGCGTGCTAGCATTACGAGTACCCTTTTTTTACGGAATATGGTGGATTATTTAGATGTTCCCGCTATATACGGAGGCGCGTTATATATGGAAATTAAGCAAAGAAAGGGTGGGTTGCCGTTTTCAGAAGTCTTTATCGATTCAAACATTTTCTTCAGTAATCTTGTTCAGGTTGGTTCACCCGGGCGTATCGGGGGCGGAGGAGCCATATTTGTTCAACTGAATGACGATATTTTGATGGATATGAAATTGGTTTCGGCTTTATTATCTTTAGCAACGAACAACTATTATAAAGGAAATATAGCTGATTATGGCGCAGATTATTCAACAAATCCTTATTCTTCAGCATTTGGAGCTTTCAATACAACGGATTCGAGCAATTCTGTCTACAACTGCTATGGTTCTCCTTGTATGCTCAATACACAAGTCAGAGGAGATGTGTTCCATGGCTACAACCTTCACATCAAGTTTTATGATCTATATGGCCAATTGATCGACCTCCAGCAAAAAGACACCATCCCATCTGACTTCAAGATGACCCTCCAAATCACTAACCAGCCCCAGATCTATTTCGACTCAAATTGTAGCGCAAGTCACTGCATCATCAACGGTAACGACGCCACTATCAGAGGAGTTGCGAATCAAAACGTCAACCTGACGTTCAATGTCACAAGTCCCACATCATATTCATTTAATTTTGTTTTGATGACGTCGATTCGTCCATGTCAGGTTGGAGAAATAAACGACACACGACAGGGGATCTGCACACCTTGCCCTAAAGGATCATACTCAGTGTCCCTTTCAGATAAAGCTTGCCATATGTGCCCTCCACTCGCAAGTTGCTCCGCTGGCTATATCGTCGCTCGACCAGGCTACTGGAGACCCAATAATCTTTCAGTGAACATCTATCCCTGCAATAACACAAAAGTATGCAATGAGGAAGCTTATGGACCTAAAATCTGTGCTTTGGGATATAAAGGACCCTATTGTCTCGCATGTGACCTTGAAAGCGGCTATGCAGCTTCAGGAGGCGGATGTGGGAAGTGTCCGCCTTTGAGTCAAGGATTGGCGATTCTGATTTTGATCCAATTAGCAATATTCATCATCGAGATTGGGTATATCTGGTATTTCAGAAAAATTAACAAGTCTCTGATCGTTGACGATAAATATAGCAAGAAGTCCATCGCGAGAGTCTCTCGTGGAGGATATATGACGATAATAATGGACTATATGCAGATATTGACGATTTTGAAGGGATATCCTCTTCTCGTCTCAGGGTTCCTAACAGGAATTGCTCACATTTTCAGCCCGAGCCAAACGATCCTGTTCAATTCGGATTGCGTCTTCTGGCAATTAGGATTCTCAATCGAATATCTGTTTTATTCAAAATTAGTGATACTTGTCATCCTTCCGTTCTTGAAGTGGTTCCTCATTCTAAGCTTCGGCTTTGCGAAGAAATTCATTTACTCTTCTTACCGCTATAAGACTTTCGTGATAGTTGCAACTCAGTGTATGATCCTGATAGAGCAGCCATCAATGCTGTTTACCCTGTCATCGTATCTCGTTTGCAAATCCTCTGACCCTCTCACACCTGACCAATCTCAAGTTCTCCATTACATCAAAGAATCTCCATCTGTCACTTGTTATACGGACATCTACTATAAATACAGAAAATCGCTAGTAATCCCACTGCTCTGCTTCTGGGGTGTCTTCCTTCCGCTTTGCCTCCTGACCATCTTGGTGGTGAATCGAAAAAGACTAAAAACTAAGGATTTCTCAATGAAATTTGGAACTCAGTACGCAATTTACAGATCCAAATGCTACTACTGGAACCTCGTTCAATTCGGACAAAAATTCATACTCATTTGCTTCGCTCAGTTCGCCTTCCTCCCTCTCAAGACTCTCGGACTCACACTCTTCTTGATGTTGATCGGCTTCGTGATACTTATTAGAACGTTCAAACCGTACAAGAGTATTGACTTGTACACTACCGATCTGCTTTCTACCTACGCCTTCATCTTAACAATCTTCCTTGCAGTCTATGGATACCAAGAAGATTCCCTCAACGAAGTGATAAGCTATGCTATACTTTTGCTGAATATCACGTTTATTGCATTTATCGTCATAAAGGTGATGCATCTGTTTGGTTTTACGTGGGTTACACGATGCTTGAGTTCTCTCCTTGCAACGTGTTTGAGAAGAAGATCACACTCAAATTTCTTTTTCAACAACAATTATCATCAGAGAGCAGAGTCAATGCTGCACACAGATGATGTCTTCGTAAAGAGAGAATCAAGAGCGAATTCGCGAAAAGGGGAGGATATCTCACAGTTGGCAAAAGGAATATCAGAGTTGCATACTACTGACGGTACCACTCTCCAGCAGTCTTTGTTGAGTAATAATTCACAGATAATATCGACTGTTAAATTTTCTGAAAATTTGATTGATAAAATGTGATTTTGCTCTATGAAATAGTTGCTTTTTATTGTTTCTTTCCATGATGTTGCCATTTGTTTTTTTTATCGTTATCCGAATTTATTTTGCTCAACAAAATTAACAAAATTGATTATAATAACTTTTTGTTTAGGCTAATCGATAAACATTTTACATCAGTCTCCATAAATATCAAACTAATACTGGTGTTGCGCTAAGGTTTTTCGCTCCTCGTAAGCTTACTCTAGGATCATCTGTCCAATTTCAATATGTTGTCTTCCTCGAGCGAGCTAGCCTGCAGATTTTTCTCTCAATGAACACTGATTTCAATTATATCATACATGCCGTTATCCAGATTTTCGTTTGTTTAGGAAGAATCCTATCCCGTTAATTATTGACTTTAGACCTACCAACCCTTCTCTCTGAATTATTTTCTGTAAAATTGCTGCTATCAGGTCAAAATTGTCTTTATTCAATACAGTTCGAAGAAAACTACCTTATATTGATGTGTTGGAAATGAAAAGACTGATTCCATTTTTGGAGAATGTTATTCCTTAGCGTAAAAATCTCTTTGAATTGAATTACTTACTTACAGCTCCTGAAGCTTATTAATTTTCACAAAAGCCGATAATTTCTTGATTCTTTGAAAAATGTTCAATATCTTCCAATGCCGAAATCTGTTGCTTCTCATCACAATAGGATTCTGGCTAAACCTACTACTACTTACTGTTGAAGCTCAGCGTTCCGCAAGAGTCCTTGAATACTATCTGGATTCAGTATCTGGACGTGACATCTATCCAGGAACACAGAGTTTTCCGATGAGAACTTTGGCAGCAGTTTTCCAATTCGCTCATGGTGACGCGTCTACAGATCTGATCATCCACCTCGTTCCCCGAGACACTCCATATACTCTATCAGATACAAACATTACCAGTAAAGATTTTGCAAGTATGAAATTTCATACCCTTGAGCAGAGCACACCAAGCGCACCAGACACCGCCGTTGTTCTTGTCAACGGCAACTCTAAATTGAGCGTGCCTTCAATACTTTTCGAACGTGTCATCATCGGCAATGATAATCAAACTACTAACTCTCTGATCGCAATACAAGGAAGCAATCTCACCTTCTCCCAGTCAACAATACTGCTAACCTCTCCAAGAGTGAAGCCTGACCCTGCCAGTTATTTTGGACTATTCGCTATCGTTCAGAGCGTGGTTACTATACGCGATACAACAATTAACTTCACTTCTGTAACGAAAATCATGCAGATTTTGTATTCCAATGTCAAATTTCTCAATGTAAGCATGAATGCCAACCTAGCAGTTCAGTTGGCTTACATTCCCATTTATATTGAGCAAAGCAACTTGACTGTTGAAACTATGGCTTTCAGAGGATTTTATAAACCGCGCCCCGTGCTCACAGAACCCGCAGCTGAAACTTGGGATGCCACAGTGATTCAAATGGAAAAAGGCACAATGACAATGAAAAATGTTTTATTTATGCCAGGCGAAGGTCCTTCTATGAGACTTTTCCTTGGAACTAACACACCATCTTCCGTCCAAAACTTTACCGTGATGGGCACAAAAATAGGAAACAGCATTCTTGATTTTCGTATGGTTGCAAATAATTCAGGAAGAGTTGATATCTCGGGATTTTACCTTCGTGACAACTGGCTATTCCTGAGTAACGTTACGGGATCTTATCCTTCAGGGCTGATTTCTTTAGAAGGGAGCTTGGATCAACTTGAGCCTTTTGTATTCAGCATCGATGACATCGTCATCCAAAACAACACTCAGATGGAAAGCAGTTTCCCTCAAGTTAATATTCCCGTAATCTACACTTTTGGAAACAGAAAACATTCCCTGTCAATAACAAACGTGGTGATGCTCAATAACTCACTCAAGCATAGTTTTGTTACTCTGGCTTCCGGTCTGGAGCAAGTCCGCCTTGAAAACGTAACGATCAAAGATAGTACGTTTTTTGCACCATTGTTCCTCATTCAACCGCTGAGGGCGAATATTCTAGAGTTAGTGAACTTAAACATCAATGGGAGTTTCTTCTACAATACATCGTTGATAGTACTCACAGGCGAGTATCTAGAAGAGGGAACAGATGCTAATGACTCTGATGGAAACTACCTTAAGGTAATCAATATGAGCTTGACGAACAATATATTTGAGCAAACGGGCCGCTTAGCTAGCGAAATCACCTCGATGATCATCTGCTACGATTTCGGGATCCGCATCTATGATTCTCTTATCGCCAATAACGACATATTGAACACTCGTTTGCTGGAAATAGCGAATACTATGGTCACTGTTGTTATCGCTAGGTCCAAATTCAGTAATTTGCTCTCTCATTCTTCGGACCGAGCGAGTTTATTCTACAAAAAACAAATGGACTATTCTGACAATTACCGCTTCGACTTTATTAATTCGCGTTTTGTGCCTGATTTCGGTTCATTTATTCTGCTCAACAATACTTTCGAAGGCTACATTACCTTGGAAGATCGAGAGCTTTCCTCGATGCTGAACGTGGCTAACTTTTTCATTCATGGGAATAACTTCAGCTCGTACTTCGGGACAAATATTCTTTTCAGTGTCAACGACATTGTACCTTGTGAGACGGAGTATTTTCCTATGAAAATACTCCTGTCGAAAGACTTTACGCGTATAATTGATGAATTTCTCACTGATCCATTGCTGATTGAGCTATTCAGTAAAGCAATATTTTCAAATTCCGAGAGTCGCGCTCTGGTTGAGAACATCGCTGCAGTGTTTTCGTTCCGAGAGAACCGTTTTCCAAACACGCTCTTTAAGATTGATTCGCTGCTCCAGATCTCAAGCGTGGCGCCGAACACCTTGATAGACATTTCAGAGAACCAGTTTTCGAATCTATCCGGCAGTCATGCCTCTCGCTATAACGAGGTTATATATCTGTTCGAGCTGCAAGTCACGTCAATTCTTTATGCGGCAAGCAATACTCTCGAGAAAACCCAGCTAAGTCTATCGTTCCTCAAAATTAACGAGGGAATAGACAATTCCACTATACTTCTCATTGAAAGGAACAACTTGACAAATAGCTCTAACGTTACTCTTCTCGATCTGGATACTCACAGTCCTATGGCGGTTCATCTCCTTGAAAATTTCGTGTCGGGCTGCAGCTTGGAGCTAGCTCCTCTCATCTATTTGAATTTTAGAGAGAACGCAACGCATGTAGTTTTTTCTGGAAACAGGTTTGAATACATCATGCTTTATTATGAAGGTTTCTTCCAAATTGGGTTGATCGTCATCACTGCGCAGCTCAATGTCACTGCGAATGTAGATTTCGAAAGAAATTGGGTCATGGAAAACCGCTTGATTACTAGAGGTGTGAATCCTTCAGTCCATGGATCCAAGAACGCTCTCATTTATATGCTAACTGTAGAGTCAGCCATCACAATCAAAAATTCAACCTTTTTCAACAACACTGGTGGAACTGCCACTTATTTCTTGGTTTTGCTCTCAAATACAGTTCGACTCATTGATATAACTTTCCAGAGACAAGGTAGATTCGGAAGTCCTATGACTTCAATCTATATCGCCACACAAAATTTACTCATCCAAAACTCGTTTTTCAATAACAATAGTGCAATGAGCGGAGGATGTCTTACGCTTGGAGCTCTCGGTTCTCAAGACACTCCGATACAAATCGATATCACCAACAATACTTTTTCAGACAATGTTGCTATCCAAGGAGGTGCTATTTTCATCCAAAATCTCGGGAATTACAAGCTGGGAGGCTCGATAATTGGGAATACTTTCGCGAATAACATGGCAAACCCAGGTGGGTCAATCTACATCGAGCAGGTCTACATTACAAATCTTGTCCTGAGTGCCAACACCTATTTTTGCTATTTTCCTAATTATGCCAATGCCGATCACATTGGAGGAGCAATTTACATCCGAAATACTTACCCTCGAGGAGCTCCGCTTCAAAATCCATTGCAAATAACCGATTCTACTATTACAGTGAGGAACAACGCCACTTTGATTAAATCGATGATAGATGTTGTGTCAATATTCAAAATCCTCATGAAGAACCTGACGTTTATCCCTCTTAACAGTGATCTGAATTATCATGCAACTAAGACGACTCTCATCAATATCGGAAACTCAATGAACGCGGTACTGGACACAATTGATATTAAGAATTTCAGGTCGCAATATAGTCTCATAACAATCGCCGTAGGAGGCTCTGTGACTATAAAATCTTCAAATTTCTCACACAACAATTTTAATCAAACGGGCTGTCTCATCGATATAGCCGGTTCGCAAACCTATTTTGCGTTGAATGATTCAATCTTGATGAATAATCTCTTTTCTTTGGGACCAAATACGCTCGCGTTTCATAGCGCAATTTGCGTGAATTCCGATTCTGCCAAGGTGATTTTGAATAGTTCTTCCTTTATTAAAAACTACGCCGCTTCCGGGGCAGTCCTTTCGGTGGTAACGTTGCCCTTCACCTCTTCAGCAATGTTTGGAAGATTAAAAACTACGATTGAAAATTGCACATTTGTAGATAATACTGCTACCAGCCTAGGCGGAGCTCTCGCGCAAACAGGAGGGTCATTCGAAATCAACAATTCGAGTTTCATCAACAACACCGCCTCTGAGAAAGGCGGTGCCATCTACCTTTCGGCGTTCACGCATGTACGCATTACCGACTCGCTCTTCTTACAGAACAGTGTGAAGTCTCGAGTTGTTTCAACGGTATATGGTGGAGCGGTGTACATTGATATTGTAATGGAGGATCCCTCGACTCAAAATCGATCCCTTGCTATTCAGAACAATAAATTTTTTAATAATTCAGCAACGAATGAGGATTCTGAAGGTATCGGAGGGGGCGGAGCGATGTTTATTGAATTTCATGACGTGATTCCTACAGACTCTCAATTGTTTGAAGCTTTGATGAATTTGTCTTGGGACAATGAATTCATTGGAAACTCAGCAGACTCTGGAAATGAGCTTTCGACACTTCCCTACTCTTCAACATTCGGGGTTTACAATTCCACAAAGGAACTTGATCATTGCTACCAATCACCTTGCAAACTCAGCGAACAAATTCGTGCTGACCACTTCCATGGATTCTATCTCCACGTCGGGTTTATTGATTTTTACGGGCAATCGCTTGATATCAAGCGCAATATACGGCCGAGTTCTGTTGCTAAAATGACACTCCAAATCACGAATCAATCTCAGATTTATTTTGATTCTAATTGCAGCATTGGTCATTGCATCATCAACGGCAACGACGCCACTATCAGAGGACTTGCTAATCAAGATGTGAACTTAACTTTCAACGTCACAAGTCCAGGCGCAGCTCCGTTCAACTTCGTATTGATGACGTCGATTCGGCCATGTCAAGTCGGAGAAATCAATGACACAAGACAGCAGATATGTGTTCCCTGTGGGAAAGGCTCATACTCGCTAAACATCTCAGATAAATGTTGCCACAGTTGCCCTCAATTCGCGACTTGTCCTGGTGAAGCGAAGATAATCGCGCATGAAGACTACTGGAAACCAAGTAACATGTCAACGAACATATATCCCTGCAACAACACAAAAGTATGTAATCAAGAGCTTTATGGCGATGGGATCTGCGCTCTGGGATACAAAGGACCGTATTGTCTCGCATGTGATCTGGAAAAAGGCTATGCAGCTTCAAACGGTGATTGTGGCAAGTGTCCTTCGCTGCTACAAGGGCTGACTATTCTGATTTCGATTCAACTAGCCATTTTTATTATCGAGATTGGGTATATCTGGTATTTCAGAAGAATTAACAAATTCCTGATCGTCGATAACAAATACAGCAAGAAATCTGTTGCTAGAGTCTCCCGAGGAGGCTACATGACAATAATGATGTATTACCTCCAGATATTGACGATATTAAAGGGATACCCTCTCCTTGTCTCAGGATTCCTCACAGGACTGGCACACATTTTCAGTCCCAGCGAGACAATTCTATTTTCATCAGATTGCGTCTTCATGCAACTAGGATTCTCAATTGACAATCTCTTTTATTCCAAACTGGTAATATTGGGATTCCTTCCGTTCGTGAAATGGTTCCTCATAATCTCCTTCGGCTTTGCTAAAAAATTCATTTACTCTTCTTACCGCTACAAGACTTTTGCGGTAGTAGCAACTCAGTGTATGATCCTGATAGAGCAGCCATCGATGCTGTTTACACTGTCGTCGTATTTCGTTTGCAAATCCTCTGATCCTCTCGCGCCTGACCAATCTCAAGTCCCTCATTATATGAGAGATGCTCCATATGTCACTTGCTATACAGATATCTACTATCAGTACAGAAAATCGCTTGTAATCCCTCTGCTAGTTGCCTGGGGAGCCATTCACCCGCTGTGCATACTACTTATTTTGGTATTGAATCGAAAAAATATGAAGACTAAAAGATTCTCGGAGAAATTCGGAACGTTATATGCGATTTACAGATCTAAGTGCTTCTATTGGAATCTCGTTCAGTTCGGACAAAAACTGATACTCATTGGCTTCGCTCAATTCTCGTTTCTGCCTCTGAAAACACTAGGGCTCACGCTCTTCCTGATCTTGATAGGCTTTGTGATACTCGTTAACACTTTCAAGCCATACCGAAGTATGGATTTGTACAGGACTGATATTCTTTCAAGCTACGTTTTCATTGTGACGATCTTCCTTGCGGTTTACTGTTACCAGGAAGACGCTCTCAACAGAATCATCAGTTATGTGATTATTTTGTTGAATATCGCATTTATCCTCTATATTGCAATCAAGGTGCTACATCTGTTGGGTTTCAAGAGGATTACACGTTGCTTGAGCGCTCTCCTTGCAAAGTGCTTGAGAAGAAGGTCGAACTCGAACTTTTTCTTCGACGAAAATTATCACCATAGAGCAGATTCAATCCATGTAGACGATATGTTCTCAGTAAATGTAAAACGAGATTCAAGGCTAAATTCGAAAAGACCGCTTTTGGAAAAAACATCGGAATTGGTTACGAATGAAGGCACTGTATTTAAGGAATCATTGGAAAGCACTGAGAATACGCAAATAATATCAACAGCTAAAATGAGTGAAGAATTATAATTCTTCTTCTTGATTCATTTTTTTCATTCGTTTTTATTCTATATGATGAGGAATCTGCATATTTGCAATGAGCTGACAAATCATGACTTGGTTAATAATTCAAAAATTCATAAGAAATTAAATATGATGACTTCCATCACTTGCTCGCCATTTCCAAATATCCCATCGATGGGGATAGAAAACGTGAAGGGCTTTGTTGGTAACATACAGACTTAAGAGTTATTTAGTCAATAATCAATTCTTTAGTTTTAATTTACTTAGTGAATTAATTCCTAATTTTTCAAAATAAACGAAAAATTCGGCTGAACTCATTCCAATTTGTACAGGCTGGTTAACTCTTTAATTGTGCATAATCTAGAACATATGCCATGTAAAATTCCAGAACATTATATTGTTATTCAGATTGCAATTCTCTTCATCCAAAAAAAAAAAAGTGTTCGCATTTGTCTTTCAGCTATCCTCATTAAGTTCTCAGGTTTATTCTTTTACAAAAATTTTAATTATTTCAGAATTCCTCCTGAGCTTGTTTAACAGCGCTAGCTATGAAAAACCAAGATTGGAGTCTGAATGGTGCCGAATCATTTGAACCAGACACCAAGGGCAGAGACAACAGCTATCACTTATACTTCGACTACGAGCGAACGCAGTCGACAGTCCCTTCCAGCGACGATAGCCGGAAATTTTCAGAGTACGTCCAGAGGGTCGCCAACTCGCTCAACTCAGATAAAAAAAAGAGAAACAAAGTCGAGAATCCGGATTCAGACCTCAGCAAGCTCTCTTCTCGCGTCCTAACTACCTTAGCGACCAAAGTTACCCAGCATGGCTTGCAAAATACCTATATGAAATATGAAGAGGCATACAATTCGAAAAAATACTTCAAATACCTCAATCTGACGCTTCTTTTCTATTTCATTGTCCTCTGCTCTGGATTCTTCATTGTAATAAGCACCCGCTGGGACAAGAACACCTCAAGGCTATGCTTGACAGAAAATTGTCTGAAACTCAAGCCTGGAGCTGTGTATTTTTTTGGCGGACTCTTTGTGATTGGTATGGTGCTGGTGTCCATCATTGCTTTTTTGGCATTCAAGGCTTTTAATAGTCGCTTGCAGGGGTACTATTCAACGCTGAAAGTCCTTTATTTGTTATGCTTGGTAGTGTGGGTGCTGACGCTGAATGTACTCGCTATTCCTTTGGGAGCGTATTTGTTGTTCACGACGATCCAGCTCACGGATCTTTGCAAACAGTTGAACGCCATTAGCAAGTTCCGATCTCAGTCTGTCAATTTCTAAGATTTGAAAATCGATATCACATTGATTTTTATCTGTTTTTCGTTTGATATTGTTCCGATCGCTTGTGTAGTGTAAATTTGATTGCCAAGCTATTGAACTCATTCTTATTATTGTAGTTTCGTTTCAAATTTCGCATTTAATAGGATTAATAGAAGTGGAAAGAAAATTCACACATTTTGCTGTTTAACAAAGTGGTAAAATGGCAATAAGGACATATCACTTAGGAAAATATGTCTTTCAATAAGCTTTTTGTAATTTCTCATGCTGTCATTGTTAGAGATGGATTGCATTTCTCACTAGTTGCTACATAGTTGAACATATCACTGAGCTGAACAAGAATTTTATTGAAATCTACATGCGAGGAGGCTGGGAAATCAGTTCTAGCTCTCATAAAATTCAGTTCAAATTTCACCACCTTCTTCAAAATTTTTCCTATCACTCTCGAATTTTTCCTTCCAGTAAGAGTACGGAAATATCGAATTATCCACATTATTAGCTCATAAATTTCTATCCTTTGCCCCCGATGCCAACTGCTTATCAGCTAGACTGCATTGAACAAGTATAGTTCTTCTCAAACTAGTGTAATACAAGCAAATTACCTAAGAATTATGAACGAAAATATAATCCAGTAGCATTTTCCTGAGAGATCCCAAGATTCCATTTAATCGGTCCTTTTTTGAAATTCTTATTCGGGAATTAGAATTGAATCCATATCTATATTTTATTTCAAATACATAAATAGAAATGCAAGAAGCAATCGGAAATCTTCCATCCAAAGAGGCTAAGAACTTCAGACAGCTCTTGGTAACCACTCCTACCATACAGAACACTCAGCGCTGAACCTCTTTATAGAAACATTATGAGACCAAGCAGTATAAGAGAGGTATCAAACTCGCTGAGAAGATGCTCGAAAGCTATCCTGACCACGCAGGTTCATTTTCACCTTTCCATCACAAAAGTCACCTCACACTATCTCTCTCACGCAACAGAAACCAAATGTCTTTATGGATTGTTCAAGTTCTTGCTCGGAGACAAAGACGATGGTCCTAAAATCGCGAAAGCAGTAATAGAGCCACAAAGAGACTATCTCCATTCATATTTCATAGGCGCTCGGCAAAGCTTTCAAGAGCCAGATCTGTTGGCATGTGTATGGTGTCATCCAGAGAAATTTAAAGAATTATCCTGAAGCCATCAAATGCTATACCCAAGCTCTGCATTTGGATCCTGACAACCTCAATATCCTCAGAGACCAGGCTTTGCTCCAAGTTCAGATCCGAGATGTAACCGGTTTTGTTGAAACCCGCAGAAAACTTCTCCTGAATAAAACTAATTTGCCAATCAACTGGTTGACCTTCGCTGTTGCTCACCACTTGGTAATAATTTAATTCATTGTCAATTTGACTAAGCTGGTGTATTTAGAACGGAGATATCCAGGAAGCGCTTAGAGTGCTTAGTTCACATAACAAGATTGTTTCCGAAGACCTCAAGCCTTATGAGAAGAGCGAAGTACTTCTGTTTTAGAAGTCTTTTCTGATTATCGCAATTAGCTCGCTGTTTATGAAGCAATGCTGTACTTCGAAGCAAAGGACTGGCAGAAGCTCGTTGAATTCCTTGACAAGAACGTGAAGTAAAGAAAATCATTCTAAATTCAAGGAGATAAACCCGTTCTCTTAGAACTATCACTGACAAATTATTGGTGAAGGAGTACTACTGCAAGGCTTACATCGCCCTCAATAATAAGGAAAAAGCCACCGAATACGCCAAGTAAGCGTCTACCAACGAAATCTGAGGCTAATTTGAACCTTTCAAGGCAATTGCTTGCTTCAAATAATGAAAATTCGTTGTACTATGACCTCCTTAGACAGATTCAAGAGATCGATCCTTCAAAGGAAGGTGGTAACCAAAAGATGGTTGAGTTTTTCGATCAGCTCGAGAAGGAATATCCAAATTCCTCTAATATCAGACGCACAAGACTCATCTACGTCAGCAACGAGGATTTCGTTAAGAGAATCGACACATATATTCGCCCTTATTTCATCAAGGGCCTTCCAGCAATCTTTTCTGAAATTAAAGGAATTCTTAATACCAAAGAGAGACAAACCGCTTTCGAGCAACTCCTCTTGGCTCATGAGAAATCATTGGCTGAGAAAGGCACTTTCAATGGAGAAACCGAGGTGCAATCTCCTTGCCCACTTCTCTGGTGCTATATGGTCCTTGCTCAGTTGTATGACCACATGAAGAAATACGACACAGCCATGGAATACATTGAAAAGGTATACGCGACTGCTCTATTTGGAGGCTTAGCTAATGTGTTTTAGGCCCTCAAGCACACCCCAACTCTTATTGAGCTCTACCTCATCAAGGCAAAGATTTTGAAGCACCAAGGTGATATTAAAGGAGCTGCTGAATGTGCTGATAAGGTTTCCAAATTCCCATAATTCCAGGCAAACTAATGCGTTTTTCTAGGCAAGAACATTGGATCTCGCTGATCGTTATTTAAACAATAAAGCCGTCAAATACCTCATTCGCAATGACGAGATTGATAAGGCTGAGGCCATGTTTAAGACCTTCTTGAGAGAAACCAACGATGAAAACATCGTTGATCTCCAAGTCTCTTGGTATGAGATCGAAAAAGGTCTCTACTACTTACGCAAGAAAGAATGGGGACCTGGCTTGAAGCAATTCAAGTTCATCGAAAAGCACTTCCAGGACATGTACGATGATCAGGTAATTTCTCTTGTGGAAACCCCCGCTTACTGACACCTCCCTTCAGTTCGATTTTCATACTTACTGCATGAGAAAGTATCAGCTCAAGGCATACATCGGAATGCTCAGACAACAAGACAACGTTTACCAGAACAATCTTTACGCAAAGGCCGCATATCTTATGATTAACGGTCTGATGCAATATGCTGACGAGTTACCAAAGATTAAGCAAGCCGAAGAGGAAGAGAAGAAGAACATCGAGGAGATGGACAAGGACGCAAGAAAGAAATTGAAGAAAGAAAAAGAGCTTAAGGAGAAAACTCGAGCAGAGACTGAGCCTCATAAAACGAAAATCGATTACTGGGGCGATAAGTTCCTTGCTGAGATGAAAGACCCTTACCAGGAAGCATCCAACTTCGCGAAAACCTCCATTACCCTCAATATTGAGTCCGAGAAGATCAGAACACCACTGTTTAAGTCCATTTGCCATCTCTATTTAAAGAAAGGTACAGCCAATTCATTTTTTGTTGACTTCTAATGCTGATCTGTGGGGAAATAGGCAAGCCACTTCTTGTATTAAAGGCGTTCAAGAAGCTTGAAGGCAAGATTAAGGAGTGTGAAGAGGTGAAGAAGATTGGAGTCGACCTATTAAAACTCAGTAAGTTTTAATTTGCTAGACGGGTTTTTGATTAGTTTTATTAGTTGATGAGCATATTGGTAAAGCTGACACCGCCCCTGAAGTCAAGACATTGCTTGAGAGCGCGAAGCAACAACTTCGCTCTCAACTTTAAAAGGGTTTGATTTCTCCCTGTATAAATGCTTTGTCGGAGTTAGCGTTGCTGCCTGAGAATGAGTATTCAATTTAAAAGCTAATCCAATTGTCTTATGAAAATCAAAATGAAACCTTTGAATTTCTAGCCAATTTTTATCATCGATAGTTAAAAAGCTTTAAAAACATCCCAATTAAATAAAAAAGAGTTGAGATAGTGTGATTTATTAACCGAAAAATTAGTTACTACTGACTCTCATGATTATATTTAAAAGAATATGTCCGGCATACTCAAACTTACACGAAAAGTTATTTAAAAAAATGAAAAATTATAAGCAACCTACGGGCTGTTGCTGTCATCAGAATCTGTTCTTTGGTGGGGTTGCGCGAACTGTGATTTCACGATAATAACCTGTGGACGGTTTGCGTCTTTTAAGCCAGGTGAATCTTTCAAGGCAGGTGAGTCTTTCAGAATAGTAGAGCTTTTTAACGGCGATGAATCATTGCTGAATAGGCTCTTCGGTTTGTCCTTGGAGGGAGATTTTGTCGGAGAGTTCAGTAGATACGAATTATCTGACCCTCGCTTAACCAAATTGATCGTATTAATAATCAGCGACGGTCTTTTCGCCAGACGTCCGAATCTCTCGACTGATTTCTCTATGATCTCCTCATCATCCTTCGGCTCAACTTTATTCGGTTCCGATGGCTCTGCGCGAGGCTGGCAAAACCTTTTCTCCAACCACGCTTTCAAATCCTTGTACTCCATATATCTCTTCCTAGCTATCATACCTCTCACTATAGCCTGTATTTTCGCTGCAGCCATATCTCTCTGTTCATCATCAGCATGCTTGAATCGGTTTACCTCAGACCCAATCCTCGCTCTTGGACCTCCTGAATATGACCTTCTCAGCTTCCCTTGATACTTCGGCTGGTACCTATCGAGTCTATTCGTGCTTTTCGCAACTGTTACCGGTCGATATTCGTCAGGGTTATATGGTTTCGAGTTCACTTCGTTAATCCTCATTTTAAGCGCCGTCATACTGACGATTTTTCTCAGATTGCTTAACTTCGAATATGAGTCTCGACAGTCTGCGATCACATGAGAATTCGCGAATTTATCATCCGCTTTAGTTATTTGTCCTTCAACACGGCGCTGCAAGAGAGCTCTTATTTGCGACGAGAACATTTTATGCTCTTTCCTCGCCTCCTCTAATTTCGCTTGTCTCTCCTCACTGTGTGCTTTTTCCTTATTCTGTGTCAGCCTGGACTTCCTCAGCGATTCAAGGTACTTTCTTCGTTCCTTGAACACTACGTCCTGGTCGTTTTTATATTTCTCGATGATTTTATTGGCGACTTCAAACTCTATTTTCTCTAGTTCTTCATTCCGGATCGTATCCAGTTCCTGTTGTATCTTTTTACTATTGAATGGGTTGCTGTTCAGGAAATAAAACGACTTCTTCGATTCAAGCGCTTTGTTATCGATCCTCTCTCGCTCAGCTCGCACAACCTCGTTATTGCTGTAAAACCCAGCGGTTGTTATCGCGTTCGCTGCGCCGAAACTGCCGATCGGCATACTCTCCAGACTGCTCCTTCTGTTTTCCAGAAACACTTGCTCATGCATGCTGTTCCATTCGACTAAGTTATACACGGGCCGATAAGTATGGTTCATTTGGCGGTTGATCGAGTTGACTTCTTTCAGCACTTCTGGCTCTTGCTCCTTGCGCAGGGTAATTGCGGTTTTATGCCTTCGCCTCTGTTTTTTCTCTGGACCGGGGTTGGACATGAGTCTTTTCAAAATATTCGTAGTGATCAATTTATTCACAGCCTTCTTCATATGCGTTTGCGCCGATGCCGCTCTTTCCTTCTGGTGCTTCATTTTCTCTATGTTTCTTTGGATATATCTTTGATAACCTTCACCAAACTCTTTAGGGTGGTAGCATACATGCCTCAACGCGCCGGTTTTCTCATCCTTCTGCAATATAGGGAAATTCTCTTGGAGGTAGTGGTCCCACATTGCTTGTTCAGGGTCTCGGTAAACGCTGCCCAACACCCCAGTCCCTTCGGTTGAGACATCCGATCGAGCTTTCCCTTGAAGCTTTTTGGCAAGCGAGGATACAGGATTGCGTTTTGGAGGTTCTGCGAAGTCAATCGCATGTGTTTCTGCTAGTTTAGAGACTTTTTCCAGGATTTTGTCAGTTACAGTGTCATCGCACCACACATCGAATCTCTCTTTGTCTCTGAGATCATAGAAACTAACGGCTTTATCGAGGTTCATCACCTTCAACTTCATTTCCTTGAATTGGTTTTCCTCATGCTGTAATTTATGCTCCTCAATGTTTAATTTCGCCTCTCTCTTTTTAATTCTCGCTAAACGCGCCTCTTTATGCTCTTTTAGATACTCGCTGTCAACGACTTTTTCTAAAATTTTGGTCTGAAGCGCTTTGTGTTTTATATCGAGATGAAGCTTTTTAAAAAGCATGTCTCTTTCGCTGCTTGTTCTCTGAAATTCTTTCAAATAAACTTCTCGTTCCTCTTCTCGTCGCTGCTGGTGCTGTAGATGATGGGCGAATTGATCGTTAAGCTGCCTATGCAAAAGCTTCGTGAGCAAGTTCTCCTTTTCATCGATTGATAGGCCAGGTAGATGTACTTTATCCGGGTCGATATTGAATTTTTCGATCATTTCGTCAAGGTTTTTCTCGCGTTCACGGAGCTGCTCAGCTGGATCCTTTGCAGAAGTTTTCTTTTTCGCCGCTTTGGCATGAGGTGAGTCAGACACTCGGCTATTGCCCCGGGACAAGCGTAGAGGGTTATTTGGAGCTGTGTGTTCTGAATTTCCGCTGTCTAGGTTGGATGAGTTCAGCCTCGGCCTTCTACGTGGGTTGGTGGAGGACCTAGCTGTTGGTTCTGGAGTGAAAACACGTGAGGTTGTGATAGGCTGCCTGGAATCGTTCATAATCCTGAATGAGGAAGTGTCATCGTGGTGGTTGCGTTGGGTATTGACCACAGAGTTCTGAATAGACTCTGGATATTTCAAGGAGCTGAGGTGAAGAGAGCCCCTTGTGGTAGATAGCAATGATTTCTCCTCGCTATTGGCGCTGGTTAGTTTTGCAGACATCAATCGTACTTCGATCAATACACCCTCTTGTCGGTTATATATAATTTATATTGCAAAAATGATCTGCAATGGAGATTCAACAACGCAATACAGGGATCTACTCTCAAAGAACCAGGGTTCTCAGTAGCACTGTCGACTGAAAACAACTACTATTATCGTAATGTAACCCTAAAACCTAAATCCAAATTTTTTTTGATTACCTATATTTCCTCCTAAACGATCTGCTCAGATTACGACTATGTGAAAATGTGTGTATTATTCAACCGGTTTAGAATATTTTCGCTTTATTCAAAATTTTAAAATCATGTTCAAGCATTCATAAAACCCCGAAAATTTTTTGTCATGTTACTAAATCATAAATGCTGCCAGGTCATAAAGGAAGATATATGTAGATTCTACCTTCTGATTTCAATGGAGTATAATGATAGTTCGCTCTCTCAAACTCCTCACATAGGTTTTTAAACAGGACAGAATATCCCTCTCTACTGTTCAGACCTTTTCCTGTTATTATCTCGTATTTCAGGTGAGGATGACCATCAATCGTCTTCTCATTGAAGCGGAACGCGTCTCTATCCTTCGGCACATTTGACTTAATATAAGCAATCTGCTCGTTGACAATGTCCTTCGCTTCATCCCAGAACAGCCCGTGTAAATCCATTCCATAAAGGTTATTGTTTTCTCTATATTTCTTTAAGATATAGACTTTTGACGCCTTGGTTAACAGTTTAATTCTGTTTGTCTCATCCCGAGAGAAGCTTTCCAACTCCGACGCACCGGTGCGAGTCTTACTCGATCGGGCTTGATTCGCACTGCGATCCAAAATAGCTCTAACCCGTCTATGATGCGCGATTTGAGTTCTGATCTCATTAAAACTCATTTCCTTTAACAGCTGCTCGACCTCTACACCATAATTCAGTTGCGAAATGTTTGCTTTAGAACTTCTAAACGCCTTCGCCTTAAAAGAACTCTTTTTCCCTTGCTTCAAATCCGTGCCGATATGCTGGTACCTGTCTTTGAATCTATCACGGAGGTACTCCTTCGTTGTTTCAAAATCCTCATTAAACAGCAAATACACCATTTTGATGAACCCAAGCTCCAGATCAGGGAAAGATTTCGCTAGCTTTGTGACTTCTTTCGCTGAGCCTTTCTTGCTCACCTGAAACAGCAGGTTTTTCGCACTGTCGTTCTGCCATTGGTTCGTATTTTCTGGGTTTTTATAGACGATTGACGGCGCAGCGTTTTTCTTTTCATCGGATAAGTCAGTCACTTGTTTAGTGTATGCCGCTTTGGTGGTTTTAGTGATGGTTGATTCAAGCGACGGGAACATTTTGTCTGAATTATCAAATTTCATGGCTTTTTGCTCCCTTTGGATCCGATCGAGGATAAACTGCTGAGTGTCTCTAGTCAGTTCGTCCACTTCGAGGTCAGTGGTCTCAAAAGCCTCTTCTCCTTCATCATCGTCAGGAAAATCAAGCATCCTATAGGTATTTTTCAGATAACTTATATATTTTGAGCTTACCGATCTTCTAGGTCGTCACCCATTACGGATTGGCAGAGTCCTTCCTCGCAGATCTTAAGAATATCATCAACTTGGTCTTCCCGCACTTCTCTATTCTTCAAAGCGTCTTCAATCATCTGGTGGAAGGTGATCATCATATCGCTGTATTCTTGCATCATGCCACCGCGCTTACTACTCCCGTATTTCAGCTGATCAATGTGGGTTTCTTTGTCGTCTAATTCTGGGAAATCCGCCGCCATTTGTTTTTTGCCTTGCGCTTCAAAGGCAGTCAGGTTTGAGCCAGATTCTGTCTTTGAAGGGAAGTCTATCTTTGGCTGGGCGGTGGTTTTAGTTGGGGAATCTGTTTTTGTCGAAGTGCTTGTCTTTGTAGGTGCGTCCTGAGACTTTGGCTTAATTTCATAGTCTTCTTCGTCGTAAAACTCTCGATTTGCCTGGTATTTCTGCAATTTCTCTTTCTGTTTCTGAGTTTTCCTATCTTTGCAACTTCTGAAATCGTCATCAATTTTGGGTTTCACGTAGCTTTCCATGTTGTTTTAGTGTTAAGGTTGATAATGATGATTTTCACTTAATCAATTAAAATTTTTTGTACTCTACGTACGATCCAAAAAAGTAAAATAAGACCTCTATAAAATGATGACTTACTATTACGATTATCTGATGCAGATAGGTACTTTTATCAGAGAAGGCTATTCGAAATTTGAAAAGAGCATTGAAATTTTTCCAAATAACAAAACAACGGAACTGATCTCCTTCATTTTCAATAATGAGCGGAAATTACCTGAAAGCAGCATTGTTAGAGGATCAATAATGTTATGTTTTTGATTCAGAAGTATTGTATTTCATGGTAGCAAATCGTCGTGGCGACTGAGGAGAGAAAGCGCAGTAATGTATAGTTGACACTCTGCAATTGTTAAACTTTCATACGTCTTTTCATTTTTTCAAGCGAATTCTTTTGTCTTAATGTCCATATCTAATTGGATTTGAAGACGACGATTTGTCTGTTTCTATCCTTAAATTTTTTTTGTTGGTGTAATGACTAAACCAAAGTTATTCACAGCATTAAATTTTGTTTTACAGGAACAACTTGATCCAAGGCTGACTATCATAATTGTGTAGAAAAACTCACCTCTACATTGGGTATGAATAACTCTTTGTTGTTATTAACCTAACTCTATCTGAATAATGTGGAAAATTTAGACAACTTATCTGAGAAAATGTGTTTTCGTAACAGACAAATTCGAGCATATTTAAACTCAGAGATTTCAGTCGGGATCTGCTAAATGTCTAATATATTATTCTGGTTTTTCTTTTCCTCTGTCGATCTGTATCAAAAAACTAAAACGAAATATAGATCTCTATATGGAATCAAACCCATTCTCACCTTGTTGAATTCTTAATTACCGCAGACGCGAACCAATGACCTAGACAGTATTTCTCTCCTTTCTCAGTTTCTAACTTACTCCGAAATGCCAGGTTTTTTCCCAAATTTCCTAACAATAAAATTTTGATCGTTTCTTGTTCTTTTTATTAAATTCAATCATAAGAAACGGATGAAACGTAGGTTCAATCAAAATTTTGAACAAAATCTCAAATTAGACGTTAGAATGCTCATGCATAGGCTTGAATCAACCCAGCTATCCTGGCTGTCTATTTTGCAAATGAGTTCCTCTGGCCATCTCCTCCACCAAAGCTTGTAAGAAAATAATCATTCATTAATTCCCGGCTAACTCGCTGTTATCATTAATAAAATCTTGAAATTTATAGGCTAGAGGCAGGCAAGCGATATACATTCATCATTTCGCATTTTGCATTTCTCAGTATTTTCAGTTTTTGATCAAGCCTCCTGTGATTGAGCAGAAAAAGAGTTTTTATAGAAAAACGAATAGAGATTAAAATAAAGTACAAAAAACAAAAACAAAAGCTATTCCATGCTCATCAAGTAAGCTTTCTCTCATCTTCGCTGTAGCACCTCATGATGCCTTTTAGAAACCGCTACGGAATTTCACACTCTGTGAAATCATCAAAGAAATCTGCTGAGACGATTTCCTTTATTCAAGAAAAACCGCGAGATGAAGAACTCATATTCAACCCATCTCAAGACGATTCCATCGATATCTACCACGAATCCGTGAGTCAGCGAGACCCTGAAACCTCCAGCCTCCTGTCATATGCTGTTCCGCAAGTGCTCTCAGTTCAAAATTACGACCTTCCAGCTCGGAAGCTCCTTCCAATCATCAGTCTTCTGTTATTTACCATAACCAATGTGCTCCCAGTCATGCTTTCTTGCGGGCTTAAGGCAAGCGCAGGCTGCCTAAAGCTGAGGACTGTTGGAATCCCTTCAGCTCTTCAATGGGCTTATGTGGTAAGATCAATCGCACTAATTTCCGTTGCTTCATAATGTTTTAGGTAGGAAACCTACTCCTAACCGTCTCATACATAGGTACGATGGGTGTGCTCTATTCTTACATGAAAAAGAGATTTTCAGTCCCAGAATACGCGAATAACATGGGCCTGCTGAACTTGAGCTACCCCATTGGAATCGTCAGTATAATAAGCTATTATGTGTATACCGCTTTTGGCGTCCAGCTCACTACGACGCAGATCCAGGGTAATTAATCAATTTCATTTAACGCGAGCTTAACCGTTTTTTATTTCCGATAATCATTAGTAAATGAAGAGGCATTTTTAAAGATTCACTTAACGACGATGCTGGCTTATAATACGATAAATCTCTATCTCCTAAGCACATTAACAAAGGACAGAGCCTTGAAGCAGCGCATTATTGACTCGTTTTTATTTAAATTCAAGCGAATGATTTTTGCTCTCACTAGCATCACAATCGCTATCAGTAATACAAAAATGTTTTTCTTTGAGCGTAAATTTGGAATTAAATAGGTTTTTGCTGCGATGTCGCTTCTTCATTCGCTTCTGGAACTCCATACGCGCAGATACTGATTTCCATGTGCACTATCTCTGGAATTATTGCTGTTTTCACGAATCAGGCTTATTTGGGATTGTATTATGTGGATATGAAAATTATAGAATACCAATATGAGTCGAAGATGGAAGAAGACTACTTTTTTAATAAAAAGATGCTGCTCCGTAGAGAACCAGTGCTTTTTTGAGATTTGAATTTGATATCTGTGCTTTTCTGCAAGTTTTATGCTTGACTTGTAACTATATGAATTTTTTTGAGTATGTTTGTGTTTCGACGTTGCTTTTTTCTTACCTTCTGTAAGATGAAGCGCGCCTTTGAGATAGATATTGGTATTATTCATTACAAATTTGGTCTTTTCGTCATTTTAGTTTGAGTGTGTTGTGAAAAGAAATCAGCTCGATACTATATACAAAAGAATCTTGGCTTATTAGGTTAAGGTCTACTTTTTTCGTGAATTAGGAAGGAGAAAAAAACTATAAAGAATGAAAGGGTCAATGCCGACGGAGCATGTAGATCGCTTTGCTCAAATTAAATTCGACTGATATTGATAATGAAGGTCAAAATGGTCATTACCGAATTTCCTTTTTATATGATCGTATTCAACCTCGTTGTGATAAAATCGTGGATTAGACTAATATCAATCATTTATCTCATTGCAGAGAATCATTTTGCATTTCAATTTCAAAAGAGATCGTTTTATTAAACAAACATGAAGAAAACAAATATTTCAAAAGAAAACACATTAAGTACTAATACCCTAACTCTAGCCAAAGTGAGAACGGGTACTTAACAAAGCAAATCACGATAAACAACTTTCTATATTGCTTTTCCAATGTGAATATTATTCTAGTTTTTCACTTATTTGAATTCAAAATCATATTATAGTTTTGGCTTTGGCTCTTTACTCTCGTATTTTTCTTTAATAAAGAATTTTTCATTGAGTCCTGTTGTCTCACTCCAACCTATCCCTTCTTGCGATGACAAACTCAAATATCTCTGGTAACAACGATTCCAAATGATGAACGTATCATCTGCTTGGTGATATATCTCCCAAATTTCGCATTTGTTGAGATGTGGTTCACCAATCAGTCCACGCTGATCGTGCACTGTGAGAAATCGCCCTGTATATATTGACCTCAGGCCATACCCCGTGCAATTTCCTTCAGTAATTCGAAGGAGCTCAAATTCTTTCTCAGGCCCGTCTGATGCATCTACAAAACCCTTGTGCTTATCAGTCATTCCTATGCTTAGACCACGTAAGCTTATTGTAACCTTTTTATTAACAGGGAAAACTGCTCTTATGTCGAATTCTTCAGCGAGTCCATTTCCATTTTGGAAGATATACTTCCCATTCTGTTTCGGAATTATCCTCCATATCTCTTCCTTCCCAAGACCGGCATCAAAGCTGAGAATTTTATGGCGATTTGCTGAAAGGAACTCATGTGAATTTACTCCTCTCACAGCGTATCCTGAAGATTTCCCCTGCGTAACTTTCATTAGCATAAACGTCGCGTCAAATTGTTTATTGTTCCCTGTGTGAGTTAAATCTCCATGTTTTTTTGAAGTAAGTATGACCTCCCTATCGATTGGCATCTGCAACAGTTTGACTTGGTTTTCAAAATCTTTCTTTTCACGCTGCCGAAGGGCTTGCAGTTGTTGGATTTTGGCTTCAAGGTCTCTTTTGTCTTGCTGTGCAAGTTCTTGAAATTTTTTAATTTCGCTCTCGAGCTCAGTAGAATGTTTCTTATCTTGCTGCAAAAGGGCTTGCAGCGTTTTAATATCGCTTTCAAGGTCTGTAGACCGTTTCTTTTCACTCGTCAAATTTGCTTGCAATTGTTGAATTTCGTTTCTCAGTATTTTAGTACGTTTCTTCTCACGCTGCCAGAGCCACCATAAAACTCCAATTGTTCCAATTGATCCTATCATTCCAGCTCCTATTTTCAATTGTAGAGTCTTTGGCTGTTGATTACTGTCTGTGTTAGGGCTCTGAGTCATGTTCGGTGAGAAATCCGAAATTTAGTGATAAATATATGATTCAAATTAAATAAGCGCCCAAAAAAATAGAATCATTAGCAGCTGTCAACTTCTCATGATTTTGTTCATCAATATAAAACAAGCATGCTCTTATCTACAATAAGCAAGGATAGAATAGTAATAAAGTGACACACCACTATTGGGCATGCTGCAGCCATAATATATTATCAGAAGCATTCCTGTATTTCATATGCATATTCCTCTTCAAAGTCAAAAAGAAAACCCAAGTACTTAGAGAACACACTAATTATATTTCGGTTACTTCTCATCTTTTCATCAAATGAGAAACCTTATGATGGAAGAGTTTTACTACTTGTAATGATAGAATAACGAAGCAACTAACTTTGTGTATGTAACAGCTGAAGAAATCTCTTAGAATACTTTGCTTTAGCAAGAAGGAATGGAAGAGGGATACTTTGGGCCACAGCTTGCTTGTTTTCTCATCTATAAGGAGATATAGAACATAGAAGCAGCGTTATAAATGAAGATAATATGCTTGAACACATTCTGTCTTGGAGGAGTAAGCTCGCAAACATAATTATTCCTATCATAGATAACATTTCGCGCCAAAAGGACGTCTCCAGCAAAATCCAGACTCTTTGATTGACAAAAACCTCCATTATCTCCTTTCTTTCTCCTCTTAATTTCCTTACACTAACTATTCAGACCCAAAATGTTGAATTGAGGGTGTTTTTCGATAACTGCTGTTTACTCGAGTCACTGTCGTTTGTTTTTAGCAGACGTTTGCTGATGGCATTCATGATAAACTGCATAAAACTTAATCGCGTTGCTTAATTGGACTCAAGAAATACAATATCAAAAATTAAAAAACCGACAGTTTGGCATTGTAGCTCGGAAACCCAGCCCATTTTTTCGGTTCAAGGCTTTAAAGTACATGACTAATGAATTAATGCAACAGAAATTCGCAAATTCCTCCAATAATTGAGACGTTTTCAGCTGAAAGCGTTAAACATCAGAAATTTCATTAAATATCATGACTTCATCTACTTAACTCCTACTGATACTATCCATTGCCTCTTGTAAACAGGACCTATTCAATTTTTTTTATCCTCTTGATGTACATTATCGTCATTCTCATAGAATTATCTCCCTGATTCTATTTTAGTTATTTCCTGTATCGGACGTGTGAGTAACATATTACAACATAAACAATCCTGACGTCATTAGAAAAATTCCGCTCAGTTTGACTTATTACAGCATTTACGTCACACATGTTCTGTATAAATTCTGGAAAATCAAAACCCAATAAAAATACGCTGATCTTAATTTAGAATGCAGACTCAACAAGATTCAGTATCCTATTACTACAAGGAGAAAGTTATCAAAGGCAAAGAATACATCATTCGTACTCTCGTTCCGGACGATGTTTCTTCATTCATTGATGATCTTGCAGCAAATTACGTTCTTTTCCATCCTGAATTCACCGTAATCGAAGACATCACACATGAACGTGTCAGAACTTTCCTCGAAAAGAAGTATAGACACACCGCTCAGGCTGGTATTAGCGTCTGCGCCGTCGATAAAGCCACGAATCAAGTTGTTGCTTCCATGCTCGCAACCGACGAAGGCGATCCACTCGATTGCAATGAATCTGAATGGCCTGAGTTTTATAAATACAACGAATCAGAGGCTCTCATTCGTAAAACATACTCTAAAATTTTCGAACCAGGCGAGAAAGGAGTGACCTCGATGCTCTCTGGCGCTTGGACTCACAGTGATTATATGGGTCTCGGCCTTTACAAGACTCTCGAAAACACCTATTGGGAATTGCCAAGAATAAGAACTTTCAAGTACATTGGGGGTGTCACTGTTCATGGAGGAGCTAAGAAAGTTTCCAGGACACTTAAGAATGTTGTGGTGCTGATGGAGCTCCATTATAGGGACTTGAAAGACAGTAAAGGGAACTATCTCTACAGGGATATGATGGATAAGTTCACGAAGAGAGGGTTTAATATCGACGAACTTAGATTCACGTTCTTTATTCATAAAAGCTATGAGAAGCATGCTCTTGCAGCAGCTGCACAAAGACCGAAGCTGTAGACAAACAGAATGATTTAATGAGCTCAGGATTTCTATAAGGAACTCGCTATTTGAATTTTGTAGAGTGTTATATTTATTTATTTGGGTACAAACAGCCATTTTCGTAAATTTAAATTTGTTTTCGTGAAGGAGGTTGTTATATATTGCAGATGAATTCGAAACACTCCAAGACTCCCTAATCAGAATGCTATTTTACACCTTTTTGAAGAAATAGAGTTTAGTTTAATGATATTCTAACGTATTTTCCCTAAATGAAGGAACAAAAAATTTGTTTAGTTTAATCGGTCACCGAAGCCAATTTATGTTTGATTGGTCAATTTTATAGGTGGTTATTGAACAAAAGCGCAGCTTTATCTTTTAATAACGTATGATCAATAAACAAAAACTACTTGGGGGTGACTCACCACTATTATTAAAGAAAGCAATGCACAAAAGTCTCTGCCGAAATTACCTAAATTCACCTTACAGAGCAAGACAAGAGGATGATGAGATCTCTTATACTTCAATTTCCCATCAAAAAACCGCTAAGCTACTTAAAGTACTCCTATCTCATTACACACAGCCCATTAGTACAATATCATGATAATCTTTAATAATATGCAACAACTTCCCATAAATCTAAATGACTAAAAGAAGTCTTGCTACCTTAATGATATTTATTCAACCAAATTACCCACTCAATCGTCTTTGACTTGATACTCTTGATTACGAGAATTTTTACAGCAAATATTCAGGCAATTATTGAAGTAAAATCTGCAGTTTCGTCTTTGAGCAGTGTCTTGGAACGCAGAATAACTATCATCAGTGTTAACCTTCTTGATCATGTCTTGACTAATAGATGAATTCGTAATCTACACACCATGAATTCGGAACATAACTCGCACTTTACCTGAGATTGTCTTCTTCCATATCCAAACCGCTCACTTGTAGTTTTGTTTAGCACCAGATTCTTCGTTTGAACGAAGACCAGAACACTACCATTCGGGTTAGCTGGATAGTTTTGAAAAGCTTCACCTCAAAGGGAATATAAAGAGCACACATCCAGCGCTCGTTGCAACACAGCAGATCTCTTTTATGATGAAGTAACTCTCGTCTGAGAAAGGCAAAATTTGTGGGAAGTTGTTAAAAGAGGGATTTTTGCTTCCAAGATCTAAATTACACTGCGTCAGATGATTGAAAGAGGTCTCTCATTACTCAAAATTCCGAAGATTGACAAGAACACTAAACTCACAAGCATGTTCGTTATGAACCAATAGAAATAGCCATGATTTCTGGATTATACTGGATTAACTCTCAGGATTATTGACGAGGATGTTACCTTGCACCGACGCAATTGTTGATCCATGGACAGTGATGGTCAAAAACTTGAACGCACTGATTGCAGAGCTCACAGTGGCGAGATCTCAGAGGCTTTATTAACTTTCAAAGGGCAGAATCAGCTGAGGTTGCGATAGCATATAAAGAAATTTACTTCGCATTCGGGGCAGACACGAGAGCACTCAGTCTCTTCTAAAATTTCCTATCGCATGAAATTGATGTGCGTCAGTTGTGTTGTGCCGTGTCGCTTACCAATATCTTTCTTGGTTTCTTCTTTTTAATGTATCCTGGGTCAGAGAGCCATGCCAAGCAGAATGCCGTCATCGAGAAGAAAAATAGCATGAGAAAAATAACTCCTGGCCAGATTGAAGTAATGACTGACATGAGAACAAATGCGTTAAAACCAGAAAAGAAAGGGTTTTTTACATGGAAAAATGAAAATTACGTCGAGGATGTTTGGAAAGAAATACATTAAAAAGAACAGGTATAACGAGCCCCTAGTTCTTTTGTTTCCAAGTCCGGGTCTGATGTTGCAGCACTCAGTGAAAAAATTTCTTCCTCTCTATCGAATGATTGATATGGTATGAGAAAATTCAATAAAAAGGAAAATTATACCAGCAAATAGACGATGTTGTCGAAATCACTTTCTTTTGCTAAATCGATTGCCAACTTGCCTTCTTTCGTCTAGAGATTTGAAAATAAGTGAATAAGCCCTAGCTTTTCCCTACTCTCATGTGACGATCGGCTCCTTTAATCAATAGCTTTCGGACCACTCTTGTATTTCCTGAAATGTCCGTCATATGAGACCAACACGGATGTTGCCTTACCAGAAATTACTGCCAGATGAAGAGGAGTTAATCCACCTTCCTCGTCAGGTAAATTTGGATCCGCGCCCCACACAGTCAAGAAATTTGTCGAATTCTCGCAGCTATAGATCGTATTTATTTTGAGAAGCCAAAGTTGGACTAAGTACCCCAAGAAAGCAGCCCAATGTAATGGAGTGCTTCCTTTTTCATCCTTATCTCCAATGCGAAGTCCTTTATCCAGGAAGTAAGCCTAGAACTCATTGAAACAATTTGAAAACCATGTCAACTTACGATTGAGACGGGCTGGTCGCCTTGCGCAGCAATATGTAGAGCATTCAATCCTTTTCAAGACAGTACGCGTTAGCTTGTCACATTGCAAAGGAATTGTTGGATACCTTGGAAATTAGAGATCTTTATATCCGCTCCAATCTCTTCTAGTTGCCTTGCGAGTTTCTAAATGAGCCAATTGTGAGATAAGTTCTCTAATCAGCCCTTATTTCATTGGATTGTTACAATATTTCCTCTGAAAGCCGAAAAATGCAGGGCCGTAAAACCTTCATCAGTCTGACTGTTAATAAATTTCTTTATCGCTGCTTGGTCATAGCCTTTATCTTTGATCATTGTTAATACAAACGTTGCCAGTTGGTTTAAATTATTGAGGGCCGAGATATGCATTACTATTTAACAGTTATGATTGGTTCTGAGAGAGATGAAAGGGCCAATACATGAATAGCCTCTGCTGTCGAATAGCTGGAGGATGCTGAATTCGGGATTTGATTCCATCTCTGTCATCACAAGTCCTTTAGCGCGGGTCTCGTCGCTGTTATATGCAAAGGTGATGATGCGGGCATTGATGGTGTTGTCTTTGGTGTCTTCTTGAGATTGATTTGGATTCATCGAAAAGCAGAGGAAAATGATTTGCCTTTAATTTAAGCACTTCACGAGGTTGTTTAATTTCAATAAATCAGGAAGTATGAATTAGAGATGCACTGTAAAAAGTTAAACAACCAAAGCTAACTTCGAGAAACTCAAGAGGAATTCCCAAGTATCATGAAGAATAATAAACGATTATTCGTAGAAAAATGTCTACTTACAAAAGAATATCATTCTTTATAAAATGACTATTAGACGGAGGCTCAATCAGGAGAAATACAAGCCCAAAGCTTGTAATGTTACTAGGAAATTTGTGGAAGATATCTAATTGGAAAAAAAAAAACCATAAGGATCCGTCATCTTTACTTTTGCGGAAGATTATGGTATAGTGTTTATTTGCTGTTTATTATAGAGATAAAGAGAAGACAGATTCCAGGGAGCTAGTTGTGACCAAAAGCCTTCAAATGAAGGGGGAGAATTTCTGTTTGAAATGATGGATAATTCTTGTTTAGAAATCGATGCTATTAAATTTGGCTAATAAAGGAAAAAAATTATTTCTGAGTTACTTTTAATTAATTTCTCTTCGAAAACGCCAGAAACTCACAATTCTTTGAAAAAATTTGCCAGAACTCACGAATCGAAAGGGAATTTGAAATAACTCGAAATCGGAGCTGTCAGCTATAGCCTCTGGGTGCTAAAGAGCTTGAATCATGGCCTTTTTCACATTTTGGCTAAGAAATCAAAACTCGAGAATTAGTTCGAAAGCGTGATACTTATTTCGATTGTAATTCAAGCCTCAAAGCTTACGTCATTCGCTAAGGTCTTACAGCTCTTTCGTTTAAGAAGTTCGGCCCATTCAGCATAAGAGTCGTATTTCGCGCTTTTCGGATAATCAAGTTGATCTTCTCAATGCAATTTATTGCCTAGTTTAAACATGACAGCGAACCAAAAATTAAATATATGCGGACAGAGAAAAAAACTTCTCAATAAGGCTTCGACAAAGCAAACTATTCAGTTATGAAAAATAGTTGCTAAGACAAGTTAAAATCGCATCACTAAAATGCCCTAGGAAATAAATATGAACAGAAATCATGAAAATATCCAATATTGTCGCGACTTAAAGGCATTGGAAATTAATTTAAGCTTTTATTATTTAAAATGTTGGGATGGAAGGTTTAGGAAATCATTAGTCTTAGAGTTTTGAAAAGCAAAACAGGTTGGGCCGATTGTTATGCAACAGGCAAAAGCACACGCTTTGGGCTTTCGCAGCTCTTCTTCGCTTCTTCGATCAGCCCTCTTTTAATTTGATTGACGAGGTTATCAAATTTCTTTTTGAGTTCTTTGTGAAGCCCAATCTGCCTAATCAAAAATCCCGGGTCGTCCAGTGCTACTCCAAGCATTTCAGCCTTATTTTGTCCGCTTTGTGATTCAATGAGATCATCTCCCTCACTAGTGGGGTTTTCCATACTGTTTTTGAAGAGAATTGACGGAATTGAAACCAACTCATCTTTCATCATGCTGGTTTTGCTTTCTTCAACGGAGATGAAATTAGGCATTTTTTCATCTGAAGGCTCTTCGATAAAGAGTTGATCTCCTTGTTTCGCAGTTTGATCTTGAGACTCAGGCTCACAGTATCTCTTGAATAATCTCTCAAGCACGCGTTTTGGTGCCAAATTTGAAGTATACAAATATTTAAACTGATCTTTTTCCTTACCTTTATGCACCTTGATACCAGAGAATGGGTTTGCATGTGATTCAATGTCTGCTTTGATGTGAGCGACTAAATTGTCATGTATATATTTTTTGAAGAGAAAGCTATGAAAAGCTTTGGTATCAATGATCATATGGTTGTGTTTCAGGTTGGCATAAGTGATTTGGATCCTCGAGTCCTTTAGCAGCCAAATTTTTATATTGAACTTGCAAGGCTCTTTGAACATTGCGCCTTTCTTCTTCGTCTTTCGTGCAAAATGACACGTGTAACTTTCAGCGTGATTGCTTGGATCGAGCTGGTATGAATGCTTTCTAGTGATCGTCTGAGTGTTGATTGACATTTCAAGAAAATTTTTTGTGAACTCTTGATAACTCATTTTGTCCTTTACTTTAAACAAGTTCTCATAATTTGCACACCATGCATTGTATTCCTCAACTGCAAAATACTTTTAGCTGAGATCCTAGGGGAACAAAAGTTACCTGCATCGAAGGTATTGGTACGTTTTTCTTCATAGTTTAAAGGTATTTTCTCCTGAATTTCGTGGTCGGAATACGAAGCTTCTTCAATATACGGCTCCTCGTCCATGCCAAAATAGTTCATTATTAAACAGAACGGAGTGTTCGAAGGAATAGGCTGAAGCCTTAGTTTAATTCACCTATTTAATTGAAATTTTCCAAATTAATTATTACGAGCCAGAGAACATTTAATTGAAATTCCAGGCAGTGCCTGATCTCGAGGCAAAATATGCTTTTTATAATGAGGAAATTAAATAAAATCGGAAATTATTGCATCTCAATTATTCGCGTTTTTACGATGAACTTGTTCCAAGTAGCGCTTTCATGCTCTCCCTAAGGATCTTTTCAAGTAGCGTCGTCATAGGAAGCTGTCTAATGTGTTTTTTACAACATTTTTGAGAAGTAGATATTAGGTAGATTAGGAAATTACTTTTTGCATGAAAAAATTGTTTCTTAGAGAACAAACAACCGCTTCTCTGCTTAAAAAGAGCAGATTATGAAGAAATGGTTACACTGCATCAATTTATCATCTAACATATTGAAATAAGAGAGCTACTAATTAGCATAAAGGGACTTGTTAAACTAACCGATCAATTTATTACACATTTAATAATTGCTAACAGCTATAAGATTGATAACTCTTTTATTTTTGCTAATGGCGAATAAGCTCGATGATACGACATTAGAGGCGATTGATGGTGTTTTGCATCAGTATGAGTCGACAGTGAAGAAA
>ENA-UOTZ01000459-UOTZ01000459.1-compost-metagenome-genome-assembly--contig:-NODE-459-length-34380-cov-9.084133_pt1 | contig 34380 bp, 26 predicted proteins | sample MGYA00238144_ERZ746983 | MGnify/ENA primary metagenome ERZ746983 (study PRJEB28759, sample SAMN06268863) | compost metagenome | isolation source: single cell | place: USA: California, Emeryville, Joint...
TCGTTACATGCTGTGCAGGAAGTATTACTTGTCACGAAAAAAGTTGTACCGAGATAACAAGAGGTACATTCTGCAGGTTCAGTGCCACTACACTGAGCACATGATGGGTCACATTGAATACAAATTCCTCCGACCACAGAATATCCATTTATATTACAAGCAACGCATGAATGATTGCTTAGAAGTATATATTTGCCAGGGTGACAACTAAGGCAGTGTGTAGCCTCTTCTCCAGAGCACGTTAAGCAGGAGGGATCACAAGGAGTGCAATAAAGTCCATCCTGGAAATAATTATCGACGTTACAGCTCACGCAAGTATTGTTAGTTGTCACAAGGTAGTAACCAGTGGCACAGGTCAAGCAATATGGAGATCCTGTATTGCAGGTTTGGCATGTTGGGTCACATAGACTGCAATTACCTCCATTTTGGTAGTATCCGTCTTCGTTACATGCTGTGCAGGAAGTATTACTTGTCACGAAAAAAGTTGTACCGAGATAACAAGAGGTACATTCTGCAGGACCAGAACCGCTGCATTGAGCACATGACAGGTCACATTGAATACAAATTCCTCCGACCACGGAATATCCATTTATATTACAAGCAACGCATGAATGATTGCTCAAGAGGATATATTCTCCCGGGTTGCAGCTCAGGCAATCCGTGGCGAGAGGCCCAGAGCAAGTTAAGCAGGAAGAATCACAAGGAGTACAATAAATTCCGTCCTGGAAGTAATGTTCAACCGTACAGCTCACGCAAGTATTATTCGTTGTCACAAAATAGTATGCAGGGGCACAAGTCAAGCAATATGGTGGATCTGTATTACAAGTCTGACATGTTGTGTCACAGAGGCTGCAATCACCTCCGTTTTTGTAGTAGCCGTTTTGAGTGCACGGAGTGCAACTTGAGTTACTTGCGAACAACCAGCCTGCGCCTGAATAGCAAGATGTGCATTGAGTAGCTGCAGTACCACTACACTGCTCACAGGAAGGATCGCATTGAATACAAACTCCGTTGACAACAGAATACCCAGCCTCGCTACAAGCGACACAAGACTGATTGCTCATGAGGATATAATCTCCTGTACTGCAGCTTAGACAGTTCGTAGCCAGAGGCCCAGAGCACGTTAAGCAAGAAGAATCACACGGAATGCAGGAGCTTCCGTCGATAAAGAAGCTATCGACATTACAAGACACACAAGTATTATTTATGGTCACAAAGTAGTAGTCAGGGGCACAAGTCAAGCAATATGGTGGATCTGTATTACAAGTCTGACATGCTGCGTCACAGAGGCTGCAGTTATTCCCGTTAATATAATAACCATCTTGAGCACATGCAGTACATGAATTATTACTGGAGACAAAATAGTTCGTTCCTGAATAGCAAGCTGTGCATTCTGAAGCCGATGAACCACTACATTGAGCACATGATGAGTCACATTGAATACAAATCCCTTCAACCACAGAATATCCATTTATATTACAAGCAACGCATGAATGATTGCTCAAGAGGATATATTCTCCTGGGTTGCAGCTCAGGCAATCCGTAGCGAGAGGCCCAGAGCAAGTTAAGCAGGAAGAATCACAAGGAGTACAATAAATTCCGTCCTGGAAGTAATGTTCGACAGTACAGCTCACGCAAGTATTATTTGTTGTTACAAAGTAGTATCCAGCGGAGCAAGTTAAGCAGTAGGGTGAACCTGTATTACAAGTCTGGCATGTTGCGTCACAAAGGCTGCAGTTATTTCCGTTAACATAATAACCATCTTGAGCACATGCAGTACATGAATTATTACTGGAGACGAAATAATTCGTTCCTGCATAGCAGGTTGTGCATTCTAAAGCCGAAGAGCCACTACATTGAGCACATGACGAATGGCATTGGGCGCAATCTCCACCGATAACAAAATATCCATCCACGTTACACTCAACACAAGAATCATTGATTGAGAGGAGATACTCACCAGGATTACAGCTAAGACAGTTTGTAGGGAGAGCTCCCGAGCAAGTTAAGCAGGAAGAATCACAAGGAGTGCAATAAACACCATCCTGGAAGAAATTGTCGACATTGCAGGCCACACAAGTATTATTCGAGGTTACAAGGTAAAAGCCAGAATAGCAGGCAAGGCAATTAGTGGCAGAAGTCACGCAAGTCTCACAGTTACTGTCACAGAGACTGCAATTATTAGTGGCATCCACATAATATCCAGCTTCAGTGCATGAAACACAGCTAGTATTACTCAAGAGAAAATAACTGGTTGGATTATCGCAGGATTGACAGCCAGTTGGAGTGGTATCCACACAAGTTTTGCAGGTAGGATCGCATTCAATGCAGTCAGTATCACTAATAGAATATCCGTTTTCAGTGCAAGCAACACAGGAACTATTAGAGGATAAGAGGTAAGTTCCTGATAGACAAGTAAGGCAATTAGTTGCCAAAGGACCACTGCAAGTCAGACATGAGGCGTCACATATGACACAAGAAGTCGTACCTGCATCGTAAAAGTAACTAGGAATGCAAGTGAGACAGTCGGTGGCCCCGATACCCAAACACGTGGCACAGCCGGTGTAACACGGCTCGCATGTGTGAGTGGCTGAGACGTAGACGTAACCATTGCTGTCACAAGAGAGGCAATCAGTACTGAGCGGTCCGGAGCAAGTTGCGCATGTAGAATCACATGAAGCACAAGAGTTATCACTCATGAGGTATTTCGAATCAGGGCAGGAAGTGCAGTCCGTTGTTAAAGGTCCTGAACATGCTAAACATGAAGAATCACAGGCAGCACAAGAGTTATCAGCCGCAAGGTATTTTGTGGGTGAACATGAAGTACAATCCGTTGGTAAAGGTCCTGAGCATGTTAAGCATAAAGCATCACACGCAGCACAAGAGTTATCAGTCGCAAGATATTTTGTGGGCGAACATGAGGCGCAGTTAGTGGCTGATGGCCCAGTACAAGTTAAACACGAAGAATCACACGAAATACATGAGTTATCAGGTGCAAGAGTTTTCAAAGCAGGACATGAATTACATTCTGTGGCGGACGGTCCTGTGCAAGTTGCACATGAAGGATCACATAGAACACAAGAGTTATCGGCTGCCAAGTATTTGGTTGAAGAGCATGAAACGCATTCTGTCGCTGAGGGTCCAGTGCAGGTCAAACATGAAGGATGACATGAACTACAAGAATTATCTTCTGCAAGAGATAGCGGTAACGAACATGATGCGCAATTGGTGGGCAATGGCCCTGTGCAGGTTAGACATGAGGGATCACAATCAGCACATGAATTATCTGCAGCTAGGTATTTGGTTGAAGAGCATGAAGTGCATTCAGTAGATGATGGTCCTGTGCAAGTTACACAGGAAGGATCACATGTAATGCAAGAATTATCAGCAGCGAGGGTTTGCGGTGGCGGACATGAAGTACATTGTGTCGCTAAAGGCCCATTGCAGGTTAAACATGAAGGATCGCAATCAACACAAGAATTATCAGCGGCTAAATATTTGGTTGAAGAGCACGTAGCACATTCTATCGCTGATGGTCCTGTACAAGTTAAACACGAAGGATCGCATTCACCACATGAATTATCAGCGAAATGAATCTTGTTTTCCGGACATGAAGTACATGCATTGGCTGATGGTCCTGTGCATGTTGCGCAAGAAGAATCACATGAGACACAAGAATTATCAGGGGCTAGGTATTTGGTTGAAGAGCATGAAGAACATTCAGTAGATGATGACCCTGTGCAAGTGAGACATGAAGGATCGCATTCACCACAAGAATTATCAGCAAAGTGAATATTGTTTGCTGGACATGAAGTGCACTCTGTAGCTAAAGGTCCTGTGCAGGTTAAACATGAAGAGTCACAATCAGCACATGAATTATCGAGGGCTAGGTATTTGTTTGAAGAGCATGAAGAGCATTCAGTCGATAAAGGTCCTGTGCAAGTTAGACATGAAGAATCGCATAAACCACAAGTATTATCAGTTGCAAGGTATTTGGCTGAAGAACACGAGGCGCATTCATTGGAGAGTGGTCCCGTACAAGTTAAGCAGGAAGAGTCGCACGGAACACAAGAATTGTCCGTCTCTTTATAACTTGTTGATGGACATGTTGAACAGTCCGTCGCTAATGGCCCTGTGCAAGTTAAACATGAAGAATCGCATAACTTGCACATATTATCATTCGTGTCTAAATACCTTGAGTCATCACAACTCGTACAACTGGTTGGAGAATCCGGCATCGAGCAGGTTACACAGCTGGAATCACAATCACCTCGCGTCAACGATATAAGAAATGCCAGAACCACGACTTTCTTGAAGAAAGGAGTGAGCCTTGCTTGGAACATAATTCTTAGTTTTCCTATGAAGATGGTTTTCGTGCCTAAATCAAATTAATTAATTTAAACCGATGCTTTTTCTTAAATTTTTATTACCATGATCTCCGAATTTCTCTAAACTATAGGCTTTCAAAATCTCATGAAAAAAATTTTCATGGCAATCGAACTAGGATGGGATTAGATGCAGAGATCTAAAGATGGATGTTTGGAATAATCTAAATTTAGAACTGGGCATATTCTCATTATACGACTTTAAAAATTTTAATTTTCAAGACCAAATTTTTTTCTGAAATCAGCAAATTAGGATTCTTACTATTTGAATCTCTTTGATTCGTATCGGAGAAACATAGTAAACAGGCAAGGATCTGACAGCAGACATTTCATCGGTTCCAGTTAAGACGTGTTGCATCGTTCAATTGAGGTGCTGGACTACTCAGAGTCTCTCTGATGATCAATCGTTTAGGAATGCTATCCAACAAAGCATTTTCAAAACGAATAAAAAGTTTGCTAGATTCTTTTTTACTTATCATAGAAACAGAAATGGACATTAAAAAAATGAGTCTCAAAATTTAATAGCCATTCAAGAATTCAATGCTCTCAACTCCTAATGTTCTAAGACACCGAATGGTCGGTGTCCTTTTAAATCTCAACTAAATACACGTGTCCTCTACGTCCAATCAAAAACAAACGACTTAACCTGACTATTTCATCGGCTTTTTCTTTATTCTTGGAATTTTTATCGAAATAATAGAGCGTGAATCATCTTGCAATCGAAATGGAATTGCTAATCATTATTCTCAGCAGAACTCTTGATTTATCATTTATGCATCACACACTTTTCCATATCTCACTTCATGCTGTAAACTTTTTCGTTGTCTATCCCCGTGAATTATTTTTTTCTCAAATATTTCACAAATTTCAATAAAAATTACGAACTAACGCACCAACCTTATTGATTTCTAATTATTCCGAGCGCCTCCTAATTAAAGAAATTTATTAATGATTCCTTGTCCTCTGGTAACACCAAATAAATTTTATTTTTTATTAAACGTTCTCAGTCAGTATTTGTGCTCATTAATAACCACCTCATGAGATAATTCAGAACTTAGGCAGAATTTCATTGGCTTAATTATAGGATTTAATGCTCAAACAACAGACTCGAAGTATTAAAAAAAACAAAAAATCATCGTTCCTGGAGTCTTTATTTTAAACAGAAGCAAATGCATTTATAATGAGTGTTCTTTAAGAGCGAGAAAGGATGAGTATCCTAGCCTACTCGAAGTTGTAATTCTTCGGGCACGCTTTTTAATTTCTGAATAATGCTCATAGTATCAAATTTAAAGTGCTGATTTTGATTGTTCAGCTAGATAGCTCGCAAAGTCCTCTTCCAGTTAACAAATAACAAAGAGACTTTGAGCTCGGAGCGTACTGCCTGTTAAACCGACAAGTTTTTGGAGCAGGTAGCACCTAATGAGCTCCTCAACTCGTTTAGAATGCAGCTTTCTAAACGCTAAATTGAGAAAAACAACGCTACTTCAATAGCTCAATGCGAATGGTAAGCATTCTGACCAAATCTAAGCAAATCATCATGATGATATACGCGATAAAGAAATAATCAATTTTTCGAACCCCAGGCTGCTTCTCGATGCTTGGTGAAGTTCAATTAAAAGAGATTCTATGCTTCTATCATTCTAAGTTCACATCCTTGCGGAATGTTTTCTCAGATTGGCCAGCAATCTGGTATTTCGCGAGCTCTTAATCGAAATTTCCAAAAAAAAATTTGCTAATTTGAATATAATTGCTCCTTATTCTTGCCTGATATAGCGATACCTGTTTCAGCTTTTCCTTCGCCGTTGTTCTGTGTCTCTACCTCACTAATTCTGGTTCAGAATTAAATTGAATGTGAATCTTCGAAATATCAAGCCTTTTCAAGAAGAAAGAAATATTTTTTCTTCAAAAATCAAATATCCAACCGATTATTTTTTGACACACAATACAACATTACACATTATAACCCAAACAATTGAGAACATACCAATCTAGTTTTATACAAACAGAACTATAGCCTAACTACTGTTTCTTGACCTTTTTCGCATATCTCTCTTTTGTTTTCTTTTTCTGATACTCTTTTTTCCTTTCATGCATTTCTCTTCTCTCACCGAAATGCATCTTTTGCTTCAATTCAAACTTCTCTGCTTTCTTCTCCTTCTCAGCTTTTTTCTATTAAAACAAAAGTTCAACATTTCGTCATCACATCACAAATCTTACTCTTTCGTTTTTAATCGTATTCAATCGCTGAATCAAAGCATAGACTTCCTTTTCGCTATCAGTTGTCAGAGATTTGAGCGGCTTCAACTCATTCATGATCAACTTTTCGTGCTTCGACTTCTTGATAATTTTCTCTTTGGATTTGAATGGCAGATTCTCCTCAAGTTTTTTCGGAATCAGCAACGGGTTAAAAACTCGCGTTTTTCTCTCGACGATTTTATACTCAGAGTCAACATTTGTTGGAACGTCTATCTGTTTCTCCTTTCTAAGCTCCCACGTCGTTTTCATCAGTCGAACGCTGTTAATTCAAATAATTGGTTAGTTGGATAGCCAGTCGAGGGTTATTTACTCTTGGAAGGAAATGAGCGGATTGTAATATTTCTCAGGCTGGATATTGACCCATGTCCTGCAGAAGATGATGTCACTCATCAAGATTTTGTCCTCAAAGCTGGCTCTGTTAAGATTCATTTAGTTAGTAAACGAAATAGGAGAGGTGTGATATATACCTGAAGGTGCCGTCAGGTCCTTCGTTGACCGCTTTTTTGATCTGACCTCTGATGCCACTGACCGTTTTGATAGGTGTTCCTTCGAATTTAGCGACTTCAAGCTTCGAGTTAAACATGCCTTTGACAAGGGCGGTGTTTTTGAACACTCTGAGAGGTTCTCCCACCAATTTCAGCTTCTTCACAAGCTGGTAAGAGTAATTGAGTTCGATGACGTAGCCCGTCGCAGCTATTCTGAATTTGGAAACCTCGCTGCTCACTGTTTGAGTACAAATAACTCCTGAATCTTGAGGCGCGAAACTTCCGTAAAATACTGCAAGACAGAAGTCGTGTTGTGGAGTATATTTGATCATTCTCAGTCGACTGTCGGTCTCTTCGAGACCGAAGATAGGCAGAGACTGGAACCGACGCCAGCCGATGGAAAAGATGAGAGGATCGTTCGATTTGAGGAGGTTAGTGTACCATCTATGTTTCTTAACTCTGATCTAAAAAATTATAAGAAAACGCATGTCTTTATAATTTTACCTTGAGGAAACCGAATGTGTCCTCTGCTGGATTGACTCTCGCGAGAATCAGAGGGATTTCAGGTCCGAATTTTTTGTAGTGTTTGATTTTGATTCCTGACACTTCAATCTTCACGTAGCAACCTCTCTTATAAACTCCATAGTCCGCGTTCAGCAGTGTATCCTTGAGCTGGTCTCTGACTGATTTCTCTTTCGCTTCCTTTTCTTTCTTCTTTTGTTCTTCGGCCTCAGCAGCTTTTCTTCTCTTTTCCGCCCTTCTCTGCTTCGCTTCAGGGCTGTCATCTTCCTCGTCTTCGTCGTCATCATCTTCTTCCTCTCCATTTTCTGGGTTACGAGGAGGTGCCTTGCTCTCTCCCTTTTCTTCTTGTGGGTTCTCTCCTTCTCCTTCTTCTTCATCCATTCCTTCCTCAAGGAAGTTCGCGCCAGTGACGAACTTTCTCTTCACCATTTTCAGATAAAACTCTCTTGATTTGAGTTCAGCAGCTCGGTAGTGTGAGCAGTCCAATCCAGCATGGGTTGAGCCTCTAAAATCAAGCCCAATGTCGCTATTTTTCAATAATTGAGATCAATAACTCGAAGGGAATCGGATTTTTACTCATAAATTTGTTTAGACACATCAGTAACGACGATGTTGTCTTGTCCTTCGAGAATCTTATTTGATGCTGCGACAGAAGATTCAAAAAGGTCCTTCATTTCTTTTTTCTTTTGGTTGAAATCCTTTGAATGAGGATCCTATTCTCATTTATACACTAGCCAATCTAATTCAAATTTACCTCTGCAGCCACACTCTCCTCTTCATCCGTTCCAACGTCCATTTTAATGCCGTCAAGCAAGAACGCTTCGGTCTCTTCGTTCAACTTTTCGTTGATACCTTTCTCCAGCTCCTGCAATTTTCGAACCATCTGGACACCCTCACCTCCTTCATTATTAACAACAACCTAACAAACTTGTATCAGCAATGATTCGAGTTAGCTCTTTTTACCTTGTATTTTCGACCGAACTCATCAACGCGCTCTTCTTCGATTTTGGTAAACATGATGTGATTATCCGGAATCGTAATATAACCGGAGTTTTTGTCATAGTTCAAGTATCCGAGGTTGCTTTGAGGAGCATAGATGATCCTTTCCGTTTGTTTCAACGTTCTTCTCTTCTTCTTTTTCTTAGAACCCGCTTTATTAGCGTCATCAGCTCCACCAGCCTCTCCTTCTTCTTCCATATCGCCTTTATCTTTATCCTTGCCCTCGCCGTCGCTTTCACCCTCGTTTAGGTCGAATTTGCCCTTCATTAAAGGTGGGCAAGGGTCGTCAAGCAGAGCAATATCTTTCAGCTTGTAGTCACCAAGCCCGACAATGTGAATCATATCGTTAAGTCGGTAAGAGCACCCTCTGACATAGCCGAACATCGCCACAGTCGCTTCGTCTTCTTCGTCTTTGTACTCTTCATCGCCAAGAAGCTCGAATCTATCAACCAAGACATGTGAATGACCTGACTTCCATGCAGTCTGACGGCATTTAATGATTGAGATGTATCTGGCCAGGTTTTGGATCTAGAAAATAACGTTATCAGTTAGTTTTCAAGAAATAGTAAGCAAATTGTACCTCAAGCCTGATGTAGTAGCCGTTCTTGATACCCGAGAGGTAAAATAGCTTATAACTCTCTCCGACTTCCTGTGCGAATCTCTTCTTAAGCGATTTTCTATTGTTTCGCTTTTGTTTGTTTTCTTTAAAGAAATCCAGGTGGGTTAATATTCCCATGACGTTTGGAAAACCGTGACTCTAATGAGATAATAAGCTTTAGAGAGGGTATATAGGGTATGGTGGTACTTGAAGAATGCTCAAGTATTCAAATGTCTCCATTTCAAAACCCACAGAGGCATCGATAAGCAATAGACAGAGATCTGCGATTTTCGCAAGGTCGATCATACTTTGAATGTCATTGGGACATTCAATCAATGTTATTCTTCCTCGTTTACCAGTTCTCAATGTAATTGTACCAGCGGCCGAACTGATTTTGTGATGGGTGTAATGTTTGACTAATGATTGAATGAGTGTTGTTTTTCCTGATTTTTTAGGCCCGTGGACGACAACAACATAAGGTGGCATGTCTTCAGTTTCATCAGTATCTGGTTCAGGGATGAAATTAGTCTTTTCTTGTAAATGTGGCTTTATTTGGTTTAGCTTGTTTTCTTGAACTTTGGTGAGAAGACTCTTCTTCTGAGTTTCATCGTCAGAAGAAGATTCAGAATCGTTGTGATTTGCTTTCTTGCCTTTTCCTTTCATTTTGAGAAATCTAAAATATATTTACTCCTTTTTAAGGATTTGCGAAATTTGATCTTCTAACAATATAATTTTTGTAATTTGACCTTCGCTGTGTTTACAACGGAGATTTTTTAGTTATCAAAATTACTCCAAGAGTAACTGATTTTATCGCTTAAAACTCAGGGGTGATTGTGTGTGTGGTAGAATTCATGAAATATTGAGATTTTTCGATTCAATTGCATCCATGATGTCTTGCGTTCACATTGTCGTATGTAATTGTTAGACCTAAAAAAATTACCATTGCTTTATATTAATTCATTTTCAACAACTAAGAAATCGTCAATCAATCATATCAAATTAAGGTGGAGCCTGAGAAAAAGAGTAATTAGTGGATATAGAATTATCACAGTCATTATCTCTAAGGGGTAATTTCTTCTTTTAAATATTGGACACTGGTTGCTTATCTAATATTCCTAGGTAGTATCAGATGGTAGGAATCCTAAGTTTTCATCCTTAACCTCTGGCTTAAAATTCTGGAAATTGCATTTTATCAATTTCTTTTGTCCTTCTCAAATATTCTCCACCGTTATTCCCCTATATTTCTGCCTGCGATGGCAATATTCTACCATAATACCCACAAAAGGTCCCGAATCTCTTTTCTAATCTGCTAATATCCGAAGATTTTCCTGAGACATTCCAATGAAAAACACAGTATTTTTTATTTTGTAATGAGGCGTCAAATTATTTTATGAAGAAGAGTTATGACTGCCAAAATTATTGAAGTACAAAAAATACAGACTTATCTTCGATTACCTCATCACATTTCTTTTCAAGAACCTTAGTTAAGCAAGTTCCGGTCGGACAAACTCAGCATCATCAACATCAGCAGTAATAGATGTTACTGTAGCTCGCTCTTCTAACGCGGGGTCCCATTCCATGTTTCTCGAAGCCTTACCTGAGAAGAGGCCTTTCAAACCAGATTTCCCTCTCGTTTTGCTCTTCCCAAAACAACAGAAATAGGCAATCCCACCAATAATTCCCAAAATAATAGCCCCAACCACTCCAATCGAAATGTTTCTGAGCATCCTTTTCACATGATAGATGATATTAAAAAATGTAAGCGATGAAACATCAGGCAACGGATGTCCTTCTGCAGATGCATATCCTCCGTAAACGAAGTCTATGAGATCGCGTGTTGATGGCAAAGTTTCTCCTTGCCATTTGTAATACTTTCCGTCTGTGAAGAACGCTATCGTCGGAAATCCTGTGATTTGGAAAAGACCGTCAAGCTCGTATTCTTGCATGCTTTTGAAACGGAAGAATTATCGTTAATAAATATTGAACATGAATTACTCATCAACGTCTCCAACTAGCATTTTACCTCTCATCAACTTTGCGAACTCTTCGAAAGTAGGTCGGAAGCCCTTAGAAAAAGGACACCAAGGAGCAAAGAACATTACCACAGCTGGTCTGTCGTATGCTTTGTTTTTAATAGTAGCTTTTGTGAGATGTTCTACGTAGCTGTATTGTGATGTTTTTTTATTTCCTAACGAGAGGGAGAAGAGAACAAAAACGAAGCAAAAGATTAGATTTCTGGGCATTTTTTGAATCAATTTAACAATTTTTGCTGCTGGGAGTGTTTTAAAACTCAAAAAAGGCTACCCGTTTTATTATTTATCGAGATCGAAAGGAATGAGATAGCCAAAGTGCTTTCCGGAGAATTCTAACGTTCTCAATACTATAAAGAGTAATCATTTGGTTGGCTCAAGTTTAAGGAGGCATTTTGTTGTATTTTGGGTCAGGTTCCGGAGTTGTTCTACAAATAGCCAGATTTTTCAGAGAGTTCTAAATTGAGTTCATAGTGTTAGTATTTCTCCTATTTAAGGTTTGGAAGAACAGCAAGAAGCTGCTTTGCTGTTGTTGTATTAGGGATTAGAGCTAAGTTCTGGGAGTGTGGGACCAAAAAACTACTCAATAGTTTGCTGGCTGGGTAGTTTATTCAGAGCCGTTATAACGATAAGCAATTAACATTTATTGGAAAAATGTCCCAAATCTTCGCAATACTTTTTATTGTTATCAAGAGGTTTGCCGGCCTTTTTCACACATTCGACACTGAAATATCAATGAGAGCCCTTCCGTATGCAAAAACTCATCAAAACCTTTGTTTTTATTAGATCATAGATTTTGTTCCTTGTTTCAATGACTTGTTTGTATCGAACACAATTATGCACATCTCAGATAAACAATACTATTTCAAATTTTTTATCGCTGGAGGGTGGTAAGGATATTCAATGTCAAATTTTTATTGTATTGATTCTTCGTCTAAAAGGATACATTTTTGCTTAAGATTCAAATTCAAGCTAAATTGCTTCAACAAACAAATTAACCAAAAGTTTGGTATAACTGAAGGACCATCAATGCGAATCCAAAAGCGAAGATCGTACCATACAGCGAATAAGTCTTCCATTTCTCTTGATTCTTGTAATCGATCGCTAAATCGTCTTCACCGTGAGCTTCACTCTTATTCAAGCTTGGTTGTCTCATAGACGATTGTATTGATCCAGACTCTCTATCTTCATCATGAATGCCGTAGCACGCTCTGAAATGCAAAAAGATTGGGACAACATATAGCAAACCGAATCCGCAAACTGCGCCATCAATTGCCAGAAGAGTTGAAGGGAACACGTTCAACAGAGCTGCGAGCAGCATGAAAAACGTTTGTATTAAGTTGTAAACCCAGAACGCCCATTTTGGCTTGGCACCTGCGCCCCAGAAGAGTTCCAACGCCTAAGAAAATATAAGATTCAGATCTTAAGTGCTTCCTTACCTGGTTTCTGACGACGAAGATGATGATTGGAATAACTGTAGCAAGGTGAAGAAGCACAAAGAGCGCTGCAACGATCATGAAGTAAAAAGAAAAAGGCTCTTCTCTAGTAAAGCAGTCCATAAGTGTCTATTAAAGGAGCATTATAGGGTGGTGGCTTTAAAATGATGATTTACTGAAGATTTATGAGCTTTGAAATCCTTTGCGCTGCAGTTTGGTCTCCAACTAACAGCCATTCCTCCAAAGAATCCGACCATCGCATAGATAGAAGAAGCCATGGTATAACCGAGACCCAAGTCGCGAGTGTTCTTCTTAACCTCTTTGTTGTATCTGATAATCTGGACTATTGCGTTATGAATAGCAAAAGCGAGGGCGAAAATTCCGCAAATAGTGATGATATCTCCTGAGACAAGAGGGAAAGCTGTTCCACCGTCATCAGTGCTTTGGTTGTAATGAGATTAGGATTTTTTGCCTCTAAATGCCAAACTTACCCAATGAAAGCGACTTTGCCTCTGAAAATAGCTTCGAATCCAGTCACCAAGATAAAGAGCAGGAAGACTATGAGTGCCAAGATTCCGAGTGAGTTCAATTTTAAGATCAAACTCAAGCTTGGAGTCGAGAAGAGTCCGAAGCAAACCACAATAAGGATCAGAGCTGACCATTGGTATGAATATTCGCTGAGTGTGAAATGATGCGGCTCTGGCAACGTGGGAACAAAGCCCTTTAAAATTGCGTAGAATGGATCACTAATTCAACGCGGTTAGTTTGAAAAAATCTTGAAAGAGTACAGCATAAGGATGAAGTATGCGACACCGAGCACAAACATCAGGGCAATTGAACTCAACAAGAAACCTTGTCTCCATCTGGTACCTAGGACAAATTTTTTCATGATGGCCTGAACTTAAAGCGCTGCTAGTGATTACCCATGATACGTTCAAGGATTTCTGATAAATCTCCTTCGTAATTGAGCTTGTGGATGACGCAGAGATTGCAGGTCTTGAAATTGACCCACCCGACGACTATGATACTGACTAAAAACATCTCTTAGGAGAGAAGGCTTTTGAATGTGTTACTAATAGAGGGGATAAGTCCTGCTTGGAGAAATTGCAATGGCGTGACTAACATAGCTGTACCAACCATCGTATTTGCGATACTAATGCCAATTAAAGAGATGAAAGAGGGATTTTTTACTTGAAAATTGTGATGGATGAAGGCTGCTTGGTTGTCATGAAACTTCTCAGACCTCCGCCAGCCATACTCGCCTTCGCCGTCTCTGCGTAAGCGTTATCACTGCTTCTGTTATAGTCAACTTTTCCAAAACCCATACTCGAGAAGTAAACTTTTTAGATTAAATTATCGATAAAAACTTCAATTAAATGGGAAGACTCTCAAAAGTGAATTGTGACTCCTAAGTCCTTAATAACTGGTCAGAAGTTAGATGTGCCTATATTACTTCGTCTTCTCTCCACCTTAGGGTTATATCGTTGTTTCAGAGTGCTTCAGATGGTGAAAATTCAAAAAAAAAATGCAATTTAAGGTTTCTATAAATTTGCTCTTCTAAGAGAATATATCGGTGTAGACAGAACTAAAAGAATAAAGTGCCTTAGATGGTATAAGAAATCGTCTCTAAGATGAATTTTGAAAGTAATCGAAACTTATTATTGTTTAATTTCAGTGTTTAGCCAATAGATCCAATGCTTTCTATGAGTTAACCTCACTGTGAAAAGCTACACCAGACAGAATCTATGCTCATAAGACCCCATAGAAAATTGAGGTCAAAGCTCGAAAGTTTGTTTATAAGTAAATATTTATTGGCTTTAGTCTTATATAATATTTTACTCTAGCAGTCGAAGACTTAGTTCACATGAATATCAGAAGAAGTACTGGAAGAAAAGCGCAGTAAGAGTTTTGTTGAAGAAAAAAAAAAATGGTTAATTATAGTCAAGGATTTATTATCATATCGAACGAAAGAATTAAGTATCAAGAATGTTTTAGGAAATTTATTAATTTTTTTTTTGGTTCCTAGGTCATATTTTGATAGCACAGAACATGACATTATATTATTGAATCAATATATTTCAATACCTCTCAAAGATGTAAAAAGTAAGTAAGTAGATTTCAAATATTGGCTCCCATAAGTCAGCTTTACCTTTAATTTATGCAGATTTTCACAAAATTAATATAAATCGACATCTTTTTTGTTTTTTTCGGTAAGAATTGAAAGTTTAGAGCGGGTAAAGAACTTTGGCTATCTCGGAAAAAGTATTTGCGAGTGGTTGCTATCTAGAAATAAAATTTTTGAAAATTATAATCATTTGAACCTAGCATATTTTTGTTATTTTCATCTGCTACAGTATTAAGGCTTAAGCCTGTGAAGTGAAGCACCTCACGTTCTCTCCAATGAATTAGCTCTTGAGCCAGGTCCCACATCGCTAGAGTTGAAGTTTATTCTTTTTACATTTAGATGCTAAATATTGTTGTCTGAGCATCGAGACTTCCGTAGATAACCTAATAACAATTAAGGAACAGCGATAACAAACTTAATAGAAAGAACAACTGAGGTTCAACGATTTAGTCTCTAGAAAACTTTCTGATTACATTAATCTATTTGAATGGTTTCCCGAATGCACATGCTAAAACATGTGAAATGCATATCTCTTCTCAAAATATATTTCCCAAAAAATTGTTAGAGGCACTATTTATTTTCATTATGTTGTTTCGATCTCTTAAGATATTTTGTCTGAACAAAAAATTTCATCTAAGGGAAAAAAACGAATTAGCGCATTTGAAAGACAAGTAACGATTCAATTAAAATTATGAAAGAGCGAAATCAGACTCTTTGCCGAGCTACACAACACTCCCATGCATTACGTTCTAATATGTATCTCTAACCTATCTGAAATATTACAAATTTCGATAATACCAGGCGATTTCATGTGCTTTTATTGAGACCATTGAATTTTCAATTGATTAGTTGAACTTTTCTTTGACTATCTAAGAGAGCAACTCCAGCCACTTACCATACAGCTGACAAGAGAAGATATACTAATCTATTAGTTTTCCGTTTCTAAATGCATTTAGGTTGATGTTGGCGTTGAATTTTTAAAAGTATTTTTCTTTTATCCAAGTAGCTAAAAATCAAAAGTGATTTTTTAAATTCGGAAAACTTATTGCTTCGCTTGAAAATTCTCAGAACACGCTATTGACTCACCTTCTTCGACTATCTAACTAAATGGATACGCCTGGCACGCGAAAGAATACTACTAAAATGCAAACAGGAATGTTCACTAGCAACATTCAAAAGAATGAAAATATCAAGAATAGTCTCTCTGCTGCTCCAAAAATCACCACAGAAATCGAAAAAGTCCCCGTTCGTGAAGTCATATTCTTCATCATCTATGCTGTAGTATTTTTCCTCATACTCTTCGGACAGCTTCCCGTTGTTAGCACTTCATGGATGAATGAAGACATATCACAAAGATTTTACAATAGAATTCGTATCAACGGGAAATATAAGGCACTCTCTGGTAGCCGACCATCAATTTACGACGTGAATTCGGTGGACGATGTGATTACATTTCTCACAAATGCCATAAATCCCTCACGAAGTTTGAATGACTCGATTCTAGTCAACGGGACAAACAATACAGATTTCAAATATTACAGCCAGTTTACCTCATGGAGAATTCTTCAACAAAGAGCTGCGAGAGCTGACCCTCAAAACAATCTTTCTACATTCCGATGGGATCCGTCGGGAAAACTTTCTAAAGAAAACTTTGGACGCGCGAACGACTTCGCCTACTCTGAAAAAGATGGGGGTTTCCCTATATTCATGGACATTGCGTACAATGAGACCCCTTCAACAGCAGTCACTAGAATGATGGGTTATCTTCAAAGCGGCTACCTTGACTCCTTTACAATGCAGTTGATGTTAGATGCAGGCTTTTATTTAAACACTGAGGGTCTCATCTGCTATACTTCAGCTATCTTCGAGTTCGTTGCTACAGGAGTCGTGCTAAAACCCACTACAACCTTCGGATGTGCAAAGTATAACCTCTACTCTTCCAGCGTTGATAAAGCTCGAGCAGTTCTGGAAATCATTTTCTGTGCGTTGACACTCTACTATCTCATTACTGAAATAAGAAAAGTAATCAGTTTGATCAGGACAGAGAAAAGGAAGGCTCAGCTCAGAGCGAAAGCGAATGAAAAGAGTCAGACTCATCCGAAAAATAGTGATAATATTAAGATTAGTCGATCAAAGAATTGCGCGAACGCAGCTTTGAATTTTGTAGCTTCACATCTTCGTAGTATGGTTACTGGGTTGGTGAAATACCTGCAGAATGTATGGAATGCCCTGGATGCAGCCTCTGTTGTGCTCTCAATAATCTCGATTATTGCATGGGCTATATACATCGGACGAGACAGCATGAGGAAACAAATGGGTCTTCTAGAAATCCAGAACTATAAATACGTTATCAACAATGACGAAGATTTGGCGAATCTTAGAGCTCTCAATTACCTTTTTAGAGAAGTCATCTTATATATCGAGCTCTACTACAGATGCACTGCCTTAAATGGAGTGCTGATTATGATCAAAGCCATCAAATTTGCTTCTAACTACATCCACAAAGTTGAAGAGATTCTTCTGATGATGATTCGAGTTGCCAGCAACATACTTTCATTCCTGGTCCTCTTGGCCGTTGTCCTTGTCGGATTTGCGTTCTTCCTCTACTTCTTCTACGGCGACCGCATTGAATTTTTCTCAAGTTTTCCCAACTCATTCTTCTATACCGGTCTCAACACTATAAAAAATTTCGATCAACTTTCCTTTATGACCTCGAAAAGCTATGGAACAGCTCTCATGTATTTTTTGATATTTTGTATTGTTGTGAATTTCATTCTCATAAACATGTTCTTGATCTATGTGGTTACGGCATACCGCAAATACGCTGCAGAGCAGAGCATCAAAGTGAAGCAAGAGAAAGAAGATGCGTTCAAGAAGGCGGATAGTGCCAGTCCATTCAGTCTCACCTTGCTTTACCTCTACGAAAAACACATCTTGAAGATTATCAGAATATTCAAATATAGTAAATATAAAGAATTGAAGGACCATGAAGACCTGATTAAAAAAGAAATAGAAAGAGAAATCTCCACATCTGACGCTTCCGTTTACAATCAAACTATCTATGAAACTCTGGCAAAGGATCACGCCGTGAAGCTGCATTCTAACGATGTGGCTAAGGAGAAAATACGAAGAAAAAAGATACAGAGTTGGATTAGAATTTTCTGGGGCACAATCGGGACGTTGCTTATCCTTATTCTGTATATCTACATTACTATCCAGCGTCACCAGACGACAGAAGCTAACCTCATCGCTGAAAATTTGAACACTCAAATGAAAGAAATTGTTGTATCAGCGGAATATCCTTCAATTGATGGCACTACCCTACTGAAAACGAGATCTATAGCCCAACTGAAAACTTGGCTACGGAATGTTATGCCCTCGAAAGCGCTGAATAAGACATACACCACTGGTGCGGCTGGTGGTACTAAGATCCCATTCAATGGATTCGCCTTTGGAGATTATAATTTACTGCCAACCCCCGAAATCACATATGAGATCCGCAGAAAAAATCCCTTATATCAAGAGAGTGACACTCTGGATAAATTAACATTAATCCGTCTCCCATCTCCTTGGGATTGGGATGCTCCTGCAAATCCGCCTGATGAATTTCAAGGAGCCATTGCCAATTCGTCTGGGGGTGCAAGCTGGACTTACAATGAGAGCTTAAACTGCTATCATGTAACATTGTCTACAGAGTATTATGAAGATCAAATCGGGCCTGTGCTCGATAGTGGATTAATTGATGCGAGCTTAAACACACTTACACTCGAGGTGCCACTCTATAACTTTCTTTCAAGAGTCCCAGTCTATTTCTGGCTGCAATTTAGTGTAAATGAGGTTGGAAGTCTGCAGTATTCGATCAAAACTCGGGCATTGAAAACACTCGCAATTGGGGCCAAAGCCGATGCAGGGGATATCGTTCTGTATATCGTACAAATTGCTGTAGGGCTCGGCTTTATATTCTACATTCGCCAGCTGTTCCTAAGGATCAAGAATAAGCGAGAAGTTTACGATTTTTGGTATCAAGTATACATCCATCCTCTTCCCGCAGTCTACAAAAGAAAGAGGTTCCTTCTTCAGCCAGAATTTCTCAGAAGAGCTGATTTCGTTTTCTCTATAGGCGAAATCATTAGCATTCTATACAGCGTCTGCATTTTACTCAGCGTTTGTTTAAGCATCTACTACCTCGTTGTCGATATCAATACGAGGAATATGTTCAACGAAGTGCTTTTTGCACTTCGGGCTGACACTTCAGATGCGCTTTCTCACAATACTGATGATATATTGAGCGCCCTCCAGGAAGGAAATAAAATCAACGAAATTGTTCGCTACGTTGACTCCATCACAATTATCATAATTACGCTCAAGCTGATCTATTATTTCGCTTTCAACAGCAACTTCTTGATCATTACAGAAACACTGAAGAAAGCATTTGGAACTGCTCCTTACATGGCCTGCTGTTTGTTGATCGTACTGTTGGCCTTTTCTTATCTACTGTTCCTGATAGCAGGCCCGATCAACGAAAGTTTCACTTATCTCGCCGAATCGTGGAGAACTCTCATGCAAAGCATCTTCGGTTTTCCTTCTACGAGCGTGGAGCTGTTAAAAAACTACAAAGACTCATTCCTAACCGTTTTTTTCTTTTATCCTTACGTCATTGTCACGAGATATTTGATCTATAATATCTTCGTGGGTATTGTATATAACGCCTATGCACAGACGAAAAGAGAGGTCAACTCAGGTGATAAATTTGAGTGGTGCGGTCTCAGAGAATTCGTGACTTTAAGTATTGAAATGTTCAGGAAGAAAACTGGTGGGGGAGATTCCACTCACGCTATAGAACTCACTGAGGACTTCCGAATCACTGCTAATCCTAACAGAGTAATTCCTTTATATTTTTCTGTGTTTAGCTAACAACACTTTGCAGATTATGGATCAATTCCATGAGAATCTTCTTCGAGCAGAGAGCATCAAAGATCTGTATGCATGGAGTGTGATGTGTGCGAAAGATCTTTCATACGAATACGAAATTCGAAAGAAAATACGCACAAAGGCAAAGGAAGTCCTCTCAGGCCATCAAGAAGACATGGGACTGCTAGGAAATACAAATGCATCGAAGAAAGGCGTCGAGAAGATTGGAGAATATCAGCTCAGAGAGTTATATTGGAGCTACTTTAGAATAGCAACAAAACGGCTGTCGAAATTGTACAATAGGCTGTCGCAAAAAGTCGAAACGACAGAGGAGTTAATAAACAATCCCGGAAATCAAAAGAAAATTGAAGAGACGGCTGCAAAATTAAGGGTCTATATAGCCGAGTTGGAAGAGAAAATCGAAGCGAATTTTGTGGATATTGATGAGATTCAGATGACGCTCAAGAAGCATGAGTTCGATAAAGAGATTGCCGAGCTTGATAGTGAGGATGAAATAAGGCAGCAGATACGGTAGGACTTGCTGTGTCAGGGCACGCAACACCAAAATTAGACTGGCTCTTAATATAGAAAACATTGTTAAATTTCCGTTCAGAGCTTTTAGTAGTAGTAGATAATGCGTGCTTATTATCTATTATTTGTGTTAAAGACCTATCTATTGAGCAAATGAATAAGACTCTTCTTGATTCATATTTCATAAGGGAATAAAGAATATATGAATTTGAGTCCAAAAAATTGCACGACATTGTTTTCCCAAGTGCTGGCTAGCCGCACTTGACAAAGATTCTTAGTAGGAATTTTGGCTATCATTGTTACTCCTTCTTTTTTACAATACTAAATTGCTATGAATGCTTGCTACCCAAAAACATGAAGATGAAATTTCAAACTATAGCGAGTTCAATCAATCAACCATTATAGCTCAAGCATTGCTCAACAATAGCATACATAATCCATTGATAAACAGGCTCTCTTATGATAAGTCGGTTATGAAGAAGGCATTCGGAGGATTTTCTTGAATTGAGATACGGAATTCACAAATAACGTCATGTGTAAAAAGATAACCTCCATAAGCAGAATAAATCAATGCATAGAATCAAGAATGCTCCAGACACACAAACGCAACAACGTCTTTTTAAAGATTATTTTTTGGATCGATACAATTGAGTTCAAATTTGATTCGTGAATAGAAAATGTCCAAAAGCTTTGGATCTAACGTTTTGCTGTTTTTGAGGGTTGATAGAGCGACCTTCAAATCGTCAATGATCTCATCCAGATTAAGATAGAGCTGATTTTTGATTTTGTACTATTATTGCGGGAGATAACATCAAAGTTCAGAGAAAATGGATAGTTACCTTGATATCTTTGAGAGTGCTTGTGTCACCAGTTTTAAAATACGTGCTTATTTGTTTTGCTACGATGGTCTTCAAGAAAAACCTCAGAAAAAAGGTAAAGGTCTGTAATTTCTCCGAGCTATTCATTGAAATCGATCTTTGCAATAAAATAACTTTTTAACAAAATTGGTTTTCCTCCAATTCAAAACAAAAAGAAATTAAGATTTTTCATGGCGATTTAATACCTTGCATCACTTTATCACAAAAACTTCTCATGTTTAGAAAAGAGTGATAACATCAAGAGAGAGAGGGAGAAAGAAAGAATTATGAGTATCGATTATACTAGCGAGTGAGAATCTATTCAACAAAAATTTTTGGATTTGCTAGTAGAGAGACGCAATATGAAGTGAAAAACTTGCTTTGGAAAGGAGAAAACATTATTAGTGTGTAGGACACTGAGACTAGATTGCATTGAACCTTTTTTCATCTACTTTGCAGAGCGAGAGAGCTGATTCATAAATATGATAGAATTGGTTTAAGCTTGCTTAAAGGCTCTAATGCTATACGGTTATTGAATAAAATTCATTGAGAGGTGCATTCACTTTTCTCAACGGTTTTGGATAAATAACAGATTATTTTTTTCCCCTTTTTCTTCATGTTGATGATGCTAGGGCTTATTATTTCCTCTATTCTTTCTTCACTGTAAAAGAACTTGCCTGAACACATTTCGAATTATAAACTAACAAAAGAATCTCGAATTCATTTGACAGCTCTGTAAACAAGAGATTATTTCAGGATGTTTTTTGTCATGAGTCTTCTGTCCATTAATTGAGATGCTCAGGGGTTCTGACTTATTAAATGATATGATATTTATTAATTTATTTGAGACAGCTGATCAGAAATACAGTTTTAATTACTTCCAATACGATGCAATCTGAAGGTCAAGAACCAACTCTAAGAGCAGAGTCCAAACTACACGAGGAATCAAAAGATCTGGAGCGAAATGAAGGGAGACTAGAAAATCCATTTGGACACCAACAACTAAATCCAGGACCAAACGAAGAAGACAAACAGCTTTCGGAAGAACGTGCTCAATGGCAACAAGTTTCAAAGGAGCTCCAAGAACAGGTAGTTCTTGTCGATCCAGGTCAACCGAGCCGATCAGGATCAGAAATAATTCAGCCTCAAGACTCTCAAGGAAACTGCCCGATCTGCTATCAACCTAAGGAACTGAAAATCCTTCATGGAGAGTGCAAATTTTGTGAAGAATGTGTTATGCGCCTAATCTCTGGCAACCTCCAAAATTCGTTAAGAGACTTTGAGCTTGAGTATTTCTTTTGTCCTTCTGGTTGTGGGACTTCTGTGTATTACACCAAAATATACGAAACATTCTCCAAGCCATCAGTTGATTCACTCAATGAGCATCGAGCTCTGGCTTATACGAAAAGAACACCCGATATTATTTGCTGTCCAAATTCGGACTGTAAATATGCGGGCTTTTATACACCAGATCACATCAACTGCAAAAAACCGTTTCAATGTGAGGAATGTCAGACCTTCATTCAGCATCCTATTCTTAGGGAGGGCTCTGAACGAGGATGCAGAGATTTCCTATCAAGATTCGTGAAGGCTTTTACGACTAAAAGTTGCCCTCGCTGTGGAGCTCAAATCACGAAGAATGGAGGATGTGATCATATGACATGTACTCGTTGTCAGCATAATTTCAACTGGAGTTCTGTCTATTATCCTGGATGGAGAATAGTAACAATAATCTTGTTGCCAGTTTTGCTGGTGCTGACATGGAATTACTATATGGAAATCTGGTCGTTCCTCCTCATAATAAAACCATACGTGGTCCCGGTTTTACTCTGGATTGCAAAGTTCTTGTTCCTCATGGCTTTAATCTGCTTGAATATCGCATTTTGTGTCTTCATAGCTGGCAGCAGAGATCATGACGGTATTAAGGCGTGCATCACATTGGCTACATTTACAATTGATTTTGTGTGGAGCTGGTTATTCCCAGAAGCAATGAAAACTGTAGTTGTTGATGTATTCTTCGTGATTTGTGCCTCTATAATATTGGCGATGATTTTGGCCTTTGCAGTCTGCGTGGGATGGGGCATAATAGCTATTTGTAATGTTTGTTGGGATGAAATAAAAAGGGCGAGAAGAAGACGACTTGAGCGACTTGAACTTGAAAACCTCCTCTCAGCCGGGAACCAAAGTCACGACCCGCTCCATGTTGAATTGGCACCATAAATCATCTCTTGAAGAAAATTATTTTTATGCATAAAATGATGTTTGATGCGTATTTCATATCTAGAGAATTTTACTGACACTGAGCCTATGAAATTCAATCACAGTAACTCAAGATGTCATAGGCTGAACCCCATTCTTACCACTAAATCTTCTTCAAACGTTTCCTCAAATAATATGATTTTTGTCTACGAGAATCAAATGCTCATAGTTTACAGCCAGATTTATCTATTCAGTAAATAAACCATCGTTCCAATCCTCCACTATGTGAATTGATTCAGCAAGTAGGCATCATCGATTGCTTAATTTCAGGCAATTTTTTTGCACAAAAAGACCAGAAATTAAACGGACAATTTTAGAAGTAGTTTCGGATGAGGAATTGAGAAACGGTTTTCCCATTTGAAAGCTCTTCAGTTTTTTTTTTCATTAGAAACGAGACTAAAACTATGACTCACCAGAAGATCGAGAGTCTAGCAGCACTCATTCACTTCGAGCAACAGCAATACCCATATATCGAAGCAAACTAACTGCATATCGAACATAAAATGCTTGAAAATTCGATCCAGAAAACACAATTCCTATGAGATTCATCAATTTCACACTTTATAAGCAGCCTGACCGATTGCAGTTACATACTCTACAAGATTTGGAAAGTGAAATAGTTTTTGACTGACTTTCATTGGAATTCTAAAACGCACATACTTTATCTTTTTCTATTCAAAGTCTGTAATTAACTTAAAATTTTGCGATGACAACTCACTCTGAAAACACTTATAGCACTTTCGACGCACCTCATTTTGACGATTTGTCACTCGGAGAAGGCTTAAACTCTCAGCGAATCCTCATTCCCATCAAATACAGTCAATCGACAGACTCAACTGTTTGCGATATCAGTTTTCATGGGTCGAATTGCAAAGATTCAGAGTCGAAAAAGGCTATTTTGGATCTAGCTGCTCAAATTAAACACATTCAAGTCGAGCGCCTGACTGTTTTCACATCAATAGTGACTAAGTGGATGGTTGTTCTTGGGATAATGGCTTGCGCAATCTGTGTCACTGGAATTGCATTGGCACGAGGTGGAGCATTCAGTGTCATACTTGCTGAACTTCTTGTAACGGCCTTGGGAATAGGCTTCCTCGTGATTGGAGTAAGTGAAGAAAAGAAAGGAGACAAAGAAACTGTCAAGGAAATTCTGAAGGAGGCTACTTCAAATCAAACGAATATTTTTTCGATTTATATGAGTGAGGATGCCGCTGTGTTAGAGGCGCATGTGCATTGAATATTATAAAATCAATAGTTTATTTAAACTTGAATATCACATTCTACCATGTTGCTGAAATCCATGTCAATAAATCATGCATCGTAAATAAGCTTTTCCTAGTGAATGTGTGTTTTTCAATCGATTTATGGTAAAACAAGCATGAGGAAATTACATATATTTTGAGAGAGACTGAGTCCGTCACTATCGCCTTGAACTAGTAGATTGATCAATGCATGCATATTATTTCGTTTCAAGCAACATCTATAACTATTTGTTTTTTATTTTCAAGAGAGAGAGAAGGAAGGAACGGTTAAATCTCATTTTCACTTGGAGATCAAAGGAGAATTCGATGAAACAGAATTAGTTCTCGAAACATACCAGAGTAAATTGAGCTTTTTGTAGAAGTAGTATTAATCAGATGTAACAATTTTTACTTCTAAAATAAATAGCACCTCGTCTATCGCTCGATAGAATAGCCTGACCACTGAAGCAATTCTTAGCTTCATCTTAGCTTTAAATTTTTGCGATATTTTGAGATCGATCTTTCAAGTCACGAGTTGATATCATTCTAAGAAAAAAATAAGTATAACTAAATTGAAAGATGTAGCTTTAATTGCAGCCTCAATAGAGACACTTCCAAAACTATCCTAAGTGAATTCGGTTATTGAAACATGGGGTGTAATTTAATTCCACAAAAAAATTGTACAATTTGAGAACCATGAAATTTCCTATAAACTACAAAAGAAAAATGACGAATTTTTAAATTTTAATATTGATCTAACTATCCACTACGACAACTTACTCTCGGATTAAATATGAGTCTTTTTACATTTGCCTGGGACATTGAGAGCTATCTTCTTTATAATACTGAAAGATGTCTTTACTTTCAGCTTATAATTTGCGAATTTAGCTGTAACAGATTCCGTCTCATCCATCTCCGTGAACCTCAGCTCCTCTTCCACTTCCTCGTTCTTCTCCAAACAAAGGTTCGTTTTAGTGATGCCATCCACGCAATCCGTAGACAAAGTCTGAAATAAGCTCGGGCTTATTTTCTTCGCCACACCTCCAATAAATTTCGAGCCAGAATTTTTTTCAATACTAGGTATCAATCTCAGAGTTGCTGATATGTCTTCTATCCCATAAAACGAAAAGTTCACGAGCGTATTGTCCAAGCTAGTCTGCAGAGGCATGCTTTCCCAATCTAACCTGTCAATATCCTCGCTGATAGGCGATTTGCTCTTGAAATGAATGAAGTTAGGGTCTAAAATCACCGGTGGCTTAACTTTCCTCTCGTTCAGTTGAGACATATTTATCGAACTTAACCAAGGATGGGAGCATATTTCTTTCAACCCACCAATCGCGCCAAGACGGTTCCGGGGATTCGTGTCAAGCAATCTCATAATAAAATCTCTGAAATCAGCCGACATGCACTGGATCGCTGGATTTTTTTCTTCCAAAAAGACTCTTTTTTCCCCACTAAATCGAGGGATCTTTCCAGTGACGAGCTCGTATGCAAGTGTTCCAATGTTATAGTAATCAACCATGAAATTGTATCCTTGATCGGCCAGAATTTCAGGCGCCATGACTTCGTAGGTTCCACAATAGGTATGATTGAGAGCTTTTGAATTATCAACTTTCTTAACGAGCCCAAAGTCAGTGATGCGAATATGTCCGTCGAGATCCAACAAAATATTTTCCGGCTTCAGATCACGATATATATAGTTCTCTCTATGGATCGCATCCAAACCGAGGATAGTTTCTGCAATGTAGTAGCGAGCCTCGTTTTCGGTTAGTTTCCTTCGTGAGATAACGTGGTGCATATCGCCGTATGGAATGAAGTCCTGAACGAAATAGCAATGGTTTTCCTATATGCAGATTTTTTATTAGAGGATAACCAGTTTGATAAAATTACAGTTTGAAATGTATATCGAAGTGATACGACGTGTGATGAAGCCACCAGATCGAGCATCGCTTGACGCTCTCTCATGATCAGCTTCTTCTTTTTATCATTCATGTCTCTTTTGGAGATCTTTTTGAGTGCGTAGAGAACTCCTGTGTCTTTTTTCCTTACTAATAATGATGGAGTTATAATGAGTTAATGTAATATTTATTACCTAAATAAACATTTGAAAATGCTCCATATCCGAGCTGTATCTCCACGATGAAGTCGTTAAGCGTGACTTTGCTGTTGAAGAGATCTCTCTCTTCCTTCGACGGAACAGACTGTTTGTAAAACGGTTTGAGGATCGTCCCATTCCTCAGAATTGAGATGTTTTTGTAATGGAAAGTCAACCAATGGTCAACAGCGAACTCGTGATTGACCGTGCACAGGGCGACTATATCGTCAATTTTTTCCTCTTCAGGGAATTCTTGTTTAAGTTTGGCGATAGCTTCTTCGAGCAGCCAATGACAGGTAAGCTCCTTGGTTTTGTCGGAAGGTATCTCAAGCTTCACCTGTTTGCTAGGAGAGAGCACAATGAAAAGGGTTATGGTTTGAGACATGGTCGATTTTAGTTGTTTTCGTTACTAATTTAGATTATACAAAACCTGCACCTATTTCCGCAATTAACTCTTCAGCTGTCAATTTGTCAAACTATTTTATTGGAATTCCTTTTTCAACATCGATTTCTATCCATTTAATTTCTGAGATTCAGTACTAATTTTGTAAATTTTTTGAATCAAACTAATCAGAATTGTTCTCCGAATTCGCTTAGTAATTTACTGAGAATCCTATTTTTTCTCAACAAACTCAAAGCTTTAGTTTCTCGCAGCTTCCAAAGACATAACTGCCATTTCATCAGTTGTTTGGCACTGCTATGTTGAAGTTTGAGCTCCAAGTGTGAAGTTAGGTATCTCTGATAATGGACATGAAGGCAATACTTTGAGCATAGTATAAACAATTTCAACTCGTTTATCTAAAGCACATCGGTTTTAATGAGAAGAGAGTGGAACAAAAGGAAGATTGTTTGATCAGCTAAGAAGAATTTGGAAAGAAAGTTCGAGATTCGTAATTAAATCAATTTTTTGAATTCCAACCTCAACTCTTATTTGCTTCTAGAATTGGAAAATTTGAGATCAAAATTCTTCCGAAAAAATTCAAGCAAATGCTAAAACAGCCATTTTAGTAAAAAGGTCGAAGTTTTCCCCTTGCGTTTTTAGATTATGGCGTGTTTATCCCCTTTTGACTATGACTCAAGCACGAGAATTTTTTAGAATGAGGGCAAAATCGTAGGTTTTGTTCTTGTTCATTCCATTTGACAATTTAGCAACCTTCAACTTCAGCAAGTTGAGAAGAAAATGTTGTCTAAAAACTGTGTTAAAGTCCTAAATCAGGAAATATTTAATTTTGGTTTTCAATTAAGAGAAGGTTCAAAGTTATAATTGGTCAATTTTTTTTGAGAGTGATGCTGTTGGAGATATCCAGGCAAAGAAACAGGTTTTGATGTACTTTCAACACAACGGCAACTAACTGAATTCATGAACTTTTTTCCTTGAGACTGTTGAAAAGGTAGCCGATTTAGGGATCGAGCGTTCTGATAGGCGTGTTATGTAAAGGATTTAAATAGTTCACCGATGTCTGCTTCGAATTTTGCTTAGAAGGAAAGTTAATGAGAGGTGAACAACCAAATTCATGGACTAATTTAAAAGTTCTTTGGGGTAGTGCAAATTGAACATACAGAGAACATTAAATTTAAATCATTTTTTTTGGAAGGATCACTGATTTGAAGGGATATAACTGAAATGATGATGTAAATCTGAGCCATTGCTGAAAATAATTCGGATTTCTACTGAACTGGATTCAAGGCTGATAGACAAAACACAACGGAGAACTAATCCACAAGGAAATAGCTCATGTTTACAGATTATTGGGATAATGGGTTGTTTATGCAATTATTTATATGTGATAGGATACAGGTGTTGAGTTCATTTGCCTGCTAATTCTGGACGATTTCTTAGGATTTAGATCACTTTTGAAATATCTATTAAACAGCATATTTATCAACCAAAATAGACTCTACTGACAGTGAGTGTGGCAGCTTCTCCATCTCTCCATCCTACACCCTTTCCTTGTAAATAGATATCTCTGACGAGCCAATAGTTGTCGTCGTGTGTTTTATATTTGAGTCGAGAATCGATCGCAATATAAAATTCGAGCTCGTCTTCTTTAATTCCCAATTCCTCTTCTGCGATGAGCACAACTTCTTTGAAAGAATCGCTTTCGTCGAGATCAAATTTAATATATCTCCCTTCCATTGGGAAACGAAGCCGGAATTCTATCGATTTACTGAGCAGAGGGTGCTGCTTTGGAATTTCCTTCGCAGTTTTGTTTGGGATATTTGAAATTTTAGAATTGTCTCCAAAAGATTCCATTTTCTTCAGTAACTCATTAAATGTTATTCTCTGAGTAGGGTCTTTATCAAGCATCTTTCTCAAGAGTGCTTTCGTTTCTGTGTTGACATCAATTTTTTCCAGCATATCCTCAAGTACTAAATTGTAATGTCTGTCGTTTTTTATAGCTTTCAGATCTTCGGGTTCCTTTGGGTCTATTCCACTACTAACAACGAGTGCTAGACCTCCTAAAGAATATATCCCTTCTGATACGATCGTTTTTCTATCATTCTTAACAGAGGTGTTCGTCACACGCAAAACTGAATCAAGCACATTATTCTGACGTGCAGACATCGCCCAATCCCCCAAGAAAAATGTATCAGTACCCTCCAGATGAAATACATTTTGAAGATCAAAATTCAGCTTTTCAAATGCCTTTTGTGTAACGAAATACTCCATTTCCAAACAGAGGCTATTTAAGAGGTTTTTAACTTCGTATTTTAGCTTATCAGCATGGGCTGTCAACTCAAAACTGAGAGAATGATAAGGTTTGCTGATGAAATGCATTTGATTCCCATGAAATTCAAAAAGTTCTGGGATAACAGCTTGACTTCCACCAGATAATTGGCAGAAATGGAGAATTTCTTGGAAGAAGAGAGTGACTGCGATGTTAAATTCTTTCTTCACAAGGTCAGATGAAGTATCAAGAATTCGGATGGTATAAATTTCCTTGAGATTTTGCTTTGTACACTTTGTAGTAGCTTGTCTGAGAGATCATTTGAAAATCATAGTATCTGCTGGTGAGCCTCTCACTCAAGATTTCGGAAGAATTAGAAGCTCTTTCGACCATGGCCCTCTGTTTCGTTGAGTTGTTAATCAACAATTTTATTTGGTTGAGAGTTTTCTGTGCTAGCTAGAGTTTTAATGTCATTAAGAATGAAACTTCTTGATGTCTTCCAGACTAGCTTACTGCCAGCCGAAGATCATCAATATTCTTTTAAATAGCAATCATTTGGGGCGACGAGAATTCAGTTGCTCAAAGTCGATGCAGAGATTTGGAGATTGATGTATCTGCATCGATGGTGAAAAATCTTGTCCAAATCGTCTTTGTTAAGGACTTCACCAGTAGTTCTCCATCATTATTTAAGTGTTATATTGAGAATTGCACAATAAAAATGTGAATAAGAGGTTCAGTGCCACAGAGAGGAATATTTCATCGTTGATTAGTTAAAAACCGATCGATTCATTTCAGATTTTCATGCAAAGATGAATACGTATAGTGGCTATAGAGACCCTTAAAACATCATATACATTCTTATGGCTGCTTTCACAAACTAGAGGACTCCTGACTAGTTATTGAGGAGGTGCACCCTAGCACAGTTAAAGGGCTCAGAGATTTCTCCAGCGGAATATGATAGCATTTGAGAATACTGACATGTAAAGGAAGCTCTAACATTACAGAGAATAAGAATATGATGGATGATATTACGTAGCAAGCATGCCAACAGTATTAGCAACTTGGCTAGTTATGCAAAGACTGTCTTTTTTAGATTCTGATAAACAAAATGAATTAAATAAGAAGGTAACTCGCTTAATTGAATTATTAGAGGCAATTTGCACTGCAAAAGCAACAAAAACTTAATTAATGAACCCTTATCCCTCCAATGAATCAATTCTAATTATTTTCAACTCTAAACCTTGCGAAAAATAATCAAGAGAATTTCTCCAAAAAAAAAAATAATCGAGATTTGAAAAGTATGGTTATACAAACAAGATCATTAAGAGGGAATAAAGGTACACTAAGCTAACAACCACATATGTATTTTCAGATTTATACATTCTATACAGTTGTTTTTTACAAAGATACTGCTGGCATCTAATTATCCGAGCTCAAAATTGGCTATCTGAGCATGTGGACAATACCAATGGGTGCCTTTTGAGTGAATAAACCGGTTCCGCGAAAACTTCTTTCGACTCCAATATCCGAACAACAACATAAGGGATGATCAATCCATGTAACACAACTTTGACTACACAGAGCACCGTTCTCATTGGAAAGTCGACACCAGCTGCCATCATCACACTGTATAAAAATATGTCTAAATTCGAGCAAACCGCCCCGATAAAATTCAACGCTAAGAACACTCTTCCAAGAATCTCCGTGTACCCAAGATTCCTTGGAATAGAAATCAACTCGTCGTTGGAAGCAACCTGCGCTTTCAAGTTATAGGTTTCGATACGAAACTCTGTCACTTGCTTATATCGCTGACTGAATTCTCTAAATGAGATTCCTGTCGGGGTTGTGTCTGAATCAATGAATGTTTCCTCTTGCTTTGAGTGACTAGACAGACATCTTTTGCCTTGTGATGATTTGCTTAGGTAAACATCGTTCATTAATTGCAGAGGAGAGGCTTCATCCAACACGCGTCTCAAGTATCCTTGTAAATCTTTCAACCTTGTCGCTTCAGATTTCAGTTTGGTGATAAGGTGATGATCTCGAATAAACGAGATTCGCTCCAGTATCAGATAATAGAAGAGGAGATTAAGCACGTTGTAGAACGAAAATAGTATATCCTGAGCCATATGAACGTGTGCTCCATCATAAGCGCGTGTAAAAAAGGACAATAATGATGCAAGCATCAACAAAGAGCTCATTATTACTGCTCTTTTGACATTTTGCCGAATATGAATCTGCCGATCTGCTCTACTGGTTCTTGATTGGCTGCTAAACATCCTCGAACTCAGAATAATTTCTTCTTTTGCAGCTACTGTCTGAAGCGTGAAGATCGTGATAATTAGCCATAGCCATAGAAAGATCACCGAAACCACTCCGAGCCGGGAGATGACTGGGAGGTCTTGGTCGATAATTGGATCTGTTAATGGGATGTTCATAAAAATTAAAGCAGAGCATAGTACTGAAATTGGATAGAAGAAAAATGCACCAACTTGAAAAAAGATGAAAAGCACCTTTCGAGCAATAGGTGAATCCACCAGGTAGTCTACAATGGATTCTCTGGCCTGGTCATCAAGCATCTCGGAGGTGAGCTGGTAATATCCCTTTACATCTGATACGTGCTTTCGTATTCTGAGAAAATGCTTGATAAGTACGACTATGGCGGCAGTTACGGTGAGTGCTATAGCTATCAGACTCATGAGTGCTCTCATGCAGTGAGCCTGAGAAGCACACGCACAGCCCGGGCTAGCTGAGAAGATAAAAAGGTCTCTGCAGAATTTGTCCATGAAGAACGCAAAATTAAAAGCTCTAATTAAATTTTTGGTGAGCTTTCAATATTTTAGATTAATTGGTTTTATTTTAGTAATTCCTGAATGATTCAACCTCACAATTTTATCCTTTTTCTCTTTTTTTCCACAGTCCAGAAGAGAAGATGTTTGTCTTAGTGCTCTTCATTTTTATGACTATGCATGAAATAATAAGTTAATTCTCACTCTTTCGTTTTTGTCTGTTAGTCGCAGGAAGTCCTCATTAAATTACTATACAGCTTACGATTTTAGAAAGCAGCAGAGTGTTACTCAGATTGCTGTTGAGGTATCGTGCACATTGCAAGGAAGGATGACAGCAATTTTCATTAAGAAACTTAACTCCTTTTGTAAAGTTGAGTAAGAGAATCAGTGTTTAGATTTCTACTAATTAGACTCCTTAAGCAGACAATGCAAATGTGAATTTCTCCTCTTACAAGTATTACAATAAAGAAAAATAGCAGCAATGTTTGCAATTGTAAAATATTCCGAATTCGTCGCCTAATATCTTTTGTTTGACAAAACGGGAAAAAATTGGAGCAAACAATTGCTTGCTTCAATCTACAAACACTCATGTTAAATTCTAATAAAATTGGTGATGAAGGAGCTAGCATCTGAGTGAAAATAAAACCTGGATCAATCTACAAACACTCAATTTAGGGTCTAAAAATAAATCTAAAGCTTTATATTTTCTCTACTATCCATTTCTTGATGACTCGAGAACCTTCTCTTTGGGTCGATATGATTGATTCCTTGATGTCTAGTTTTTTCAGGCACCTGTATATAAATAAGTAGATCAGGCTTCAAAGGTATATAATGCTTTTCAGTTTTAAAACTGAGAGTTGATTAAAGAAGTTTTTTTAGAGTTACACTGTGCCAAGTTTGAGATGAGGGAACTTAAATTTTGGAAAGAAATTACTTTCACGAATTGTTTTTTTTCATGAATTATATTATTTCTAAGTAATAATTCGCCTTAAGTTTAACGAACGCAATTAAAGCAATTGAACTTGTGAATTTCGTAAGCAAGGAAGAAATGGATATTTTCCATAAATGGGTTAAAAAGTGATTAACTTTTCAGTGGGTATTTGGAAACTATGACAATATACCGCTACCCATGGGAGAAGTCAGAGAACTTTTGTGGTTAATAATGTAATATGTTGAATCCAAACCTCAGCTTCTAAGTTGTTTCGAAGAATTATTTCTGCTACTACTGATATCTCTGATCAATTGACAATCTAACAATATATCAAATGCTTGAGTGAATAAAATAATGTACAATCCGATTGTCTCTTTTTGCCAATCCAGAATTCATCATGACTGGAGATGTAATTTGTGTTATATTGCCCTATGCTAATGATTCAACTTTGTTGTCTATTTGTTTGTATATGCTATAGTTCGACAACTTTTAGCAAAGTGAAATTTCTTACTACGAAAAGCACGAATAAGAATAAAAATATTCAGCCGTAAGACGATTAGATATTCTTCAATCTGGTTAATTGAGCGCAATTCACAGAGTCATTATCTGGATTGTGCTGCTTGGCCGACCTTCGTGAGAATAATTCTTGTTTTCTGGGGCCTTTTCGTTTCATGTTTGTCTAGATGAAGCAAACTGACGTTACCCACTCTGATAAGTCTGAGTTGCCAGTATAGAGCACTTTTCCTGTTTTGAAATCCAACAGTTTTGCTGTATGATCCCTGGAAGCACTCGCGAGAAAATCACCGCTCGGACTCCATTGCACATAGTTGATGGCAACTAGAGAACAATAATGTTAAAGTTAATTTTTTAAACAGATCCAAATTCTTACCTGAGTGAACGCCATCAAAGGTTTTGATAAACTTTGATTCTCGCTTCTCAAATATCTTGATTTTCATATCACAGCTACCAGAAAGCATTAGATTCCCATCGGTTTGGCCTACATCAATCCAGATATTCGACCCTTATATAACAGATTAAATATTATCAGGTTAAAATAATGAAATGAAGAGAAGTGGAGAGAAGAAAGGCATAAAATTAACCTTTTTTATCCTGTCAATGACTTTTTTTGATGTGTGAATTTCAAAGAGCATCTATAAGATGCATCCTATTCCCACGCAAACAATTCAAGAATATCACTTTTCAAAACTTTCGTAGGATCAAAGTTCATCATCTAGCCTATTCCTAACCTATGCTTCCTACACAA
>ENA-UOTZ01000460-UOTZ01000460.1-compost-metagenome-genome-assembly--contig:-NODE-460-length-34343-cov-8.887002_pt1 | contig 34343 bp, 21 predicted proteins | sample MGYA00238144_ERZ746983 | MGnify/ENA primary metagenome ERZ746983 (study PRJEB28759, sample SAMN06268863) | compost metagenome | isolation source: single cell | place: USA: California, Emeryville, Joint...
GTTTAAAGCACAACGTTGTTGAGGTGAATCAACCGATGTCACTGTAAGTTAGATGATGATAATGATGATGAAGGACATCTTTCTTAAGATTAAATTTCTCATGATAGTGCCTAGCAAATTCTATCATTTTGGAATCGTTTTCGGTTAAGTTAGGAAAATTTCATCCTGATGTGGTATTGATTGAGACGAAAAGCATTTTACATGAGAAAATTATGAAAAGAGTCATTTGTCTGCTTGCATGATTGCCTCAATTCCTACATTTGGGTTATCAATACTACTCTCATTGTAAATTTTGAAGATTATGGATTTATTGAGTTAATTCAAATTAAGTTGATAATTAAGATATTAATTCGGTTTTCAAACTGGATTTCACTTTCTTCTTCTTGCCGTATAGGTGGTGTTTCTAAATTTTGATAAATTCTGAAAATAGGAATTGAGGCTACTATTGCCAATTGATCACTTATCACCATCAGAGAGTATTCAATCTGACGAATATTTACTTTGATCCTTGGGCCGGAATCCAAATTTGTGACCTTTAAATTAGAAGCAGAACAATATAAATATTTATTTGTTCCGGGTGTCACTTAGTATGCATTTATGATTTTGTATAAACTCATCTCGCTTCTGCAAGATATTCCTTTCGATGCTGCCTTTAGATATCATAGTTAGCGATATATTAAGTCTACGATAAAATTCGTCATGATTTGAACTTGACTGCATAATTAAGTAAGAGAAATTCTCTTTTTTTCCATTCACATTGAACGCGGCGAGAAAATATGAAAATGCTGAGCGTTTTTAAATGAGAAAAAAAGTTAATAATTGAGTGATGTCGCTTGAGATCATGATACTGTTACATATCCTCCAGATGGTTGTTGAATTTATATTTTCAAGATCAAATTCGGGATTTTGTGGACTGAAGCGAATAATCTAAGCTAAACAGGCCCTTTTCGTTTAGAAAATAGATAATTTATGCTATTATAGCGACAATCGAAAGCATAACATGGAAAATCTGTGGCAATTAAAGGAGTTGCAGCAGCCATATAGATCTGCAACATGCGAACCTGGACCAGGATAACAAATTTTTAGATAATACTTCTTAAATAAGGCTGACCTGAACGAAGAAAGAGCTAACGAGAGTGATATTCGAGTAATATTCGGTTATTTCAATATATATTTTAGTCGCTTTCATCATTTTTTGTAGTGAGGAATTTATGAAAATTGGGTTCATATCAGAAAATTATTTTATTTTATGCAACCTTTCCGACAGTGCACGGATTTTTATTATGAGATGAACAGCTTTAACTTCCCTCATAACCCTTCACTTGCCAAGTAGATACACGTCATGAGTGGTCTTTCTTCTCTTACCCTTAGTATATCTCATCAAGGCAAGAAGAATTTAACCAATAGATAGACATCAAATTTCCGATAATAACTTAAAATAGGAACCCTTCTCGAAAATTATTGTTCCATGTTTTCTTATTTACCCACAGCATTGAGCATTCTCACTACATTGAAGTATGACCTTTTTTCTACAGCTATTAAAATCATTTTAACTAAAAATTTGATGAGGAATGTGGTTCAAAAATTTAAGTTCGAACTCTTTTAAGCGTTGAATTTTCTTAAAGTATTTATTTGAATCCTTGGATTTTTATAAGAATCACAGCAATAAATATAAACATTCAATTCTGTGATATTAACCAGAAGCATTTTATTAATTTCTCATTCTGTAAATACCACCTAATTGCTTAGGTATTCGGCGAATTGATCTGACTCATAATTAAATTTTTCAACTGTAATAAACAGAAATCTCTAACTTTCCACTAATATGGTAGCACCAACTCACAATACACCCAAAAAGCCATCAATCTTCCTCCGAAAGATGCATAACTTGCTGCAAGTAATTAGGTTTACTATGACCTCCTGAAACATTATCATTCGTTCCAAAAGAGAGGCAATCAGACTGACGTCATTGACTGGAGCAGCGACGGCACTTGCTTTATCATAAAGAAACTTCGAGAGTTTGCTGAGCAGATACTACCGGATCTATTCAATCATTGCAAAATAGCTTCATTCATTAGACAAGTATTTCAACTGTGCTCAGGCTAATTAACTTTCTTTTAAATCTAAAGCTAAATATGTACAGCTTTGTAAAAATCAAAAACAGTCAATATCCGCTAGTCTACTCACATGAATATTTCAAGAAAGATCATGGGTACTTTAGTATTGCTATGCTTGGTTATTAAAGTTTGGTAACGAAGAGAACTACTTTCAAAGATCGAGAGAAAGAAGAAAAGTCCCAAGGAAAAAATCATACTGGCGGAGAGGGAAGCGACCGCCCAAGAGGAGAAAGAAGCTGGGCAAAATGATGTTAATGAGCTCCTTTATGAAGTAAAAATCGTTTTCGTGAAAATTGGAAATTAATGAAAATTACTCAGAACAAGGTTTTAAAGATGATTAAATATGACCTAAATCATCAACTTGAATTCATTAATAATGAAATAAATCAAGCTCGTTTGATCTACCAAAAAAGCCACCTTAGATATCAAGAGTTAACGTATGATACCTTATCAAAGCGAATTTTTAATTTCTCTTTAGGCATGAGTATCAAAAATTGCACGAGATGTTCCTTAGTTTGAAAGCTCAAAAACTCGTAGAAAGTTCAGCCCACGTATCACCGCCACAGTATCTATCGGAAAAGAACAGTGAAATAAATCAGAACGACTATCAGCCCATATTTCAGGAAAGCACGAGGCTATACCCAGAGAAATTCACAACCAGATATGAACCTAACGAAAGATTCAGGACATCACACTGCAATGACAATACTTTGACAACGGCTCTAATTTTTCAAGATAAAAGGCATTATCTTCCAATGAGAGGTTGTAAAGATATATCGGATTGTACTAATGATAGTGCTGGTATCTGCTCTGAGAATTTTGCTTCTCAATGGAAAATATCTCGAACAGATCATTACTCTAATAACTTTGCGTTTTCAAACATGCCGCCAAACAGTTATGAAAACCTTATGTCTCATCCGGATTTGAGTTGAAATGGAATATTCAGCGACAGTGATATTATACTGTGACAAAAATAATGGCTCTAAATTTTGAGGAACTTGTTGTTTATTTGCTGTAATTTAATAATGTGAATAGCAATTTTGAGGAGGTGTTTTCCGAGAACCGAGCTTTTCGTTCCGAACCTATTTCATATCATGTTAAAATTAAGAATATTAAATGAAAAAATCAATTTTCGCTACCTGTTGTTTCTCTAAAACAGCAAATTGATTCAGTCCTAAAGCTCCAACGATCAAGTTAGCATATTATAATTTAGCGAGACACATTCTTCAAACTTATGGAGGATATCAATAATGGTTTAGAAGTTTTCATTAACTTAGTCTTTGCTTTTTCAAAATAATTGTTTTTCTTTTAGTTTAAGGCTCATTAATTTCGAATGCAGTTTCCATAAACGTAATAAGTACCGGGACATCAACTCATGTAGAACACTATGTACTTTCTTGATCAACTAAGTAATTGCTTATTTATTTCATCAACAGAATCGTTCCGCGCTTTACTGGAGCTTCGAACAAAGATTCGGTAGTCTCATTAAATTTGCAAACTTCGAAATTATTCGCTTAGTGCATATCAAAGTGTCAAACACAAAATGCAAAACTCAGAGCTAGAAGCTCCCATTATCATCAACCAAAACCAAAGGCCTCAGAGCAGAGAATCTCAACTGCCTTTTTTCTTACGAAAAATTGTAAAATACGCTTTTCTCGATGCTCATGCAGCAATTTGATTTTAGAATTCCTGGATTGCTCCACAGAACATAACTAATCCTATGAGAAAAAGCATCAACGACACCATCATTTATAACATCGCAATGATGTGCTACGGCCTCGCGAAAATAATCGCTTCAGCAGTGATAATTGCATCTCCAGGAAAAACATGCAACACGTCATTAGTGCTGTGGATCAGTTTGATGCTCGTCCACGATATTTTTTTTATTGTATCGCAAATACTACTCATTAAAGCAGTTGCATCCACTGACTATGAAAGTTTCGAGGAAGAAAACCATTTTGACTTTGAGAATTTCAATCAAACGCAAGATGTAGATGAAGGACCACATGTCGGAGTCTACGGTATCATAGAATATATTGAACAGCAAAGGGATTTCCTTACTGGCTTCATAGAGCTAAACAGAGGGTAATATTTTTATATAAATTCAACAATCACTTAACTCGGGGATGAAGGTATTATCTAATCGTGTATATCTACGGCCTGGTGTTGTTTTTTCAGATCGAGAGAGGGATGTGCTCAGAAAGTACTTTTGTCTTTGAGTTTTCATCACTTTAATACCCTAATTACTAGATTTGGTCAAATTGACCACCGTCTATCTTATTCTGGGGACGATATATATGTTCCTTCCCTTGATATTTTTGTTATTGGCCTGCTTGTGCGTGCCTGTCATGCTTATTACGCTTCTATTTGTAGGCAGACAGCCTGAACCCGAAAACGACTCTGAGGTCCCTGATGTAAAGCTTACTTTTTCCAACATGCTTATGAGCTGATTATACAAATTTTGTAGCCTTTGATAGAGCAGCTTCAAACCATTAAATTGAATTCGGAGCTCCCTGGAGCCAAGGAATGTGCTATTTGCATGAATACTTATACGTCTGATGATAACCTGATCCAGTTGAAATGCAGTCCATTGTAAATATTCATCTGGGAAAGATTCTCTAAGTAACTCTGTTAGGCATCATTTCCATGCGGATTGCATTAAAAAATGGCTCTATATTAATCACAATTGTCCAATTTGCAGGACTCAACTTCAGGAAATGTATAAGAAAAAAGCGAATCGGCGAAGATCCAGAAGGAACCGAACTCAAAATCAAGTCCATGATAATCCGTCTATTTCTACTTCAGTCCCTTAAAAGAAAGTTTCCATTGTGACTGAAGAGCATCTTTTGCTGCAGGTACGAATGCTTAAAGTACTATTCTTCAAAGATAATTCAATTAAGCAAGTACTTCAATACATCTATCATATATTTGTTAACTTAATGACTGTCCAACCAGTCTAGTTTAATCGCTAAGCCATGTAAGTTGCTGCCCAATTTCTTTTTAATTCATCTATGTCTACAATGTACTCTATAGAGCAAACAGACCTGTTTCGGTCGTCATAATAGAAACTTCACAATTCGATATGCGGCGATTCTATTCATTGCTTATGGAAATTTACACTCAATTATATTCGCATACAAAAAATCGACACGAGAAGAACATTTGCCGCCTGATTAGCGAACCTTGTCGAATTTAGTAGTCAACAATACCCTTGTGCTTCTTTGGCCCTCCCTAGAAAATGTGCATCAGCTTAGTTGGAAGTAAAAAGAAAAGAATTACCAGAGAGTGAGGGTTCATGGACGGGTACATCTCAGGGCCAGTGGCCGTGATTTTTGAAAGGAAATCGATATTAGTTTTAGCCTCCTTCGCTTTGTCAGGTGGCGGAAGATTAGGAGCTCTAATTTCACTCTTTTCCTCAGCACCCTCGATCGTAGTCACAGGCTCAGGGATAAGCAAGCTGCTATCAATTTCAGCTTCATCTTCATCTAATGAAAAAATCATTCGCTCATATTCACACAACAGAAAAGACGCACCTTCTTCATCCACAGGATTGCTGGCTGGACGAGCCCAGCTCATACTGACTCTGTGATTATTGATAACCAGCTTTCCATAGAGCTGCTTCACCGCCTCTTCGCAGGCTTGACGGTTTTCTAAATCCACAATCGCTGTTGCCTTCGACAATCGTTTAACAATCTCCACAGTTGCAAAATCTTTGAACGCGTTTCTTTATAAAAGCGTATCATCAGCAATGATCACAAAGATTATATGTACTTAATATCTGCGTCCTTGATATCTTCGGTTAGATTGCTAAGATAGAACGCTGTGATGGACTTATCTTCTGGTGGTTTTATGCGTTTGTTTTCAAAGATCTTGTTAATGATTCTGCTGGCGATAGGATCGTTGGTTCCATAGTATCTCTCCTTGAAGTTCTGTGGGCCGCTGTTGGCGATTTGGTCTTCATTCGGAAGCTCATGTCTAATACATTTCCAATTAACCCTCTGAATTACGGTTCAAATCACCTGTATGGACATTCGTCGCCTCTAGTGCAGTTTCCCTTCAGGAAGAACGAGCAAAGATGTGGTAAGTTCCTGTAAAATTATAATAGAGTTTAGAAAAACAGCAGCAAATAACCAAAAAACCTCTTGTAATGGGGCTTAAGCCTTGCGACTTGGTCTAAAATTTCATTTCTTTCTTTATCGTAGGGCAGAGCCAGCTTATCGAGCTAAACAGAAGAAAGTTTGAATGGATCTCTAGGAGAGCGAGTGGTTACATTAGCGTTGGCCAAGTTGCTCCAATAGTCGCGATTCGCCTCGCCTTGAGGGATCTCAACCTTGCCGTTTTCCAAAAATCTGTCTCTGACTTCCACTGGAAGACCGTATTGCAAATCGAATAAGCATGTTTGACAAGCGTTTTTGAGTTTCGCGCAAGTTTGGCAGATTTCAGTCTTTTTGTACCTTCCTTTTGGGCCAGCTTTCCACCTGAAGACTGTAAATGGTCTTTCACAGATCTAAACGAAACGCGGCAAGCATGAGTCTGTCAGCTGCGATAATTATGAGAGGTAAATACCTTGCATTCTTTGTCAGCAGGCGCCTTCAGCTATTTGGGAACGCGCGTCAAATTAGTTTCAAATGAAATAATTACCATGCGAATAAAAGGATTTTCGCCGAGACATGTCTCGCAGAGAATAGGAAAGTCTGAGCTCTCCCAACCTAAAGACAGTTTTAAGCTTCGAGAGAGATGAAGTGGGTGTACTTTGCTTATTTGCTCCAGATCGGATACCAAGTCCTCTTTCTCCCATGTAATTTCAAGTTTTGCCGAATAGAAATAATTAAGATAATATTTGAAATTAGAAGCACACTTTTCAATAAGTAATCAATTAGTCACTGTCCTTTCACAAGATAATTCACCCTTATATGCCTTTGATACTGCGATGAGCACATCCTACCATTCATCTATCCTTACATAAGTCATCAAATACAATGAAAAGTGCTCTAAATACTCTTTTTCAAGAAATCGAATGGCTTGTGTATGTCTCTAATGTACAGTTATAATACCATAGGAGTGTGATTAAGAATGCAAGTGACAGATAAATGAAACTAGGTATTTTTTCTATGAGATTGCTCGTGTTATGATACTGACATATTTGATTAATTTGCTTTCAGTGATTGGACGCATTATCTATAAAGGCTATTTTATTCCTGATTCAATAATCATAGGTCAATTCCTGATCTGAGTCATTCAACCGAAAAATGGAAGTCATCGAAAACTATTCCGTTCCTACCACTTTCGCCCAACCTCGCGAAACAACTATGTAAGCAACCTCAATCCTCTTGAACCCTTCTCATTTTTTCGGTTTTCAGCCTTTGTTGTCTTTGCGGTACCGCGTTCAATGTCGGTGCGTCTCGAACGAACATCTGCCTCAAATGCTTGTCATCCGAAACCGATATCACAGCCGGTATTACGAAGCAAGGCATCCTCGACTACTGCCGCCAATGCAAAAGGTTGACCTTCAGAGTAGTTTCCAACGTAACACGATTCCTAAAATAGATATTTGAGACCACCATGGGTTGCTTGCGAGCTCGAATCCAAAGAGCTTCTTTCGCTCTGCCTCAAGAAAATCAGAGGCTTAAACCGCGTTCAACTTGTAGACGCGAGCTTCATTTGGACTGAGGCTCATTCGAAGAGAATCAAACTGAAATTATCCGTTCAGAAAGAGGTATTTTCTATTACCTTTTCTTGTTCTGAAGAGAATAAAAGGTGATGAGTGGCCCTACAGTTATTCAGACCTTCCCTGTCGAATTCATCGTCCATTATCAGCAATGCGAGGACTGTCAAAAGTCATTCACGCCTCATAAATGGGAAGCTTGCGTTCAAGTTGATATTCTTTTGAATCTCCTTGTGTTAAAGGGCCAAACTAGGTGAGACAAAAAGTAGACCACAAAAAGACTTTCCATTTCCTCGAGCAACTCATCCTGAAACACAACGCTCACGCGAAGGTCTTGAACGTGAAGTCGATGAGCGACGGACTGGATTTCTTCTTCAAAGGCAAACCTCACGCCCAGCGACTCATGGATTTCCTCCAGGTAAATCCACAGCTCATGAATCTATTCGCTTAAAAATCCTTGGGTTATAGAGCACTTTCCCAGTTAAAATAAAAACATCGAAGCAATTGATCGGTCAAGACGACCACAGCAACACCTTCAATTACAAATACGTTTTTGCGGTCGAGCTGCCGAAAGTTTGTAGAGAAGATCTCGTGATGTTAACTCCTCGCCTGAGGACCCTGTTCGGCGGTTGCAGTCCAATTCTCATCTGCTCGAAGGTAGCCTCGATGATCCATTTCTTGGACCCTTACACCATGCAAATCATTGAAATGAGCGGACAATATTACTTCCAATACGAGGAGGAAATGACGTTTTTCTCGCTCAAGGCTCACGGCAAAGAATTCACTGTAAGCCCTTTATCGTTGCAAGAGGATTAAACATATTCGCTATAGGTCTACAACATAGAACCCGTGGATCCTAAAACCATCAACAACTCATTCCAAACAGTGCCAAAAACCTCCGTTGTTCGCGTAAGAAGGATTTTCAAAGCGATAGAAGCCTGCAATAATATTAAATAGGTTGAAATTGGAAGAAATTCCGACAATGAAATGTTCAATGTGAAGACCCATCTTGGAGACCTCTTGAAAGAAGGAGATATCGTCCAGGGCTTCGATTTGTCGACTTTGAACCTCAGCGGCGAGGTTGAAGCTGATAAAGCCATATCACACTTACCGGAAGTCATCCTCATCAGAAAATGCTTCCCTGACCGCAAGAAACACAAGAGAATCTGGAAACTGAAGGAATTGCCAAAAGAAGACGGCGAAGACAATAGAAAGAAGAAGAAAGAAAAGAAAGACGACTCTTTCGAGGAGTTTTTAGAAGACGTCGAAGCAAACCCTGAGTTGAGAGCGCAAATGAACCTTTATAGAGTAAACTTCTAGTAATTCAATGCGGTGTTAAAATGTTGCCACGATAGGATGAGAAAGCAATTCAAGAGTTGGAGGCAGCAGGCAAATTAGGCAAGAAGAAGAACAAGAAGAAAAAGGTTCAAGTGAAGAAAGGAAAGAACGCTGCCAAAGCCGGCGGCGAGAAGGAAGAAGAAGCAAAGGCTGAGAAGAAGGTTGAAAAGAAACCGACAATGGAAAACGAGGATGAAGACGATGAAGAAGATAACCAAATGGTTAAGATTGAAGAACTCTTGAGCGATCTTACGCTCAATGACTCAGAGGCCGTCGTGAACACAGAATTAATACAACCGGATGCGCTGACCGAGTTCGTAACTAAATTGAAAAATGTTACCATTGAGAAGTAGTGTTAGTTTCTATATTATCTCGTAGGAATTGCGCTCGGTTTAGAATAGAGCAGTTAGAATTGTTTATGTTTTGATTGTGAGTTCTTCTAAAAAAAAAAATCGTGCATTTCAATCTTGCCTCTTTACGATTAGTGAGAAAGCCTCTGGATAGATGGTTAAATTTTTATTGTAGGAATCAAACAATAGATTAGTTGGGTGTCTTTTTTGGTCTTCTCGTGGCAATATTGAAATTTGCATTGATTGCTTAGTTTTTGTGCAAGATGTAGTGTGTGATTGCGATCCTATTTGTGAAAGGCTTACTTTTTCTTCGTTTTTCATTATAATTTCTAAGGAAGCACATAATGTAGCGAAAAATTCTAAAGAATTGCAACAGTTTCAATTTTTGCTATAAACTTTACAGGAAATAGAAAGCCCATCATTAATGAAGGAAATAGGGAACGCTTTGGAATGGAATTCAATATTAATGTAGTTTTGAGGTTTCTGCAGAACAATAGAACTGATCGAAAATCATTAAAAAAATTAAAATTGGTGATCAAACCGCAGAAATAGTCATGAGCTCCTTTTGTTTTTTTTTTGAAAGTCCATAGTCTCTTTTTTTCTTTCACATCAATTTAAGAATTCAATCTGTTTCCTTAGATATACTATCCACCTTTTTGAGTTCAGGGATTTTTACCTCATTTTCTCCTTTTTCTGTTGTGAACTCACATTCTTATCCAAATTCTATGCTATTAGTCTATGGTATCAGAGTAGCTCTTAAATGCGAGCTTTCCTATCTGTTTCCTCTTGGATTTCAAAAATTATTCTCGAGAGCACATGAACTCAACTACTAATTAACCATCCTCGCTAACTAAATCATTGAAATCTACCTGATGGCTAGGATTTCAAAGTTAAAATTAAGTTCTCATCCAAATCAGGCCGCTCCCGAGAGCCCTCAGCAAAGCTATCTATTTCCTCTTATAGTTCATTAAGATATTTGTCTCATCTATTAATTTTTATTGCGTCTCTTAATCTGAGGCTATGATTTAACCGGCTGGATATATCATCTCTTTAATAAAAAAATTATCTAAATTTCAAGAAAAAAGGAGTCACTGACACCATGGAAGCCAAGTCTCAAACCACCACTACCACTCCTATGACCCCCGAAGAGCAAACCAAGCTCGAGGATCTCAAAAAGCGAGTTGATGCGCTCTGGGACTCCACGTTTACTCAATATACCAACAAAGCATACTTCATCAACGATGACGCCTTATATCGCTTTGCCACTGCTCATGACTTCAAATTGGACGTCGTAGTCGAGAAATGGAAGGCCTGGGTTGAATGGTACAACACCTACCGCCCTGATCTCATCCGCGAAGACGAAGAGACGATTAAGAAGCAAGCTGAGACTGGAAAGATGTTCTGGCATAACGTCGACAAGCAAGGCAGACCCATCCTCTACTACAGAATGCGATACCACCAAAAGAACCTCGGTACCGTCGACGAACTCATCAGGTTCTTTGTGTACTCGCTCGAGAAAGGCTGCAAAATGGCCGATGAGAACGGTTCAAGGAGAATCGTGGTCATTTACGACAGAACCGGCTTTAATAAGAAGAACTACGACGAAAGTAGCATGAACTCGATGAAGAAAGTCATTCCGATCCTTCAAGACTACTACCCTGAAAGACTCCAGGCGTTTTTCGTTATTGGCGCCAATTGGTTCTACCGAATGATGTACGATGTGGTCAAGACCTTCGTGAGCAACAAGACCATAAAGAAAGTCGTGACAGTTGGAGAGATGAGAGAATTGCTCAATTTTATCGCGAAGGAGAACCTCTCGATCGAGTATGGAGGCATGTCTGACCCACAGCAGGTGGGCACGAAAACCAAGCTGAAAATTCTGAGCTTGTCGAAGAATTACGGCGATGATGTGGTCCAAAGCGACTCTGAAGACGAGAGACAAATGAAGAAAATCGCCGATAAAATGTTCAGTGAGGCTGGAATTAAAAAGCCTGACTATGATTCTATTTATTAAGTATATTTAGAGATTTCTTGTTTGTTTTATGCTACGCCTGAAGTTTTTGATAGTTGAAACAAACGGCAAAAAGTTAGATTGTATGAACTTTAAACTTTAAAAGGCGAATGCATAGCCGATATTACAAACACTGGTTGGATAAAGTTTAACAATGATAATAATACATAATTCAGGTTCTCATAAAGGCCTCAATATTATTTGATCCGAGAAAAAAGAGAAATCAAGTTTTTGCTTTTGTTGTCTTTGTGTTTTATTAGGGTTTAAGAGTTTAATTGTTAATGGACTTCTGTAAGCGGACACTTCTTATTTTGGTTGTTTTTGTATTCATTCAAAGATAAATTTAGAGTGATACAGATGTTAAACTATCATGCGTTAAGTTCGATACTAATTATACACAAGGTTCTATGTTAGTAAACTGCTTAGCCTATATCAACAGCTTGCTTATATTAATGATTCTTGCAAATTCATAATAAATAAGTTTTTTCGTGCTAATTCAGGAAGGGAATAATTAATTACATTATATTCATATTCCTAGCTCTTGGAGTATCTCGAAAGCTTTGGCCATTTCGATCTGGAGTTGCTTTTTCTTTGTCGGGTTATTGACAATGCGGTTGTTATCAAAGTCTTCGACGACTTCAGCACCATGCTTCTCAATGAATTGAGTTAGCTAGAGCATAAATAAATTTAATAAAGCAAGGGAATTGAAGATAAATCCAACCTTCTCTTTCAGCTCTCTCCTCGATTCCAGTAGCTGATTGAGCTTGCCTTTTCGCACTATGAGGTACAGCAACGCGACTAACCTTTTGAAATGCCTTACAAAGCCATCGTATGATAGAACAGCCACTATAATATTCGATATAGTAACAGAAGATGTCCATATCATTACTGTAGCAGTACACAGGCCATAGAACGTAGAAAATCAAGGAATATGTCAACGCTCGTTTGTAAGTGAAATGGAACCCTGCCTTAAGCGTCCAGAAGAGACAAGTTGTCCAGACAAACGAAGCTATCGGGAAAGCAACAAGCGCGCAAGCTACTTTTTGACTCGCAAGCACATCTACTCCTACAACCTTCACGGTAGATTTCTGGAGAACCTAGGGATGGCTTGGTGAGCACCGTAACGATAATTTATTTAATTTACTTTCTTCCTCTCTTTTTCTGCAAGGTGTCGAGCCAATAGTCCTATCGGAACGTTCAAAAAGAAGCCTGGGAGAAACTAATAATTTATTAGTAATTTGATCCTGAGAAGCAATGTTTTACGAAGAACAAACTGAGAGCCAGCCTAAATAGCGATTTGAAGAATTTGGGAACGAATGCGGACTTGTTTGGTGATAGTAGCTTGAGCTGAATTCGGAGAAAACTTAGTTATTCGCAGAGGTACGGGAAGTACTTGCTCGTCGCTTAGACCAAGTCGTTTCAACGTTTCGCGATACGCTTTGAGGCCGTTGAAGATTTTTTGGACTTCAGGGTGGTCTTTGAATTTATTATAACCCTCGGCGAGTCTTCTGCTGATGATGTATTCTTCTTCCGGAGTTAGCCTCTCGGTTTCAGGGACATAAAGGCTTCTTGCAATATAGACACTTCTCAGCTCGCTGTAAGTTGGAGCGTGAATAGTCACGCTACGCATCAGCTGGGATAAAAATTCATGGTGAAGGGGAAAGCGAAGTTAAAGACAAACCTTTTCCACGGTAGCTAGAAGCTCACCTATAGCCTCTCGCTTTTGCGTAGCGTAGCGAGCTGCTAACTCCTGAGGGATGTCATAGGCGGGGCCGAATTCAGCGAGGGCCTTGCTTCTGAATCTATGTCCCTAGTGAAGGTGTAAATTTGAAACAGAGAGCACTGCTTCTACTTTGAAATAATTAAGGCCACAAGGGACGAGTTTCACGGAGATTTTATGCGCGTTCATGGCTCCGAGACTCATGATGCAGACGCCTGCTTTCAGCGGAAGCATTTCTGTCCTATCGTGGGATCCACCCTGGTAAATGGCAATAATTAAGATAATACACGCCGGAGTTATGAAATCTATACCTCGGGGAAAATACCCAGACATCCTCCTTGTTTCATTAGTTCCCAGACAGCTGAATAGAGCTGACTTTGGTCAAGTTTAGGGATTATCTATATAATAAATTCCAAATATTCACCCGTAAGAATACGTGATCTAGCAATATCAAGTACCTGATAAGCACTAAGCACACCTAGCTTTTCAAATGTCTGGGCATAAGTCACGTGTACTTCTGTATCACTAATGACTTTTTTCACGATAAAGTCCTCTTCAAACTGATTTATGAATCATCAGAGCTCTTCATTTGGATTTTTGAGTTACGCCCTTAATTTTGAGAGTTTCCGCTCCAGCCAGTTTCGTAAATTCGGTTCCTTCTCCCTAAGAAATTTAATAAAACAAGAGAAAAACCTGTAAATTTACAATGATCACTTCATTTTTTATATGCAAAATCTTGCCCTTTCCTGCCATTGCATAGTCCTAAAGCCGTTTTACATGAATGCAACAAGAGCTCCGGTTTGAATTTACTTGTGGTCGCTCAACGGGAATAGCCTTCATTAGTCTCGCAACCTGGCCAATGACTGGTTTCTTGAATGACTGGTTATGACGGAATAGATAAATGAGGTCTGTTAAAACAGTTATCCTTCTTACTGAAGCTGCCATCACAAAGCTCACTTTTCTTGGACAAAATGCGAACAAGATCTATCGAACAATAATCGTGAGCTTATTCATCCAAGCGCCAGATTACCAAAGCATCGATGAACTGGTTCGCATGATTTCCACAAATGATGACCGGACCTTCCTAGCAAGCAATTGAAGTCTCCCTCACATTGATAAAAGTACTTTTGGAATATTCTGGAGACCAACCACCTTCATATCTTTGAAGAAGAAGTAGGCAATCACCCTTGAAAGGTTATCGAACAGCATTCAGTAAATACCTACCTAAAGAGCCACTTTATGATGGCATAAACGAGTTCCATTAGCGAATATAGCTGATTTCTTTCTACTCAGAATCTGATGAGATTAATAATATAAATGTTTGGATTTTTTCGAAAACTTCAATTATTTATCCGATAATTCATCTCGCATTATTCTTGTCTTTTGCCTCAAAAAAATTTCTCAACTCACTGCCAATATTTCCATTAAAAATCACCTTTCCAATGGTTCATTGCGGTGAAAAGATTCTATCACCATCACAAATCTTTAGAGCTGAAAGGATCAAATTTTCCTTTTAATGGCAATATTGCGCCTCTCCAAGTTTAGCAGGACTATATCCAATTCGAAAGACGGCAGGATTCACTAGTCTGTCAACCAAAAAATTTTCAAGCCATGCGAGATTACGATATTTGAAATTATGAATAGATAGATACTTCCTCAGTCTTAGCTTTTTAATAATTATACAAAACAATTATTGAGTAAGATTTTGTAAACCCGAGCAATGAATTGGATTCCAACGAGAAACGGAGGCTTTTATTTCAAGCGGTTTGAGTTCTTCCAGAACAACAATTCTCTCTTCAAGGACCTCCCGCTCAAATCCATGCTCTTTGCGAGCGCCAAGAACGGAGGCCCGTTCGCATTGACCCTCAATCCTAACCACGTCCTCGTCGAAATGAAGAAAGACGACCCAAAACATATCATGATCTTCAATAACAAAGGCGTGATGATGCACAAGATCGAGCGCAAAGACAATCCTCAAATTGTGGTCCTGGATTTCTTGGAAAACGAGACGTTGTTTGCTCTATTTAAAGATGGCACATATTGGCTCATCGACCCTCACACCGGCAGAGTACGAGTGTTTAATCTAGGACAGAGGTTCCTTGCTGAGTACATCAGCGACGGTAAAGTCGCTGCTAATGGATGCGTTTTCTACACTGCGACGAAGATGGGATTCCATTTCCATTTCATCGCCGACGTCATGAACGCCTCAGCCGTAGAATTCAGACACAATGATCTTAAAACCAAGCCAGCCGCATTCTTGCCAATCCCGCCAAAGGTATCATATAGTGAGAAATGGGAGTGTTTGGTTACTCACGAGGTCGCTGGGCTCTATCGATTGGTGCAAGACCAGATGAGAGAGGAAATTATATATAACAGCCAATATACAAACCCAAGCAACGCTCTATTTTCTTCTCTCCCTGAAATTAAGTCCATAGTAAAGATCGCGCTATCTCCCAGCGAGGAAGGCGATTCGAAATTCTTCGCTTTTTTGACCAAAAACAACGTTCTTCACATCCAACCAGCAGACTTCTCTTCCAGCAAGAAAGAGATTAGCTATAGGGTGGAAACTGAAAAAGAGTGGACTGGGCTCTACTGGTGCTCAGAAGACGCAGTTGTGCTAAATCGCGGGAGAAATTTAAAAATATTTATCCAGCAGTACGAAGCCAACTACAAAGTTCCTGAAAAATCCAAGGGACTGCTATTGAGTCAGGAAATAGATGGTCTGAAGATCGTTTCAAGCCAATCTACCGGGATTCTGAGAATGATACCGAAATTCTACTATGATGTCCTGCATCCGGTCAGTCTTGCCTCTGGGTCGGTGCTGTACAAAGCTTACGATGAATTCGAACGCAGAGAGCCTTCGTCTGAAGAAACGCTTATCAATAACAAAGAAGCTCTGAAAGAAGCTGTGGAGAATTGCATCAGCTCTGCCTGCTTCGAAACCAACGTCGATGACCAGCTGAAATTGCTTCGAGCAGCCGCTTTTGGAAAGAGTTTCTTGAGCACCGCAAACTCGAAATTTGATCATGAATCGTTCGCCGAAGCCTGCAAGTACCTCCGTGTCGTGAATGCTCTAAAGAACGAGTCTTTCGCAAGGGCGATTACCTACAGACAGCTCAAATCCATGTCCGATGAGCACTTGATTGATATCCTTATCAAATACCAGAAGTTCTATCTGGCTGATGAGATTTGCAAGTACTTGTCTTTCCCACAGAGACTTATCCCTAGAATCTATATCCAATGGGCTTGCGCGAAAATCGAGTCGAATGAGCCCGAAGACGTGCTCAGTACGATCATTCACAAGAAGCTGAAGCAGACAAAGAACATCTCGTACACAGAAATCGCTTCTCGTGCGCACGAAATCAGCAAAACGACCCTTGCGCTGAATCTCCTGAAATGCGAGACTTCACTCTCGAAGAAAGTGCCTGTGCTGATCTGGATGGATAAATTCGAGTTGGCGCTCTCTGAAGCCATTCGAAGTAGAGATCCAAATCTCATCTACCTGGTCATCCTGCGCTTGATGAAGACCAACCTTGATGACGCTTCAATATTCAATATGCTCAGCAAAAACCCGGTTTCAAGGCCATTTTTAATTAACTGCCTAAAGAACTTCTTCCCCGATAAACTAGAAGGATTCCATGTCAATCACCTGAACGCCGAGCAAAGAGGACTTTTCACGGTCGGGAAGGCGTACGAAAGAGAGAAATTAGTCCACAGAGTCGAACTACTTAAGTACGCGGTTGATTTTTTCTCATCCAAGGAGTCAAAGGATAAGTTCTACGAGAAAGTCACCAAAGAACAATATGATCTCCTCACGAAGCTGATGAAGAGCAAAGGGGACGATATGGCTGGAAAGCCGATCAATACGCTGTTGGAATATTTCTTTAAGTCAGGGGATGTCAAAGAGGCTGAGCATATGAGAAAGAGTTATGATATTCCGCAAAGGAGATTCAACTTAACCCGTCTAAAAACCATAGCGGAAAAAGGAAAATGGGATGAATTTGAAGCCGCAATTGCCGAGCAAGCCAAGTCGAAGCATGCGGTTCCTTACTTTGCTATTGTGGAAATCTTAACCGAGGCGGGTCAGAACGAGAGAGCGATTAAATATATCCAAAAGCTCCCAGATGTTGATGATCAGATCAAGATTTTGAAACTGATCGATGCGCTGAAGCCTGCCGCTGAGGTCGCTATGGCGAACAAGAGATATGAAGTGTTGGAGGATCTGATGCATAATCCAGGAGTTGACCCTATGTTGAGAGACAATATCGCCGCGTTCTTGAGCGGACAAAAGAAGCGATAAATTTTCAGGAAGTTATGATTAGGAATTGACAAAAAGAAAAGGGAAAATTGATAAGTTGGAAATAAAGAGTATCCGTAGATAGTATTTTCTCGTGGTTTTTGCTGCGTATTCGTAGTTGATACAAGTAAGTAATAGTTGAAGGAGAGAAAGCTTAAAAAACTAAATGAAAAATTGAGAAGTTAAATGATCGTTTATTACGAGAGCTGTGAGTTTTTTATTAAGCAAAATAAATTTTTAAGGAGGTTAAGTCTTGCAAATAAAATGCATGGGAGCCGATTGATCGCTTCGCGCACTGAGAAGTCAAATGTGAGAGTGCCTGACCGAGGGTCTTCGGCAGTCAAGACTCCTAATTCGAAACAGAAACCTGAAGAAAGCACCGAACAACAAACCATCGCGAAGAACCCTGTCAATAATTCTGGGAAGAGGTCGACGTCGAGTGTTCCTCGTGGAAATGTGTATACCGAGAAGCTTTCAGGGGTTTCTCCGAAGACGGCTCACCAAAGGAACTCAGGAGGAAACGGTGGATATCTGAGCGGAAGAAATGTTCATAAAACTGAGCCTGAAGAGAAGAAGAGTTCCACCAAGGAACCGTCGTTTCGTGAACTAGTCGCAATAATGTCAAAATATACCAACAAAAAGCCTCAGAAACCAACGAAGGCGCTCAATCAGACAGGATCTAACGCTGATAAATCTCCGCTGAGAAATAGCCGATCGAATACCAGAAACAAACCATACAAATTGAGCATGGCGAAAACTGAGGTTTCGCCTAGGGTTTCAAAGCAAAAAGATATTGAAGAAGAGCCCACGCTAGAAGACGCTGAAAACTCGTTCGCAATTATCAACACAGAGCCCAATCAGCCCTTATCTTCTGTAGGCGAGGAAGTTCAAACAAATGAGCAAAAACCCCAGCAAATTGAGTTTATAATCGATTATAAATTAGAAAGACGAAGGCGGAAGAGGGAAGGGAACCTTGAATACTATCAGGAGTAAATCATATTTGTTATTCGAGCAAACGGCTTATCTTTGCTATCTAATTATATAGATGTGCTAATATGGGTTATGATATCGCTACAGATCCCGTAGATAATTGTCTAATCCTGGTCAAGGATCCCAACGCAATCCAGCGCACATGGCAAGAAAGCGACGACGAGGGCTTCAATTACGAGGAATTGGATAGACAATTTGAAGGAGTAACTTTGCAGAACGAGCCTGAACAACTGAGTCAGCCAGTGGAGACAGAGACTCCCATACCCACAGTCCAAAAGAAAGTTCTATTAGTTGATATGAGCGTTGGGAAGTTGGACCCGAAAACTGTGAGACTCAATTACCTTTACCGAGGACTGAATGGAAAAATCCTCGGGAAGAAAAAGCGGCTGCTTGTTGGAACAAATACGACGGGGGAGGCAATACGGGTAGATACCTCAGACCTGATTAATCCACAGTTCAGGAAGCACAAATTCGGAAGGAAAGAAAAAGAGAGCGCTGCAAAGTTAGTCGCTTCTCTTGAGAACAAGCCGTCTAAGAACGCATTTGAGAAATACGCGTATTTAAATGTAGTATTGCAGCCGGAAGCATCTGACCACGAGAAGAAGGTAATAGATGACATGGATAATACTCCTGTTGCGAAGGTTATGACGTATTCGGAAAATTTAAAGGGGTTTCTGCGCGAGACTGCCAGTTGGAAGAAACTGAAGAAAAAGAAAAAGAAGGTCGAGCGAGAAAGCGAAAATGGTGAAGCGCTGGTTTTCGAGAAAACCTGGTATTATGGCGATTATTTCAAATCGAACACTGATTTGCATCATTATCCAACACAAAAAGAAGAGGTGTCGTCGATAATTCAGAGAATACTGACACTCAAACACGAAGCTGAACCGAGAACAGACACAGGTCTTCACTCTCCGCGCAAGACGTCTCCAGGAAATAGGACTTTCATGAAGAAAAACAGAAGAGCTTTCGGCAGGCCACTGAACTTCACAACTTATGATTCGGAAGGAAAGGGCTCTCAGACCACTCTAAGAAGAGAGAACGATGAGGTAATTAGTCATGGCGAAACGAGTAGGGAGCTGAGTCGGGAGGTTTCTTTAGCAAAAACATATCGATTGCCTGTGTTACAGACTCCGAATAGAGCGCAAGGGAAAATTCAAGGAGCGAGAACGAGTCGAAATCGAGCGACGACGAGCAGAATGACAGCTGATTCTGCTATTAAGAATTCGATGGATGCGTCAGGCGTTGTGCTAATCGATCAGAGGAAGAGTCGTATTGATGACACGAGCCCTAGAGACACATCCCCAGCGACTAAATTAGTTCAAAAGAGGCCTCAGAGATTTAAAAGTGCGGGTCACAATAATAAGATGAGAAGGAATATTAACAGTCTTAACCCTTACAAAGTTGCATGGGTTTTCACCTGAATTGGACGGCTCTCGTTGTCCTTATTATTTTTCGTTTGAATATGTAGTGTTAGCCTAATTGGCTATTTATATGATTTTTCGTTTAATAGTCAGCCATAATCCTTGTTGTGATAATAAAGTGCAAGAAAAAAGCTAATCATTACAATTTGTAGAAGAACACATTCTTTTGGATGTAGACTGAGATTGCCTGTAGCTAGATGACTGCCAACAATAATTTTGAGGATTTTTCCACCTAATAGAATGCTTAATTTTATGCGTTGGTTACGATTTTTAAAGGCTGCTCAAACAAATTTACAAAAAACAGCTGAACAATTGACTAACGAATGGAAGAATTGCTTAACTTATCTTAAGATCATAACATCATTCAGAACAATTGAAATGGTACGATTATTTTAATTTCAAAACCAAAAGCAATACCAACAAGCTTGTTCGAAGCATTTGGTTAGTTCGAGTCATTTGTTACTGATTATTTTCCCCTCTGTCTTCTTGAGGGAAATGAGGACTTTCGAAACTCTTGATTTTCAAAGGTCTAAACAGAATTTACTTCCCTGAAACATATTATTCCCTACCTTTTCGCATGCTTTAACGTTGATTTAATCGGATTTAAAATCTTTTCTTTAAACGCCTGTGCAAGAGCAGCTTCATATGCTCTTTTATCAAAAGCAGCACTGCTATCTATCGACTCATTCAGAACCCTCTGACTCGATTTCGGAGGAGAACCCGCTTGCTGATTCTTCCCTCTCAGATCTTCAATCTCGGCTCTCAATTTCTCAATTAATTCATTGTATTGATTAAGCATCGCATCATATTCCTTCTCTTTGGCTTTATATTCCGCAATCTGCCTCTCGTAGTCATTTTTCCATGCTTCGAACTCTTTCGCGAGGTTCTCCTCTAGGTCTCTGATAATTGCTGCTTTTACCTCCTTCTTAATCTGTTCCCGATCTTCACTTGTCCCTCCATGATCTTTCAAGAAATTAGAGGCTCAACACCAAGCAATAATCAACCTTGACCTCGAGACTCAATCAATTTTTCTAACTGAAGGACCTTTGCTTTGTTCTTCTCAGCCTCTGCTGTGATAGATTCTTTTTCACCTTTCGTCTTACGCAGTTTCTTATACAACTCCTGGTTCAATTGCTCCAGCTAACCAGGTAAATTTACAACTGAATGAATAATATGGTGATTACTGTTTGGCTGTTGCGATTGCTCTTTCTGGCGCCAAGGACTTTCTTTATCTCTGCCTCCTAATGCCCAAGAAGTTTTCATCATTGGTTTAACCGCAGGAAAATTACAAAATTTCCTTTAATTTCTTTACGCAGGATTTGGATTTTTCTTTTGAACGACTCAATCGTCTCATGCAGCCTCGCGTTGTCTTCCTCGAGGTCTGCTAGATCCTGCTTGAGATGATAATTTGAAATTCTCAACTGAGATATCAAAAATGTATTAATTGTTAGGCATTTCCCATCAGAATTATTACTTCATTGGCGACTTTCAAAGCGTCTTCTCTTGCAATATAATCCTCTTGTTTCTCCTGCAAGAGACAGCACAAATGGTTATTCACTCAATCAAATCAACGCATACCGCTAATAGTTTAAGGATCTGCTTCTCCATCTCCCTGTTCCTGGCCATATCTTGAACAACTTCTCCTATTCGCTGGTTGTTTGATAGATTCTTTCCCGAAGGGTCTCTGCCACTAAGCGGCTTTTGAGTCTAGGCAATCTATTAGAAGAAGATTAGCGTGGATCAGCTACCAAGTAAGCGATCTTATTTTCATAATCACGGCCTTTGGCGTATAGCATTTGCATTAAATTCTCATAACTTTTGGTTTCATGATCATATTTCTGCTTCAAAAGGTCATTCTTCTGCTCATAGCAATTCAATAGAATGAACTTGTAGGGTTAGATTGATATTACTTGATTCGCTGCGAATAGCTCTCTTTCCGCGTTTTTCCGGTTTTCACTTTCTATTTTGAGCTCGTTGATTAATTGCATGATCTTTGACTCCAGCTGTCAACGTTAATGAGACTTTTTAAAACAATCGTCAAGAAGTAAATCGTACATATGCGATTTGTTGGTCAACGCTTTTTATATCGTCAGGAGCGACATCGCTGTATATTTTCCCAGATAGCACACGGCTATAGATATCTGAGAAACCTCCACTCTTGAGACTGTTCATTAACGACTCGAAATCCCGATTAATCTCATGCATTTCTTTGATAGTAGCATCATAGGACCTGTTTCACACAAGATTTAAGTAATTAAAAGCACAGAAAAAACTTATATCTCACCCAACAAGTTCCTTGAAAATCGCACTGGAGTCTCTCAGCTTGCTACCTTCATTAATTTTCGACTTCCTTCACGTTGATTATTTAATTTCTCCACTAAATATAATCATTCTTACGCCAAGTGACTTGATTCCTCTAGCTTCTGTAACCTTTGAAAATTAGCCTGTACCGTATCAAGCAGTCTTTGCATTCTTTCTTCTAATCCTACATAACAATATAACCATAAAAAAGGCCATCGACAGCTACCTCGGGCTTTCTTCGGGGAAGCGCCGTTAGGCCCCACAGAATTTGATTTTCGAAGTTGGTTTCTATAGTTATGCTGCAGTTTCAGCATCGCTTTCATATCCGCACTATTATAATTGCGCGCTTCCTTTGAAGAATACGCGTCTATTAACGGCACACGGCTTGCTAGCACAAAAGAACTGTTTTTTCTAGTAGGACTGCTACTGCTCCTGCGAGATCGAGGAATTTTGGGAGAACTCCCACCTCCGAAAGCCATCGATTCGTTCGTTCTGATCCGCTTGTTCTGAGATGGAGACGAAGTGTCTTGCTGGGAAAACGTATCATAGCCTTCGAATTCCCTTGCTCTGTTCCATCCTTGCTGAAGCCCAGGATCAGACTCTTGCTGCATTAGATGTTCCTCGTGCATCATTTGCTCATATTCCTCAAGTTCGTTCTGAACCGTCCTGTCTCGAAAGCTCATTGGGACTCCTTGATGCTGTTGCTGTTGCTGCTGATTACTAGTTAATTAAAGATTTAATCAAAGGACGCTGGTAATGAGATACTAAGCAGTATCGTCCATTGAATGGCTCTTAAGATCTTGATCTTCAATTTCATAGTCCTCATGGTCTTTTTTCGATTAGATTAGATGGAAAATTTTAATAACTTACAAAGAAGCTTGCTGAGGACAAATGCACCGTAGCTGTTATAGTAGTGCTTTTGCATATTACGGCGCCTCTTTGGACTCACAGCCGCGAAAGGTTTCTTTTTTTCGAAGCTTGTATCGGCTTTGGGACTCCGGGTTTTATCTCTCGATGTCAAAGTGAAGGTTGCCTTGATAAAGATATCTGTGAGAAGTGGTTTGGGAGATAAGGATACGTTGGGGCTGAGTGCTCGGTGGGTTCTCTTTGAAAATGGTGCGGGGACATTTGTATCAATGCTTTTTAACAGAGATTTCTTCATTGAAATTTTATTGTTTTTATCTAACGATAAAGTGGTCATGATTCGCGTAATCTAATTGTTTTCAGTTCAAATTCTTTCTGAAAATGATAAATGCTTTCAAAGGGTGAAAGTATCTATTCAAATCTAAAAAATTCAACGGACTAAGCTTTGTCGGCGTTGTATTAGAGGTGATGTATTTATTGGAAAACATATATTCAATCTTCAAAGGGAAAAGGAACATTGTGTCGAATGCATCAGCTTTTCAGCAGATTCTGCATCAACATCGCTATTGTAATAGGTCCTATGCCTCCAGGAACAGGAGTGATTAGTCTACATCTATTTCTCGCCTGAGGCATTCATAGTTAGTTAATTTAACAAAATCTATATCCTACATTGCCATAATCAACATCTCCCGCTACATCAGATTTGTTGGTCATCAGCTTGTTTATCCCGACGTCCAACACGACGCTACCATCCGTTAGCCATTCGCCTTTCACTAATTCAGGTTTTCCAGCTGCAGAAATAACAATTTCACTCTAATGCATCCTCATTATTTCCATTTAAATCAGTTGCAATTAATACTTGCGAGACACAAGACGAGGTCACGAGTGTATATATCGCAGGATGTCACCGTCGTTCCCATCGCAGAGAGGACATTCGCAAGAGGAAGTCCAACCGACACGCTCTTGCCTATGATACAAATTCTCTTTCCTAACACATCAACTTTATAGGTCCTTAAATGTATAAACACGCTTCCACAGTGCACGATGTAAATAACGGTGCTTTCCGTCCAAGACAAACTGGACCGAGATTATACGTGGTTAACCCATCAAGGTCTTTGTATTTATCAATAGTTTCGATGATATCAAACGTTTCCTGCTTTAGATTTCCAGGAAGAGGAAGCTAATCGGGCCGTATTAATCACTATACGATCTTAACAAAGAAAATACTTGTAATAAGATGCCATAAGTCTGTGGATCCTGATTAAGCTCATTTATCTTTGCTATAATGGATTTTTTTGCTGCGTCTTCTTGGAAATGAAGAGTCTGGCTTAAAATTCCTATTGGATTGCATGTTTTTTCCTTTCTTCCAACATAGAGAACTGAATCAGGTCTGTTTCCCACAAGAATTACACATAATTTAGGCAGGTTAAATCCCTTATCTGAAGTGGTCTTAGGCAAGAGTTTGTGAAAATGCCTTTTATTTCTGCTTTTACAAAGGATTTATACGTTTTCAGCAACTTTCTCGAGACTTTTCGCCCGTCAACAATGGTGGACGAAAGCGAATCCGAAGATTCAGAAAACGCGCTCTGTATGTGCGATACAACGTTCTTACGAAAGAACCGGACTGACTAGATACATGAAGCTTTCAGCATTTTGTTGATAAATAATATCAATAAATCTTATTTAAATGAAACACATAGTATTTATGATTTCGGTTTTTTTTTGTTCGATTAGGATGAATTGTTAGAGGAATTTACTTAGGATCTCTTATAAAAATGATATATGATTTCTCTTATATGGAAATATAAATGAATATAGAATTTTTTTGTTCGTATTATTTATTCGCATTAAGTATATTCGGCCTGTTCCTCTTAAACATTACTTTGGGCCATAAATGAGCTAGCCTGAAATCAGCAAGTGATTTCTCTTCTTTCAACACAAACAAGGCTTTCTTCAAAGCCAATAGACTTTGTATGTAACATTCTCTGAGTTCACTGGATTGGTTGGCAACTAGATCTTCAGGGTGAATAACCTCGATAACATACTTTGTAAATTCCGTTCGAAACTTAGGAATTGTGTTCCAATGCAACGCAATTTTTTTGATAGAACATTCATCACGAAGCTCCCTAAGCTCCTTGAGGTCCTCAAAGTACGGTTCGTTGATTCTTTTTTGGCCTGTGAGACCGGCCTTACGCAAATAAGTATCCATAATCTTTTTGGCAAAGTTCTTATAAACTTTTGGTTCTATACCTTCCTTGTTGATATTAATAGGGACGGTAACATCCTTATCAGATATTTGATATTTCAAGTTCTTCCAGTCGAAATTGGTAAGCAATTGCTGTGGATAAATTCCAACAGTGGGAGGTTCAGGTTCAGGTCGTTTGCCTATTCTGATAGAGATTCCTTCAGAGTCTTCATTAATATCAAACCCAGTCATGCTTTGAAAATTCCATGTTTTGGTTTGATTACCGGAATTCAGGGTGATAGTTATTGTAGCTGAAGCAGGATAGGGTTGTTGGAAATTGGAAAATTGAGGAGAGTTTGGAAGAAAACCGTCAAGAGAGAGAGGAGAGCATCTTGATTCACTCTGTAGACCAGACTGCACGAAAGAGTTTGGGCCAGTAGGTAGAATACTCTTCCCATCATCGTGATGAAATCCATCGGCGAAGATGTTTTCGAGTTCCCTCTCATCAGTTGACTTTTCGTATGAAATGAAATCGTCTGGACTAAGTCCTTGTTGGCTATCGCAAATGTTAGCGACAGAGTTGACTCCATTGAGAGTCACATGAGAGGTAGTTTCAAGCTCCATATCTCTACTCGAGCGGGGGTTGTTGATATTTTCAATCTTTTCCTCATGAAATCTCTTTTTGGAATCAATTGAAGATGATTCTGATTCATGATGGCTCGGATATCTCATTTTTTTCTTGTTTCTAAGGCCACCAGAACGAGTAGCAAGACCTTGGAGAGGTTTAGTGGAAGAATCAGTGCCCTTTCTTTTGGGTCTAGAGATCTGTCTGATCATTGCGCTTTTTTCTTGTATTTAATTTTTTAATTATCACAAATTTGTTACTGGAATCAACTTCTAGCCCCAGAAGAACTTTTCCAATTGGTTCAAATATGCCAAATTCATTCGCAATCGTGAATTTCATACACATAACATGATATCATATCCATCTATTCCGGTTATCAAGTGAGTTGTTTTAATTTAAGTTGTTTCTAGTCCCATTAATTCCATGCTTGCCTTTACTTCTTTATGGATTAATCTTGAATTTTAGTGAGTATGAATTAGCATGTGTTCTAAATACTTTTTCAAATGGTGTTTGCTCGTCTCTATATTATTATAGCAGCTTTCGAATGGATCACACTAACAAAAAGAATCTGATGGAAAGAGAAGTAACAACTGTTTTTTGAGAGTGTTAGTCCTATCCTAAAATGTGATGAGATCTAAACCGTGAGTTTTAAACTTTCTCTTTCATCGCAAAGAGTTAGCCTAAATTTCTCGATTGTCAGCCGAAGTAATCTGTGGAAAATGAGCTTTTAAATTGTGTTGGTGATCTTATCTCTATAAAACAACGCTACAGTGATTAGAAGCCCATTTGGGATAAGGATGACGTGATTTTTTATTACTCCGTAGTTTATGCCTAAGTATATTCATTAGTCAGTCGCAGCGATAAATTGCTTTAATCGCTTATCTCTCAATTTGAAATTTCTCTCTTGTTCTATATAATTTAGTGAGATTTATTGCATTAACGCGTAGAAAACATTCTAAAAAGACGTTCAAAGTAGTTTTGCTAGCTTTAATGCTGTTGAGCAAGCGCTTCTCACGTGACAGTCTCTTGGCCAAGGAACGACTTGCGTCATCTCTGCCAAACTGTGATTTTCATCGTAAAAATGACAAATTTGAGCTTATCTTCGCATGATCTGCCTAATTTTTGTGCGAATGACCGGGAGAAGGAGTAATTTGGCTTCCGAAGTATAACTCTTCAGCAATAAAACAACATATTACAGAAATAGGGCCATTGATGAGGATCTTAGTCATATCATATAATGCAGACAATATGAATAGAACATGCCTAGGATCCATAAATAGCAACTCATAAACCAATATACTAACTTGACAGAAACAAAAGGAATGACATATTGCCTTGGAATTAACCTAGCGGTTAACTTTCAAATAATTTGAGATCAGCAGTTCTCCCAACCTTCATGAGAGCTTTCTCCCATAAATAGTTGCGACCGTAAAGAATTAAAATCTGCGGAAACGCGTCATTATGCATCTAGAACGCCAAAAAAAAAAAGTTTCCATCAAGAACTAATTTCGAATTCTCAAATGATAATATCAATGACCTCAGTAAATAAATTGTTATAGATTTTTATTTCCAAGGTATTAGAATACCAAATTCCCCCAAGCAATATGATTAAGAAGTCAAAACTAGAGAGAACTAACTATTATTCATACTATGGAAGGATATATATATAGATAATTCCATTATCTAATCTCATGAAAATTTATAACTAATCAGATTCTTCGTTCAACAAAAAAAGACTTTATTCGTTTTCGTTTTACAGTTGCTTTGTGCGTTCCTTTTTCCTTACAAATTCGACTTTATCCCATAGATGTACCAATTCAAAGTCATCAAGCAAATTGAATTTTACCAATATCTGTAACGCTTTCTTGAAAGCATGTAGGTTCCTTGTCAAGCACTCTCTTTTTAAGAATCCGTCCTTTTTCAGGCTCAGTTGATTGAGAGTTAGATCTTCGGGCTGGATTTCATAGAGTACGTATCGAGTAAGGCCTTCTCGAAATTCAGGGACTTCTGACCAACAGAGAGCGATTTTTTTAATTGAGGCCTTATCACGGAGGTTATATTTCTTGATTATTTCGTAGTATGGATCATATTTCAACTTCTTTCCTGTAATTCCAGCGGCCCGTAAATAAGCATCTATAAGCTTCTTTGGAAAATTTTTATAATAACTCGGTTTAATATTGTTCTTTGAGATTTTAATTGGAACCTGGAGAACATCTCCAGGCATCTCAAAATCTGAGTTTTCACACGAGATATCTCTAGGCCACGATAGAGTGCCTTCACTCTCGACATTTTTTTCATTCATTTGATATTTTTTCCTTTTATATTCATGGGCATGATCTTGCTCATTCCCATCATCATCACGAATCTCTTGTTGAGTCTCGACTCTAGCGTGTCTTCCTCGAGCCTTCCTTTGAATCTCGACTTTACCAGCATATTTTTCGGGATCCTTCATTTCCATGACCTGCTCAATCAAAGTCGATCTTTGTAATTCCTCGATTCGGATACGAATCCCTTCAGAGCCTTTACATAGACTAAAAGACACGTTGTGAAGCTCATAACTTGAATCTCACCACCTATGTTAAGCGAAATGGACACAGTGTTTTGTGCCATTGCCGGATTGGCGGAGGATCTTGTTAAGCTCATCGGCTGTGAAGCGGATTGGGCCAAATCAATGGCACCCTGGAAAAAGGAGCTCTTTGATCGATTATCCTGTTGATATTCGGCGAAAGGATCCCAATATGTCCCTTTTTCGCCATGATTAGAATAATCAACCGGATCAAACTCATTTTGAGTCGTCGGATATTTAAATTGTGGCTTGGGGGTCTCAGAAAATGTGTTCGCATGGAGGTCCGATGGAAATCCACTCATGCTTTCTTCACTGTCATCAACAGAAATCTTATCTTGGGAATCCATTGATGGTGTATTTAGCCTATTTTGACCCTTAAACCCTTCGAAAGCAAAACAAATATTGTTGCTTATATCCCATTCTGAGTCTCCCGAGGTAGTGGTAGATAGCTTTCCTTCGTTCATGGGAAATTTTTGTTGTAGTCGGATTTGCTATTTTGGTAATTTATATAGTTATTTTAATGTTTGTTAGTGAAGTATTGAAGTTACGCTGTTAGCTGATGAGTGGCTTAGGATTGACTCTAGCAAACTCAGGGTATTTCGCGTGTTAATTTTATATAAATTCACCGAGAATAGGGTTTGCGTCAATAAAATAAAGTCGTGGATCCCAATTAAAATTATTTATCCTTAGAGCTTCTTCTTAACTGGACTATTGATTAATTCAACGTCGTGAAAATTCGATACTGAACACTGACAAAGACAACATACATATGCTCTCAACAAACAAGATATAAGCCTTACTTCTTAGATAACAACTCCTTTTGAATAGGCTTTTCACCACTATAGTGGAAGAAATCATACATGTCAGTCTCAATAATATGTAACTCAGGAGAGCAAATCACCATCGAATGAAGCGGACCACCCATATCAATGACCGTGGCGAATTCCTTCAGAGTTCCTGACGTCACTTGCTGGTCTTTCTGACCCACACGAGCTAAACCGAAGCATTTCGTGTCATCCGACAAAATCTTTTTGCCAGAAGCTTCTTCGGCCTCAAGCAGCTGTTTTGCTGCTGTTTTGGTGTCCATAAACATTGGAGGCTCATAGATCTTCTTGCCTAACAAAGAAAAAACACCGGATTAGAGCTCGTCTATCGAAGAAGTATTAGTAAATACCTTTTAATAGATTTTCTTCAGATCTTTCTTTGACTTTAATGTCCAAAAGGACCAAAGTGTGCAAGCCGATCTTGTAATTGGCATGGATCTTTTCAATGAAGCTGTATGGTCTCCATTTCTCCGTGAAGAGAGGAACTGAGACGATTTCTCCGAATCTATACACCTGCATGCCGCAGCAGCCAACGGCGTTGACGATAGACGCGTTGTGAATGACCTTGACTTCGATTTTTCTCTTAAGAGCTCTTAAATAGAGATCGGTGTGAGTTGTTGCGCAGAAAGGATCTCCGACAACGAGGATAGCGAAGTTAACTTTATCGCCATCAAGAGCGATTTCATCGAGGATCTGGTCCATAGTCTCCTCGACCATCTCTCTATCAGCTTCGATGACTTTCTTGCCGTAAAGTTCCTCCAATTTGTCTTTATTGACTCCCAAAATGGAGGTGTAGTATTCCAGGTAGATCTTTTCACAAGTTTTGATGGCTTCGAGGCCGTTTACGGTGATATCTTTCTCGTCACCAAGTCCCAGGCCAATAATGAAGAGCACCATGTATGCTTTAGCTAATAAGTCAAGAATCCAAAAATTTATTTCTGATATTAAGTATCTTTAGCGCGTTTTTAGACTCTTTAGAGCTGCGGTGAATTTTCGAGATGTACGGGATAATTTTATTGGTTAGTCATAATAAGAATGATAACTAAGGTAATTGGGGATATTTCATTCATTATGAGCCTGCCAACGTGTCAAGAGGAGTAGATTTAAGTTTGAAAACCTGAAAATTCCTTCAATGAAATTCTCATCACTTGAGGATATTTATGGGATGTATTATCTACACTTGCTACCCCGGACTCGTCAAATGTCCGGCCAATGCGATTAGGACGCCATCACTGGAGAACGAACCAGGGAGGTCAGATATTTACTCAGTATGTTTCGCGAATTTGGTTATTGTTCATTGGTGCTCCTCTAGTCTGGATTTTTTCACTGTACTTGCTGCGGCAGGGGATATCGTTAAGATTTTCTTAGTGGATAGTTAATTTAGAAGAAAGGGTTATCACTCCATAATAAAATTGCAATCTACTTCGAATTTAATGAGAAATGAAATGGCAATTAAAAAGAGACTAGAGTCATTTTCAATACGAAAGATAGCTTCTGGAGAGCAACTAGCAATAATTATACGCCCTCACTCGGACACATTTGATCTAGCGAATCGTCATATTCTCTTCTAATGAGACGTAATTCGAGACTGATTTGCTAAATCAACAACGATGAAACATCACGTACTCTCTACTCAGCCATTTAACACTGAGTTTCAAGATTTTAGGTGTGCTAAATGAGAATAATGAGGTTTATTCGTGATTGGGCTGAGCTATCAAAATTTATCGCATCAACTCTGTCTCTAAAATTAAAAATAAGGAACAAACTTCAGAACCGATGGACCCTGATCATCATCACTCCCAGCATCCATTATTCATCTCCATCCATTTAACAGTCTCCTTCCTCTCCTTTGTCGGCTCTTTATTCATGATTTTGGTGCATTTCCTCCTGAAACGCACCCAAAACTTCGCACTTTATCTAATCTTTTGGATTTCCGTTTCAGACTTTATTTTGTCAATCGGGCGATTATTGAGTTTCTTATCCTTCTTCGACAGCAGCATCTTTGAAACCATCTGCCAGTTCCAGGCTATTCTAGTCAATTTCGGCACGATTTCGTCCGTGCTTTCGATATTCTGCGTCTCTTGGATGCTCTACACGACTGTGGTGCATGGAACTACGGACCATTACGCTCGAAAATCAAAATATTTACTCTTTAGCCTCGGAATACCTGCTCTTTTGACTATTATGTAACACTAAAATCTCTACTCTATATATTTAACTTCTTTTTAGAGCTTATTGCATAGGCTCATTCAACGAGGTCCATGAAGGGTTCTGCTGGATTGAAGTCGAACCTGACCGTACTAAGAGCATCCCCATTGCTATCCTCGGATTTTTGGAATTTGTCCTCCCAATTTGGCTCACCATTGGTTTTGTGCTTCGCGCTATGATTGTTGTGAGGAGAAACTTAAGCAAGTCTATTACGGCAGCTCAGGATGAATTCATCAAGCGAATCCAATCGTTTGCTTTTATTCTGATGTTCTGTTGGGGTTTTCCAACGGTTTATATGCTGGTTGAGATATTCCAAAACACAGGTGAGGAGTACGAAATGATACATGTATTAAACACTTTCTTGATCGGCTTGCAAGGATTTTTTATCTCGTTCGTTTTTGGAACCTCTGGCTTAGTGAAAAGCACAATTCGAGGCTCAATTCGAAAATGGTGCAAATGCTTTAAAAGCGAGGCGGATGATACAGTACAGACAGATCCAGACATCGAGCTCTCAAGAAAATCGACAGAAGAACTATCAGAGAGAACATTTAGCAGTGCGGGAACGAAAACACAAGAAATTATAATGCCTGATTCCATGGTACATCATGTCATAGAATCTCTATAATCTTGCTTCTTGTTAACCATTTGCTGGATGTCTACTGCGTCTCATTGTAAATATAGAGAAGTATAAGGACCTGAATAGGCAATATCTGACTGTTGATTCTTAATTAGCCACAAAATTACAAAAGAGATAAGTTTTTACCTAAGGTATAGAAATTGCTTTGATAGTCTGATTGAATAAAGCTAAAATTTATTTGAATTTTAACTGTTGTATTAAATTCCAAAGAAGAAGGCGTTGGATAGTAGATTAAGAGTGATATTTACAAAGATATAGGTTCCTTTCACATGTTAAACACCAAATCGACACAGACATCAATCTATCTAAAATTAAAACGAACACCTGCTTATAGCTAAATTATCAATAAGCTTATTTCATTAATTTATTATGCTGTTTTTCCTGATTCGGCAATTGGGCTTTCTGGTCGTTCGCGGTGCTATTTGCAGCATAAGAGACGTAGATATTCCAGAACAGACCGAGAGTGTTCGCATATAACACTCGGTACTGGTTTGGGATAAATCTATAGTTGATCAGCACCGCAGGGGGCCAAACCAGCCAGTTATTGACCAGGAAAGTCGGGTACATAGCACTAACTTTTTTCACAGATTTTCCAACATCTCCTTGATCTAAGTAATCAATACCGGCCAATAATATAAAGTTATATGGTAGAGTAAAGACGGTTTGATCAAGTCCCATCATAATGAGCGCTTGCTTGGATTTGGATAGATGTCCGAATCTCGTGGCGACGAATTTGGAAACGAATCCGAACCAGTTATGTAAGACTGGAGCGACGTAGAATGTCCCGATAGTGGTGAATTTGATAAATCGTTTCCAGTCGAATGGTTTTCTTTGTCCGTCCTCTGTCTTGTTGAAGAAAAGCTGGCAAAGGATGTCTCCTCCAGCGAAAACGACACCTAAACAGAGAGTTAAAGTTATTTAACCTTGTAAACATTAAATAAAAAAACCTGAAGTTATCATCTTCGTCTTGTATGGGTCGGTGATGAGCAAGCGGTTGTATCTGGCGAGCATTGACTGCATTTTTGTTGTGCTTTGGCGGTTTGGACCTTTGTTTGATATTCAATTACTCAATTATGATGATTTCGGCCTATTAAATTGATGCGATGCGAATATCAAATAAATTACTGGAGAAATGAATAAAATTAGACTTCGAAAAGAAGTTATTTGAGATAAAAAACAACGGCGTGAAATTTGTTCGAGAGTTGCAGTAATTAAACCTTCAACGCTAATATTTCAATCCAGGAAAACGATTTAGAATTTCAGCCAGAGAAGGTGCTTGAGTATCCTCTTCAGACTTTGGAGTTCACTGGGAAACTTTGATGAGAGGAGAGCGATTTGGAATTAATCCATCTTAAGTTTACGAGTGAGTAAAGAAACCATAATTATCATAAGTTATGAGAGATTGATATGAAAATACATTGAAAGGAGAATTTGGTTGCCAACCAGCGCTAAGAGAATGAAAAAATCCATTTGCTATAGAATTTGAAAAAAAGTAAATGAATCATTTCCTATTTCAAGTTACAAAAACAACTTTGATCGAATCTAAAAAATTGATCGTTGTTTTGAGTGCCTGTTATTTGTGAATCTTATGGCAGAACGAACAACAAATAAATTGGGTTGTTTATGATAAATTCGCACTTGATCAAGCCTGTGAAGAATTTGTAGTTGAAAAGATTATTCAAAATCTTTGTGAAAATTAGACCGTTTTCGGACTAGCTTTCGTGCTTGCTCTGTTCTAATGGAGAATCTCTACTCTAAATTTTCCTCGTTTTGCAAAACGCACTTGATTGAAACTTGAATTATTTCAGAGAAAAATTATAAAATCTTGATATAATTTATTTGAGACGAAATTATATCTGAAACCAAGGTGTTAAAGTGCAAAACCTTCTTTATTTGAGACTCCCAGATAAAGATATCATCAAGCATACAAGAGCGCATGTTTTGCTGCTTTAGCACCTTAATCAGAAAATTCTTTTGAAAAACTCAAATACATTTGTTAATGAGTAAATCCCTCTTCAAGAGCAGATTCTTATGTATAACAGTAGTAGTACATCAAGTCAGCATTCATAAAGGAAATATGAAGTCTATCGGGACAGGATTCGAAAAATCGGGTTAATGTGTAGTTGATTGCGAGTAAGTGTAATCACTAACTATGGTTACCTTTTAAATGGTGACAGGTATAATGCATTCAATGCAAAAACTCGGGGATACAGGCTAGGTATTA
>ENA-UOTZ01000461-UOTZ01000461.1-compost-metagenome-genome-assembly--contig:-NODE-461-length-34334-cov-6.256999_pt1 | contig 34334 bp, 15 predicted proteins | sample MGYA00238144_ERZ746983 | MGnify/ENA primary metagenome ERZ746983 (study PRJEB28759, sample SAMN06268863) | compost metagenome | isolation source: single cell | place: USA: California, Emeryville, Joint...
ATCAAATCAAACTGATTTTCATCATCTCCAGGCCTCTTCAAAGGAAAAGTTCGGCATAAAAGCGACTGTTAAGTTCAGGAGGATCCACAACCATATTTTCCTCGAACTTAACGAACATTTGGTGCTGTGATTGGAGTAGTTTTGGTAATTTTTTTAATTTTTTTTTGAACTCTAACTCAAGCCTGTGCTTGCTGAGAGTAGCAGTGAGTCAAAGATTTCACAGTAATACACTTCATGATCAAAGATACACTCGACGTCAGTGTTACAATGATGCAAAATTAATTTTATTCACATCAGATTTCTGCTTGATAACTTGAACTCGACAAAAAAGACACATCCAACGTAATTCTAGACGTTAGACATCATCAGAATGATGAGAATTCATTTAGATTTGTGTTCTCTTTTTTTTTGTAAGCCTCATTCATCGGACTGACTCCATCCTGATTATCAATTGCTTGAGATTGTCAAGTCAACATCCATTATTCCGATCTGTTGTATACTATTTGAGGTAAACAGCCATTAATCTGTCCATGCAAGGAGAAAAAAAGGTACAAATTTGAAATGGAAAAATATTTCAATAAGAATGACTCATTGAACAACCCCCCCCTCCCAAATAAAAGATCCGATATTTAAAGTCAAGATCAAATTACGTGTCAGAATATTTTATTAAAACAATAAAATTTATTAGATATCTGACTCGTGTCAAGAAAAATGAATCATCTTCAAAAACTATCACGAGCGTTTACAACGCTCGCTTCGCATGAAAGGAGAATGAACTTGCTCTTTGAACTCAATCTCGCGCCCATTACCTTTGTCTCAAGAAGACCTTTGAATATGACTTCAAAGAAAGAAATGAACTTAATTGCTCGATCTGCTACTCTTTATCACATTACTGGGCTGAATTTTAGCTCTGTTCAAAAAGAGGCATATGATAAAGACAGAGATCCCGGATATGCGACCTATTTATACAACGAGGGGCGCGCTTTAGCAGAAAAAGGATACCTCAAGGAAGCTTTGACTCATTTCAAGCAATCTCTTGAAATCAGAAGAAGGGCATATCAAGGAAATCACAAAGAAATCGAGGAAACTTTGCTACATATAGGGTTAACGTTGAAAAGTCTTGGAAAACCTCAAGAAGGTGTCTACCATCTAAAGGAAGCTCTGGAAATGAATAAAAGTTTATCGGACCAAGATAATGGACTTCGCGCTTCATATTTGAATAATATAGGTGCTCTCCTTATTGACCTCGGGAAATCGGAAGAAGCACTCTCTTATTTGAAAGAATCCCTTGAAACTGCAAAAAGAATCTTTGAAGGAGACCATTTTTTAATAGAAGCTGCTCTATACCATATTGGTTACATCTTCATGACACAAGAGAAACCTCATGAAACTCTAGATCATCTTAATAAAGCTCTTGAAATGAATAAAAGATTATCTAAAGATGATAATGAGAACCGAGCAACCTATTTGAGCTATATTGGAGATGCTCTTACCCAGGTCGGAAAATTGCAAGAAGCTCTCGATTTTCACCTCCAAGCTATAACCATAAGAAAAAAACTTCGCCCCCAGGATCACATTGAACTTGCAGCTTCGTTAGGTTATGTGGGTGTTCTGTTGGTAACCCTCGAAAGAATACCAGAAGGCTTAGATTATCAATTACAAGGTTTGAACATGACAACACGATTAATAGGAGAAAATCCAACGATTGCTGCAATGCTATTAAAAATAAGTAATGCTTACTTCAACCTGCAGAATTTCGAGAGCGCATTTGAGTATTCAAAGCAAGCCTTAGAAATGGCACAAAGACTCAATCTAGGTGATAGCGCTACAAGCTCAGAGGCTTTGTATGTGATGGGTGGCTCATTGTTTTCCCGCAGAAAATATCAAGAGGCATTGAATTTGCTGACACAATCACTTGAAATAGCAAAAAAGGTCTATCAAAGCCCTCATGATAAAATCGTGACTAAGCTGAACTCCATGGGTACTCTACTAGCCGGTCTTAAGAGGCCTGAAGAAAGTCTTGACTGCTATCTGCAGGCATATGAAATGAACCTGAAGTTGTATCCTAAAGATCATCTTGTAATCGCAGAATCCGGAAGTAATATCGGTGTTCTACTATATCGTATGAAAAGATACTCGGAAGCCAAGAGTTATCTCATGAAAGCTATCGAAGTTCTCATAAAACATTATTCTCTTGACCATTCAGAAAGCAAATATGTCTTAGATGCCCTACTTTCTACAATGCAAGAGCTTGGAGAAGTCGAAAAATACCATGAGTACATTAAATCTCTCAAAAAATAATAAATTGTTTATTGGCATATATATTATTTATGTTGTTGTATTCTTTCCTCGACCGGGCCGATACTCATGTTAAATTGTTTAGATTGACCTATCATTAAATGATTAAATGTTATGATGAAAATGAAATTAAAATAGTCAGTTGTTGTGCTGCTAGAAAGGTAGGACTTTGAGTTCACTTTTTTTTGTTGAGGATTTGCTTTGAGCGACAAGTTATCGGTTTATTTTAATGAATTTGAAAGTTTGCCTGACAAATCATTAACAGAGATAAAATTTTGGATCATCAGTTTCGCAAAAGTAATCGTTATCAACATTAATAGAGACGTTATTCGTCAATGAATAATATCTTACAAATTATATTAAATGACTACACTGTTTCTTCAACATAAAGTATCACTACTCTAAAAAACAAAACCCTCAATCATAAAGATCATCATCACTAACTTGCTTTCCAAATAATCGAATACTCTAATCTGTACTCTGCTAGTCACACATTTCTTACTCTTTGCAAGGCTCGGCTTTTTTATGTAGAAGATTCGATTCATTCGTGGCTTCTTTAGAGGCTGTACAATTAAATCGGCTGTACTATCATCCACGCTCTCGGGTATGGCCACAATAAAATCTTTTTCGTTCTCGTTATCAATTATTTTTGCCTATTTGCGATCCGTCTCTTGATAGTACTCGGTGAGGTTTCTATTCGCAAAACAAGCTCCAATAAATTCCTTGTGAGTACTCTTAGCATCTGAAAAGCCAGATAAGCCAACACGATTAAATTCGTGCGAAAATAATAAGCAAGCTCCAAACTTGCAACCCGCGGTACGTATCAGCTCCTTAGAATAAATTCTGAAAAAAATGTGATCATGTTTGCTGACATTATCCGGTGGTAGGATTGAGGGCGAAAAAGGTTTTTGTCCTCAAAACTGGATTTTCCACTCAAAGCCAACTTTCCGCCCTCAATCCCACCACCCCTAGTATCTCACTTGCACGAAGCTTGACTATCATACCTGCCAAATACTTCAAATCGCAAAACAGATCGATGCAAAAGGGAACGAAATATCAAATGTAAGAGATTCAAAACCTTAGGATGACAAAATGGTCTCTCCCACAATTAAATACAGAGAGAGATAATTTTGCACCAAAAAATATAGAAGATATATTTTATTATTAATCATGAAAGATAAAACAATCGTTAGAAGTGTTGTATTTCTCTAAAATCGGTATAAAATTAAACTATTTGTCCCAGTAACAACGTTTCAAAAAACAAGATTAGCTCCTCCGAAATAAAGTGCCTCTCTGTAAGCCACAGCTTCTATGTAGCGCTCTCGTTCTTTTTCGCTTTGATCAGAATGCCAACCAAAAGCGACGTTGAGATCAAATCAAACTGATTTTCATCATCTCCAGGCCTCTTCAAAGGAAAAGTTCGGCATAAAAGCGACTGTTAAGTTCAGGAGGATCCACAACCATATTTTCCTCGAACTTAACGAACATTTGGTGCTGTGATTGGAGTAGTTTTGGTAATTTTTTTAATTTTTTTTTGAACTCTAACTCAAGCCTGTGCTTGCTGAGAGTAGCAGTGAGTCAAAGATTTCACAGTAATACACTTCATGATCAAAGATACACTCGACGTCAGTGTTACAATGATGCAAAATTAATTTTATTCACATCAGATTTCTGCTTGATAACTTGAACTCGACAAAAAAGACACATCCAACGTAATTCTAGACGTTAGACATCATCAGAATGATGAGAATTCATTTAGATTTGTGTTCTCTTTTTTTTTGTAAGCCTCATTCATCGGACTGACTCCATCCTGATTATCAATTGCTTGAGATTGTCAAGTCAACATCCATTATTCCGATCTGTTGTATACTATTTGAGGTAAACAGCCATTAATCTGTCCATGCAAGGAGAAAAAAAGGTACAAATTTGAAATGGAAAAATATTTCAATAAGAATGACTCATTGAACAACCCCCCCCTCCCAAATAAAAGATCCGATATTTAAAGTCAAGATCAAATTACGTGTCAGAATATTTTATTAAAACAATAAAATTTATTAGATATCTGACTCGTGTCAAGAAAAATGAATCATCTTCAAAAACTATCACGAGCGTTTACAACGCTCGCTTCGCATGAAAGGAGAATGAACTTGCTCTTTGAACTCAATCTCGCGCCCATTACCTTTGTCTCAAGAAGACCTTTGAATATGACTTCAAAGAAAGAAATGAACTTAATTGCTCGATCTGCTACTCTTTATCACATTACTGGGCTGAATTTTAGCTCTGTTCAAAAAGAGGCATATGATAAAGACAGAGATCCCGGATATGCGACCTATTTATACAACGAGGGGCGCGCTTTAGCAGAAAAAGGATACCTCAAGGAAGCTTTGACTCATTTCAAGCAATCTCTTGAAATCAGAAGAAGGGCATATCAAGGAAATCACAAAGAAATCGAGGAAACTTTGCTACATATAGGGTTAACGTTGAAAAGTCTTGGAAAACCTCAAGAAGGTGTCTACCATCTAAAGGAAGCTCTGGAAATGAATAAAAGTTTATCGGACCAAGATAATGGACTTCGCGCTTCATATTTGAATAATATAGGTGCTCTCCTTATTGACCTCGGGAAATCGGAAGAAGCACTCTCTTATTTGAAAGAATCCCTTGAAACTGCAAAAAGAATCTTTGAAGGAGACCATTTTTTAATAGAAGCTGCTCTATACCATATTGGTTACATCTTCATGACACAAGAGAAACCTCATGAAACTCTAGATCATCTTAATAAAGCTCTTGAAATGAATAAAAGATTATCTAAAGATGATAATGAGAACCGAGCAACCTATTTGAGCTATATTGGAGATGCTCTTACCCAGGTCGGAAAATTGCAAGAAGCTCTCGATTTTCACCTCCAAGCTATAACCATAAGAAAAAAACTTCGCCCCCAGGATCACATTGAACTTGCAGCTTCGTTAGGTTATGTGGGTGTTCTGTTGGTAACCCTCGAAAGAATACCAGAAGGCTTAGATTATCAATTACAAGGTTTGAACATGACAACACGATTAATAGGAGAAAATCCAACGATTGCTGCAATGCTATTAAAAATAAGTAATGCTTACTTCAACCTGCAGAATTTCGAGAGCGCATTTGAGTATTCAAAGCAAGCCTTAGAAATGGCACAAAGACTCAATCTAGGTGATAGCGCTACAAGCTCAGAGGCTTTGTATGTGATGGGTGGCTCATTGTTTTCCCGCAGAAAATATCAAGAGGCATTGAATTTGCTGACACAATCACTTGAAATAGCAAAAAAGGTCTATCAAAGCCCTCATGATAAAATCGTGACTAAGCTGAACTCCATGGGTACTCTACTAGCCGGTCTTAAGAGGCCTGAAGAAAGTCTTGACTGCTATCTGCAGGCATATGAAATGAACCTGAAGTTGTATCCTAAAGATCATCTTGTAATCGCAGAATCCGGAAGTAATATCGGTGTTCTACTATATCGTATGAAAAGATACTCGGAAGCCAAGAGTTATCTCATGAAAGCTATCGAAGTTCTCATAAAACATTATTCTCTTGACCATTCAGAAAGCAAATATGTCTTAGATGCCCTACTTTCTACAATGCAAGAGCTTGGAGAAGTCGAAAAATACCATGAGTACATTAAATCTCTCAAAAAATAATAAATTGTTTATTGGCATATATATTATTTATGTTGTTGTATTCTTTCCTCGATCGGGCCGATACTCATGTTAAATCGTTTGGAAGAATGATATGATGAAAATGAAATTATAATAGTCAGTTGCTGAGCTGCTAGAAAGGCAGGACTTTTGAGTTCACTTCTTTTTGTTGTCGAGCGACAAACTATCGGTTTTTTCTTCATGAATTTCTAAGTTTGCTTGACAAATCACTGAGTCTTAACAGAGATAAAATTTTGGATCATCAGGTTTGCAAAGTACTAGCTACCAACATTAATTGAAGCATTATTCGTCAATGAATAATATATTACAAAATTATATTGAATGAGGACACTGTTTCTTCAATAAAAAATATCACCCACTCTAATAAAAAACCTCACTCATAAAGATCACTATCACTAACTTGCTTTTAAAATAATCGGATACTCTAAGTTGCCCTCTGGTAGTCACACATTCTTGTAACCTCGTTAACCTCAATAGCTCTTCTTACTCTTCGCAAGGCTCGGCTTTTGTATGTAAAATGTTCTATTCATTCTTGGTTTCTTCGCCAGTTGAACCGGAGGCTGGACAATTAAATCTGCTGAACTATCATCCACGCTTTCAGGCATGGATACAACAAAATCTTTTTCGTTCTCTTTCTCAATGTTTTTTTCGCCGATTTTCGATCCGTTTCTTGATAGTACTCGGCGAGGTTTCTATTCGCAAAACACGCTCCAAAAATTTTAGAATCTTCGCATATCTCATGGAACTCTTTGTTTCACCAGGATAAACAATGCTAATAAAATTCTTTTTGTCTATTGAAGGACAGACGCCATTCAGATTTTGTAAAATTAATCCTCCTAAAGCTTGTGGCTTTGCTTTTTTCAGTTGATTCACATGATACTCTTCCAATAAATTCTTCGTTAGCACTCTTAGCATCTGAAAGGCCAGATACGCCAACGCGACTAAATTCGTAGTGAAAATAATGAGCAAGCTCCAAACCTGCAGCCCGCGGTATGTGTCAGCTCCCAAAAAGTAAATGCTGAAGAATAGAGTGATCATGCTTGCTGACATTATCAGTTTTTCTCCTTTGTATAGGTTTTTGTCGTTATAAGGGTTGCCCGTAAGCGACACTAGCAAGATATAAAAGCAGAAAACTTGAGCTAACGTCAAGCCTTTTGTCGCTACGTCGATTTTGAGCGATGAATTAGTGATAAAAACCACGTTTTTGAATACCATGGTGATCAGACCCCAGTAGTAGCGGCTCGGCTTATAATCCAAGAATATCGACCCAAGTGACATTATCATCACCTTGTTCGTGTACAAATCGTGCTTATTTTTCCTCATGATTAAAAAGATTGCCAATGGAAGAAGAAGACCCCAAAATAGCAATGAAGGCACGACTACTACGTTCCGAAACCAAATATACTCTTCAGTATCACAAGATATATTTCGATTGGAGACGAGGAAAGTGCCTTCAGCATCTTTATACAATTTCTGGCAGGACAGATAACTCGTCAGGATTGAGATAATCCCAGGTTGTTCGAGATTGATGAGCACGCAGAGTCCCAAGAAATTAAAACTTTCGAAGAATATTCATTTCTCAGTAGCACGGATTTGTTTACAGCGTAAAGCATAAATAGCGCAATAATACAAAGCGCGAGCTTTATCAGAGGAGAGAGCAAATACAGGACAACCTTGAGCCTATACATTTTTTCAGGGCCGTAGCCTTCTTCAAGTAGGATGCAATCCAGAGAAGATATCGATTTCACTGATGGGAGAGCGACCACTTGACCGACTTTTACGTATTCATATACAGTGCTCGCGATCAGACCCACAACGCTTAGAAGCTGAAAATAGAAATTTATTACCCTGATATATGCGTCTAAATTAGGTTTGCCGAATTCATTGTTTGCTATGTATTTCTCAAATGACTGTTTTCCTCCTTGATAGCTGGTGTAGAATAATATTCCTTGGTAAATCACAGTGCCGAGAAGATAAAGCGTGGCCATTAGGACGGCGTGGTCTCCATTGTCGCACTGAGTACATGAGGTGATATCGGTGGTATCAGCTGTATATAGAAGACCAGTATCGCATTGAAGACAAAGCTGGCCCATGTATCCTTCATTGCATGAGGTGCCTGGAGACCCTCCTAAACACCTGGGGGTTTTTTCATCATCACAAGAATAGATATTCTCAGAAAGGACACCTGGTCTCCAGTAGCCTGGGTGAACATTTATAATTGACCCTCCTGGACATTCTGCGTTTTGAGGACAAGCTTGGCATTGCTTGCTCGGGAGGAGCGAATACTGGTTTGGATCACAGAGCCGACAAAGTTTTTTCGACTCATCTTTAACCTCGCCAGGAACGCAATCTCTAAATTTTAACAGCGCAGATGCTCTTTGACTGAATCTGGGAGAATTGTAGCTGATATTCAAGGTACCGTACTCTCCTCCATCAGCTGGCAGAGTAGCTGCAATTCCTTTGATCGAACAGGGAGAAGGAGGCTGGCAAAGCGAAGATAAAGTATAATTTACTCCTTGGGGTAGATAGAAATAAAAAGTGATGATAGCCTGCTCGGAGTTATCAAAAACAGAGTGAATCGATCCGTCTTGGAGTTTCGCAGCGAGAGTGAGATCGATTATAACGTTTTGAAAGGAATAAGATGTCACATTGCTAATACCGTAGTTGCTGTTGTCATAACTCACTAAATCAAGAGAAGACGAGGATTCTAGCTCTAACAAAAGGACGTTCGGTCCTACATCGATTAAATTCTGGGAATCTGGATTCGCCTTTGTAAGATTGCTAAGTATTTCTGGCGTAATAGTAGCTGGGTTTTCTGTCCAGACTGCAGGGCCCCTGAGAGCGTTATTCGTGCTAAATATCGAGTTAATAGCATGGAGAGAGGAAGCGTTGAACCAAAACGATCCGCCTCGACCGAAAGCAGAGATATTCGTGAAATTTGAAGAAATAATCCAGCAATCTAGGGCTGTTGCGAGTCTAATGTTACTGTAGAATATTCCTCCGTCTTTCGAGTTTATAATATCTTGAAATGCGTTGTTAATCAGATAAACTGACTCAATGTTGCTGCCTACAAGTCCTTTCTGGGAAGAGTCAACGGTTTGTTGATCGTAAATGACTGTTCCTGGGCTGTCCGAACTGAGTGAAGTGAAATTTGAATGCTTTATCGTGATATGATGCCCACAAAATACGGAGGAAGAAGACGGCAATATTTGTATTATATTGCTATTTCCATTACTCAAACTGAGATTTGAAAACGATGATTCACCAATCACCAAGTTCGTATTTTCTCTTGTCCGTGAGCATTCTACGCTAATTAATGGTATTCCAACGTATTGAATATTAGCAATCGTTACGTTTTTAAATGAAATATCAGCTGAATCGACTGCAATAAGCGAATAACCTGTCCTCCCAAAAGTGATAGAGGACGTTGATAGCATCCTTTGCCTCAGAACACCATTGACGTTCGCTTCGTTATAGACTTTAGACAAATTTACAATTTTAAAAGGCAATTCCTTGCAGGAAGAAACAGTTAATAAAGTCCCACTTGCCAGTCCAGCAAGTTTTAATTCCGTATTTGAGATTTGAAAAAGCGATTTTGGGAGCTGAATCGCGCTGCAGTTTGAAAATTCAAAGAGGCTACTTACATAGTTCTGTTTATTTTTCACTAGCGTTAGCTGATTTGAATCAATGCTGATATTTGTAAAATTACACGCTTCAAAAATAAACGCTCCTCTCTGGCTAGTGCTAATTCCTGCGATATTATTATTCTGAAGAGTCAGATTAAGCTGTGTTTTCGAGAGCTGCAAAATCGTTGCTTGAAATGCTGAACTATTGCTGAACATTGAGGCTACTATATTAATCACCAAAGGATCCCTCTGATTGCCTTTCCTCGGATGATTAATTTTGAAGATTGACCCAACTGAAGACGATGACCCTACATAGTTCAAAAATGAGCTCGACATGACGTTAAAAGTTTTCGAAATGACAATAAACATCGTCTGAGTGTTATTCATTTCGATAGAGTCAAAGCTGCAATTGGAGATTGTGACAGTGTTAGCCGACAAGGCGAATAAACTGTTTTCTGATTGCACATTTATGCCTTTCAATAAAGAATTTTGAAGCAGAACGTCTGTGTTAATGCTCATGAATACGAGAGAATTTCCAAATAAAGAAAGGCCTCCATTGTCAATTAAAGTTACTGAGTTTATAATGAGGTGATTTATTTGTAGATTCAGCGAGCTGCTTACGTTTACAACAGCGACGTGGAGCAAATTTAATTGCCGGGTTTCAAATCGACCAATAGAAGTGTGACATTTGTTGCCGTTATGTCTGTAAATTCGAATTGAGAGGAAATTTGATTCACTTCGAGATCTATCCCAATACTGCTGATGTATAGGTTTTGAAGAATGATATCTTTGACACTTAACGCGTCTACGAATCCGGAATGCACTGCCAGTAGCCCGCTGTTTTGAATGGTATCAAAGGTGTTGTTTGTGAAGGAAAATGACGCCGGAGAGTAGAGATCATTGACGTATATAATGAAAGCGTCACCATTAAAGCCTCTAAAAATATTTCCCTCGATTCGAACGTTGTTGAGGAGGAAGAAATTGATGAAGCCAGGATACCAAGAGGTTCCTTCTGTTTGAATATTGTCGAACACGCACCCATACAAATGAAATCCAAAATAATCTGCTTGATTACTTCCAACTCCAATGAAATAATTCGGAGAAAACGCACGATTTCCCTGGAACTCTGAGTTCTCTATTAGGTAATAGTAAAGCTGCTCTTCTGGAATTCTCGCCGTCCCTACAGTTTGATTCAGCCTGAAGTTTAAAAATAGAGGAAATTCAGCATACAAAGTTTCTAGAACCCATGCATATTGCCGGCCCATCACAACTCCCATTAATCCAAGATCAAAAGGATTAAAATTCACACACGCAAGAAGAGACGAATTCGCCATCACAATATTGTTGGTAAATTTGACATTCGTTACATAGAAAAAAGGCGAGGCTACCATAATCAACTTGAATTTTTCGCTGATTACGTTTCTCTCAAACGTAGTGCTGGAAAGGAAGATCCCTCGAGTAAATTCCGTAGTGTAGCCCATATAAAAATCATCACCTAGCATGCTTACAGTCTGGAGAGAATTAGTTAGTACTTGATCGATAATGAATCCAGTGTCCCCTGACAAAGCATTATCTTTCACAATACTATTTTGAATGAAGAGATGACCAGGTAACACAGCGAGATTGAATGCTGGAATGGCTAGCAGTTGATTATGAATAAAAACGGCATTTTGAACACTGTAGAAGATAGATACGCCTCCAATGATTGCGTACCCATATCCGTCGGCATCTCGTTGAAAAGTATTGTTTCGGATGATCATGTTGGAAATTTTGAAATATTCATAGTCGAAGGTGTTCACTAATGGCACACTGGCGAGTCCAAGCACTCCGTAGATAAAGTTGAATAAAGTAGTGCCTGTGAAGATAGAGTTCGCAACTGTTACATTTTCGATGTTCTTCCAATTGATAGCTTCATCAAAATACAGCAAGGATCCCGTGAAATAATAATGCACTATGATAAATAAGCACGTGATGTCAGAGTTCATTATCGTCAAGTTTCTAAGCAAAAAATTCGTGACATGAGTCGCTGAGGAGTTTAGTAGCATAAGTGAGACTGCTAAGGCGGACGAATCGACAACTACATTTGTTATAGTTACATTCGGGTCGAGCTCCATGAAATTTAAATTTAACAGCTGAAATTCTGAGCCATATAATAGAGATATTTGCGAAAAGTTGGTTGCCAGCGTCGAACCCAATATAATAAATTCGTCGATTGCAATTGATGGTGACTGAATATGATTCAAGGAGGGACTGGTTTCGAGATAGATAAAAGATAAATTTTTCCACCAATAGATTGCTATATCCACTCTCGAATCGATAATTCGAACACCTTGAATAAAAATGGAGCTCACTGCTCGGAACTCAATAAAACTCTGATTTAGCATAAATGTGCAGTTCTGAATCACGAAATTCGTGACGTTGAGACGACCGACATTAGCTGTAGAATACAGCTGGGGCACATAAGGTTCGTAGGTCTGATTGCCAGAAGAAAGCAGATAAAAATTCGAAATATTGAGCTCGGAAGCTCTTACAACGGTAAAGAGGGTTTGAATTGGTGGCTCTGTTGATGTTAAAACATAGTTTATATTGTTACACCCCACTGCTAACTCCGAGGGAGCGGAACTATTGTTTGGATCTTCATTATTGGAAATAGAGATGCTGAAATCACCATCAACCTTAAATATGATATCTGAGAATTCGATAGAACTACTTGCGATGATAGTAATTGCTTCAAGGCCTGCATCTACGCTGTCTGGAGACAAATAAGCAAAATTTCCGCCAAAGCAAACTGAATGGAAGGCCACATTCATCACATTTGCAAAATTAAAATAATTTGATATCGGTGCGGTTCCCAAAAAAACCAGCTTGACTCCTTCAAAAGAGATCATATTTGTTAATCCTGTATTTGAAGGATTGTTATCAGATCCATAAACTAATTGAGATTGATCATTGATGAGTATCTGAGGAAGAGTGTCGCAAGGCTCAATGCTATTCGTTAATAATCCCGCCAATAAATTTGAATTTTTGATTGTTAGGAAGTTTCCTTGGAAGCTTGCGATATTGTGCTGCCCCAGAGAATAGTTCGAAGGCATATCGCCGTCAATTAAGATTTGAATTTCATACGGAGAAGAAAACTGCACAACAGAATTCAAGGCTTCGTCAAGTGATGAGAAAGGCTGAGATTGGGAGCCTGTGTGGATGCTGCCTGTATAGGTACCGTTTACCCACAGAATTTGCGAGCATTTGGAAATGACACTTAATACGTACAGAAGTATCGAAATCTGGAGAGGGGTTTTCATCATTTTAATTGAAAATGATAAATAAAAATACGAATCTATTAAAGGAGTCGCTTAATCATCTAATTATGAGAAATTTAATCCTTCAAAGATGTTGTTGGTATGAGTGGGTCTATAATACAGTGAGTAACAGAGAAACAAATCGTATATGTTTGAAGGATTTGAAATTTTTTTTGGAATATCAATCCAAATAAGGATTTCGATAACAAATTTTCATATATTTAAGTGGGAAATTTATCTGATACCAGTTCGTTGAGTTGGTTTTCTTACGAAGAAATTTCAAAGGGGAAAAAAAAGTTTCAGAAACCAACCAAAGTCATATACTACTATACATCATTAATTAAATTAATACAATGTTTGTTCAAATATCATTCAAGAATTCGTCATACAACACATTAATTGTGAAATTCGGTACTTTTTTTATTCTTTTCAGAATACTGTCTACTGGAAAGATTTGAGAAGATAAAGTTTATAACGCAAATTTTGACAATGTAACATCGTGACAAAGCTGCTATTTGAACTACTTCAGGCGTTCTTCAATGAGCGCTGAGATTACTCAGCAGAAAAAATTCATTTGGCGGCTTGATTCTCTAATTTTGTATTATTATCAATTCCCATATCAAACAGTGTATATTAGAAATGCAGCTCTCAAAGTAGAACTTCGAGAATCTTCATCTGGAAATTAACAAGTGAAAAATGTTCCTATTGATTAAAAGAAATAAATATTTACGATTTTTATTTTTACGTTCTAAGCAACAAGATTCAACCGAATCTAATGTAATAGTATAATTCAGAGCTGAATAAGAACTACTGTCGTAATTTATTCCATAAATACTACAAAACTTTCATTCATTAACAACTTACATACAAAAAAAGTATATATAAAAAATCATGCGCTGGCGCCTTATACCACGAATGAAGATATTTTTCAAGTGATATATACAAGATACAGTACCAAACTCTAGGAAGGAAAAATTTATACACAAACTACTTTTTGAGGTGATAATTTAAGTCCAAAGTTGCATGCTCAATCAACGACCTCAGTTACCTATCAAAAGTTATCAACAATGAATTTATATTTAGACTTTACTTTGCGATACTCAGGTCGAATTCAAGTAATGTAATGTGATTTCTCACAGTTTCCAAATCAAATTCGATTTTATTTTGAAGTTGTTGCCTGAATTGTATCAAACTATTTATTGCACCATCCTAATTATAATTAGTAATGCATCTTAATTTCCTGAAAAATGGAAATTACTTCCTGCTTTTGAACTTTAGCGGGATAACTAAAAGAGTCCATGGCTTCTCTTTCCTCCTGAACGAGTATTGGTGTTGTTTCCTGTTTTTTCTTCTCCGTCTTTTTCCTGGTCAAAGGTATTTTCTCATGGCCAAGTTTTGAACGTCGGCCATAAGTTCTTGGATACGGAGAATTTGTGTCCTGAATTTGGCAAAACCCACAATTTCCAAGCTAATCATCAACTCAGTATTGTTTTTAGTTCAATTACTTTACTTGTTGATAGAAGTTAGGAAGAGACTTGCAGCGTTCAAAGAGTGGAAGTACTTCTAAGGCAAGTTTATTTTCATCTTTGACTACAACTGTCCTGTGGGCGTCACCCCAAGCGAGTACAGCATTGTAATTCGAATTCTAATCAGAAAATGCTGTTTAATAACCAAGAGTGGCTTGTTTTACATTGAGGACTTCATGAAGCTTGGTCAGAAAACGTTGATTCAGTCTTCCGTTGAATACCATACGGCTTTTCATAAGTTTTGACTTGATCGGATACGTGTCAGGGTTATCCATGATCATCGGTAAATTTTTGACAATTATTTATAACTTGGTCTGAAAATTTCAAGGAAATAATGATTTCTGATCTTTGGAATTTCACGTGTTCCTTCTATCAATCAATTGGAAAAGATTATTTTTTATTATCGACAAGAATCAATTTTGGAACTAATATTATTGCATGGATGCTTCGATGAATTGTTCGTAAGAATAAGGAATAGATCTAAGTACGGTTCGCAATAATTTTTTTTAATCAGCTCGTTTTGACTGTAATCACTGAAAAGAATCTCTACACTTGAACATACCCTCTTTATACTGTCAGGCCTGGCCATAGAAATTGCAAACGGATGCTGCTGTACAGATCATGCTTCATCTGGTCCCCTCTCAGATAAGGTTAGGTTTGAATTTAGAGTTGTATCTGATGACCGGGTTATACAGAGATGAATTTTTTGTGAGCTAATTGTGCGCTTGTTCTGAAAATGGTTTCAGTAATGGAAGAGAGACTTTATTTTGGGAGTAGTTACATTGTGATTCCTTTTCATAGAACTCAATTCCCGTACAGCTGTCTTGATTCTAAGCAAATTGGAACAGCATTTGAAAATAATTTTAACCTTCTTTGGTGAGTAGAATTCTGAGAATGCTTCTTGATTTGAGTTCCAAAATTCGTTGTTCTCGTACATGCTTCCATAGAAGCATTTTTCTCTTTCGAATGAATATATTCTTTAGAAGAAAGTTAAACTCTCTGTATTTGCACATGCGGATACTGACCAGATTTTAAAGGTAAATTGGGTTTTTCAGCTAAAGACAAAGTGGAGGCTAATTGCGTTATTCAATGCTTGCTATCGACAAAAAAAAACTCGAAATCCATAGCTATTGACGCCCTTTTATTTGAAATATAAATTGGATTCTGCAAGACACTCAAGACATCAACGACGTCAATGTTTTTCAAATTAACAAGGACTTGTGGCACTACTTAACGATTTCAAGGATTTCAAGGGAGAAATCCATTATTTGACATTATTATCCATGATACCTCCCAACTTGCACGCCTTGCCTCCAAAAGGAAATGCAGGACATCTTAGCTACGTGGAATTAGTTACGCAAGAATCATTATCATTATGGAATTATAAATGAAAATTGGATCCTTCCTATTATAGCTGGTGCAAAGAACTTTATTATGAATTCTGGTGCCATAAAAAAGCGGAACTTTCAATGTTCAGCATCATCTGCAATGATTCAAAGAATGACTGAAATGGTTCATAGAGGGTTCACAGACATTGCAATTTGCAGAAAAACATTTAATAGATGCACCAGGAGACTATCAGTGGAGTGATTTTCACCCCGTATCTTGAAATCTGATAGGATAAAATCTTCATCTTCTAATAAATCGAAAACCTCCTGTATTCAAAAAAATGGAAGCTGATAACGCTAAAGGCAATAATAGATCATACAGCCTGAATGCTTGAATGCTCTTGAAGACGGAAACAAATCTCTTGCATCATATTTTGGATTATGTGTGTATTCATTTTTCAGTAACTCGCCTTCAAGAGTTCGAATTCACCCAGAAATGCTTCAATATTGCCTGTTGAACGCCTCAGCTGGTTAGATTTCATAAACATAACCAAGAAATATATGTAAATGCAATGATTGATCCGAATAGAAATCAGTAAATGAACAATAACATCAGCTACTAGCCTCATACTCATAGCCTGATAAGAATGGAAGTCGATTTACTAATCATTTTTGTTCTTATCCAATGATATCCATTTTTTTTGCCTCATTTCTCATTGAACCGTTCTCTATTTAAAAAGTGTCCTGAATGTAGCCCAAAGTTTTCCCGCATTCTCATCTCTTTGCCCTAAGGAAACCAATTTTCAACGCCTTGAACGTATCTGAAATAGTTTTTTCGAGAAAGTGAACCATAGAATCCAAAATGCCACCTGAATAACGAAAAAACTTCGCTTTGAATCTGAGCTTGCAGAGAGCTGAACGTCACGTGGACAAGCTACCGGGCTGAGAGAGTAGTTGGTAATATTGTTTCTGATTCAGGTTTAGAATTCAAAAAGAATAACAAAACATTTCGTATTTCACTTAAGAAGGTTCTTTTTAATGAAATTAATAACAAATTGGAGACCCATAACAAAATTTGATTAATTGATTTTAAATAGAGCGGGTTGTGTGTGAATAGTATCTTTGCTCAAGGGGCAATATCGCAGCAAGTGACGCCTAGCTGATGCGCGATGATTGCTAATTGAAAACTACTCCAATAAGTGGTTAGGCTCCGCCTAACCCAATTTTTGTACGGTCGCAAGACCTCTTTAATTAACCAAAAGAATAAATATTAATGTTTCCATATTTGTTTTCTTATATAAAAAATTGAGTTCTGGCATGTAATTTCCTCTGATTTAAACCTGCAATGCTAAAGCATAGGCCTGCTCATCTACTTTCTAAAGGCCTACTTCTGATATGTGGGCTTAAAATTAGTCGCTAGATACGACACAATTAAACCCAAAACGTCAATTGGAAAACCCTTGAACAATTGAAGTCAAGCAGATTGATGTTTCAAATGTGCTGAAATGACAAGATATGATGAAATCGGTTATTTTCGCAAATAAATCTCGTTAAAATATCTAATTCAATCGTTTCAAAACTCTCAGAGAAAGCAATTCCATGAGAAAAGTTTTGATACATGATGAGTAACCTCAAAACTGTATCATACCTGTTTATTCCTTCATAGCATGGAGAAATTGCCATTGCAACAACATGAGAAAACACCATAAAAGTTGGAATTGAATTTATAAGGGTTTTTGGATTTCTCTCTTATTGATAATTTGAAAAAATTTTTTTCTTTTCAACGAAATCTTCAGGCTCTAAAATATCATTTGAAAGTGCCGGGTTGAGTCTTTTCGAAACTTTGATGAGAATGAATTCGCATCAACAAAGGCAAGAAATAATAAAATATTTCGAAAAAAGAATGAGAATACATTATTGGCCATATGAATGCTATCTCATCTTAAACGGTGATAGATAGTAAAAGCTCTTTGATTCTTGGGGTAGCCAGAGAAAATCAATCAATCGTTGAATGGATTTTCCCAGTGTTTTCCTTGAAAATTTCAGTTTAGCTACAAAAAAACTTATTTTTATGAATTCTTCGAAGATGTTGTGGATGTTCTGGGGATGTCCTCTTCCTTTCATAGCGATTTTTTGATTCCTCGAAAATGGGAAAAAATTATTTTCATTAGCATACTTTTTGACTCTCTCCTTAAAATGTCCACATTAGTTGGTTAAGGAACCTAAAATAATTCGATGCGCAAGTCCAATTAATTAGAGAGAAAGAAAGAGTATCGAGTGGATTTTTCGCCTTGTTAAACTTCGAATTTGAAAAGCTACATACAGGAAAGGATTAAAACAAAATTGGGCGCGATCTTCTCCATTAAGACAATAAAAGCTATAATTGACCGGCTCTGCTGTAATTGCACAATATTAATTGGCAAACCAACTATCTCGCTCGAATATTCCTAAAATTGCCAATGCTAAGGGGAACCGCATTTGGCAACGCAAGATATCAATCTGAATTAAAAATTTATTAGCTTAACAGCCTCAATTTATAAGTGCGATTGGTTTGCAGTTTATGAAAGCTATATTAACCATTAACCCAAGTTAAATTATATCAGTTACTTAACCATGAATCGGAAATATTGCAATTGCTTTTCAAGTTAGCCAAAGGAGATCTATCACACTGAATCCAGACTGCAGTGATTTCCCAAGAGAGTTATTTTGATCCTCGTGGAAAGAAAGAGATTTTGCCATTAGCCAATTCATCATCGAAAGATCTACTTTTAAAATCTTCCTTCGGATAATCACGTTTTGGTTTTAACCCGTTATAATTGTCTAACTTTTAATACTGGTAGTATGAAAAAAATATACCTAAAATTTCCCTTTCTTGATTTAAACATCCTATAAATTCAATCATTGATCCAAATTTGTAATTAATAATTGTCATGCAACATCAACCGCCAGTTATTCCAGGCGCCTCTGGTCAACAACAGCAACCAGGGCAAATGCTCTCTCTCCAACAGCAGCCAGGAATGCTGATCCAAGAGAAACCAGATATGATAATTCAGGAAGTTACCCCTGCACAAGATCAGGCAATTGAAATCGAAATATCTCGACCACAACGGAGACAAGAGCAAAGAAGTGACACTTTTATAGTGACGAGCCCAAGAGAGCCTCTTGATATCCAATGTCCTTGCGGCTACCAAGGACCTGCTAACCTCCGTTTTGTAACAGGAACAGGAACCTATATCTGGTGTGTCGTCATCTTTATTGCATATTGGCCTCTTTTCTGCCTCCCTTTCTGTCTGAACACCTGCAAAGACACCAGCTACGTTTGTCCAAGATGCAAAAAAGAGAATCAGAGAGCCAAGATATGCTGATCTCATTTTTTTCATTAAGAAAAGCCTTAATCTAAGTAAAGAGAAGGCCCACCAGAGTCGTCTCTTTTTTCATACTCCGAAAGGAAACAACATAAGTTTAAGTTTCACATTCAAGATTGTATATTTTTTTTACAGGTTCTTATCCGAATGGGTGTATAGGACCGAAACAAACAATCCTAAATTGTGAAATCAATTTTTATTCTTGTCTTTAAAATTTATATGAACAAATCGCCGAAATAACTCTATTCAGAACGATTTATCTCAGAAATATGCCAGTCATTTTTTATAAAAATTTGAAAATTTATTTTTTTAAATAAAATCACAAAATATAAAAATTATCTGTCTAATGCAGTCTGATGCAGTTTGATAAAAAATCATTCTTCATTTCTTGGTGTTCTGAATGGACGTAATCGCTTAGTTCTGGTTATTAGTCCGAAGATATTCAAGAGATTTGAAATTTTGACGGAAGTTATTATCGAATTTTGTGAATACTTGAATAGGTTGTTGTATTTCTCTCCATAGCTTCTGTAAATTGGTATTTGAGCTGGCTTTGATGGCAATCAACATGAGAAATGCATGAAAGAATTTGAAAAATATCCGTTCAGAAGAAATAGCTCGCAACAGCGCAGTCAAAATAGCAGAATTAAAATTTTACCAGTCGAAGGATAAAACTTGTTTCTGTTATTTCTCTTTGAAGCTAATGCTATAAACTTCTCATCAGAGCAAAACGTTTCTCGATTCTGAAGCGTTATCAGAGAAATGGGCTAGGAGATAATACTTCAGTAATCTACATAATCAAGGATGCTTGGAGATGAGAAGGAGAATTTATTTCTCTTGCTAAAGAGGAAGATGAGAGTCCACTATATTTTTGGATGCAAAATTCTCAGTTGCATCCCATGCTATGATTTGAAAATTCTATTTATGGATTGTTGAAACAAAGGCGAGTTCAAAGGGGTTAGAAAAGTAAGTTCAAATGATTAATGAGCAACAATTTAGATCACAAAGAAGGATGAAATCGGCAGACCGTTCCTGCAATATTGTGTTTCGCTAGTTTCTCGTGGAAGAGAGAAGGAATAAAAATTAAAATTTTAGAAACCGCAGTACTTTTTTTATAGGGTTAAGGACGAAGATGTTGGATTCTTGTGAAAATTGAGCTTCGATGAGACAAGCATGATAATTTTATAAATAATCAAGGATAAAAGCGAACAACAATCCAATAGAAATCATCTATGAAAAGTTCTATGCGTGAAGTCGTTTTAACTCAAGATACTCATACGCCATTTGGCAGGAAAGTTTTATGCCAAATTCTACGGGAGAGGAAAATCTATGTCGTGAAATACTTTGAAAGTTTATGATTCTACGAAAGAAATTCAAATTTGTAAGAGAGTTTTCTGGAAAATCCTCGTCTAATTTAATCTGTAAAGTGACAGTATTGAAGTTCTAAATCGTCCTAAAAGTCGAGCGATTTTTACCAATAAAATGTGGTTTCAAGCAACGAAACCTGAAACAATTATGCCAGCAACCTTAATTCTATCATAGCCAGGATAGACAAAGCAGTCACCTGTCAAAAGGACCTGATATTACATTATGAATGATGATATTTATTAATCATCGGTCTGACTTCTTTTTCCTCTATCCAGCTGCAAGGGTCACCTATTATAGATACATATAAAGATGAGTTGTCTAATAAAGGATTGTAAGGTGAAAAATTGATGTTTTCAGAGGAAAGATTTACGAGAAAACTAGCAAAACCGTGGTGACACGTGATCATTATAACAGAATCACTACATTATGAACTCTCTTTTATCATGTTAATTCTTCAGGAGATCTTCAGAATACAAAAAATTGAACTATTACGCCTCCTTCAACATTTTCATTATTATCATGAAGATGATATCTCACTTTTTAGTATAGAAACTACACTATATGAGTCTAACTTGCTCTCAATTGTGGTAATTATCATCTACCATCTGAAAAAAATGTTAACTTCTCTGAATTTTTGTTGCTTTTATGCATTGGGAGGTAAAATTTATCCTAAAAAATAAAACCTGGTTTAAAGCTTGACGGGAAAATGAATAAGCTGAGATTAAACTCTTCTGATTAGTAATACCACTTTGCCTTGAATCAATAGTTCTATAGATTATCGAGAGAACCTAGCCGAAGTTTCGTCATCCGATATGTTATTCAGATCATAAAGCATTATCAGAATCAAAGGAATAATCTTCAATATGTTATTGAAGTCGCACAGAGAAAGAGTCTTTACTATAGAATAAAAGCTTTATGTTTGAAACTAAACGAATAGAAAATTCTCTGCTTCATTTCAAATGTAAATTTTCTAATTTTTGAATCTGACCTCCGCGAAATAAATTGGAGTAACGTGAATCGAATTAGCTTATCATTTAACAAGCAGAGGAAGGCTTCGGGACATTAGCATTATCGAGAGATAAAGAAATGAAAAAAAAAAAAATTCAATCAAAAAGACCAGTTAATTTTTTTCAGGCAATCAGGGGTAGTTGATAGGCTTTTGTCGATAAGCTTCGGTATGACTAAAGTCATTTAATCGCACTGGAAAGTATAAAGAAATTAGAACTAAATAATTTTCAATTTAAAAAAATGCAGCAACAGCCTCAGTTCCAACCTGATCCATATGGCAGACCCATGGCAAAACAACCTGACGAGTTCTATCAGCAGCAGCAAGCGATGATGTATCACCAGCAACAACCAGGAATCGCTTATCAACAGCAACAACAACCAGGAATCATTTATCAACAACAACGTCCAATCGTGGTCGAGCTTCCTCAACAGCAGACTACGTACACAAACACTACTACATACCAAGTGGTTGTTGAAGGACAGAACCGAAGTATAACTTGTAATTGTGGATATAGTGGGCCCGCTAATAGCTACCTTGTCACCGGATCAGGAACTTGGATCTGGTGCATTGTCATCTTCATTATTTACTGGCCACTGTTCTGGTTGCCTTTTGTGATGGACAGTTGCAAAGACAACACGTTCATCTGTCCAAAATGCAACAAAGAGGTTGCAAGACAAAATGTATGCTAGAAGCTACACTAATGTACATGCATAACTTTGATGTAAACTTCATCGAAGGTAGGGTCCTTTGTACTCGTGGTTATTCATATTGCAGACTAAAAATCAAAGAGAAGTTAATCTTACGTAGATGCACATATATATTTGGATCTCTAAACATATATGTCAGACAGTATATATGAACAAAAGCCTAGAGTTAAGACTATCAATGAAAGAAGAGAAAATTTGTAATCTTTTTCACGAAGACTCACTTCTTAAAGCCTCATTGGAAATTCTTAGTGTGGAGTCTTCCTAGTAAAGTAAACTTTCTGGGAGTTTGAGAAGAAACCGAAACATTTGGAGTCAAATTGTTGAATAATTTCACTCGAGTCGTGTAGAATGTTTGCAAATACCTAGAGAATAAAGAACTTGGACCTGAGTTAGTCTGATACTAATATCTGAGTTCATTTCCAATGAATGAATTACTCGGCTTTATACCAAATCATATGAGGCAAATTAAAAATAGAATAATCTAAAACAATTTCTGATCTCATGGAGACGGTAAACTGCGCTGTATGCTGCTATACCATGAAAAATCCAATCACGCTGTCATGCCAGCACAGCTATTGCAAAGAGTGTATTAGCACACACACTGAATTCCAGAGAAAGGAGTTTAAAACCCCGGCCTGCCCAACCTGTCGTAAGAAAATAGACATTGATATCAAATCTGTTCCCAAAAACTGCTTGCTCGAAGAACTAATTGAGCTGTTCACAGGTCAATTCGCGCTTTTTGAAAAGAAAATGAAGGTTGAACCGATGGATACTCAAATTAAAAAGCCTGGATCTCAAAAGCTGGAAATAAAAGTCCCTTGCAAACTCTGCAAAGCACCAGTTTCCAAGGAAAATTACTTTTCAATTGACATTCATTGTAAGTGCAAAAAAACTGTATGCGAATACTGTTTTCGCTTGTTATCGGAGAGGATCAAGGATCATCATATAAAAGACTGCGCGGATGGATACGAGCTTTGTAATGGTTGTAAGGAATATATTCCAAGGAAAGAATTGCACACGCATAAATTAACGATGTGCTCGTAAGTTATTTGCTAGCTGATTGATGTGAGCATTTAGTCACCTCAATAACGTGAGCTAGCTTTAATTGAACAGTATACGTTATTAAAACTTATTACTTTATGGCTAATTCAAGAAATTTAGAAATATTAGACAACCTGCAGTGAAGTGCAGGGACTACATATGCTTACTTGTTGATTCTATCTGTGCCACTTGAATTAAACTAAATTGAAAATTTATTTGAGTTTTAGAGGATAAATTATATCATTTTTTTTTCTTCCAAGAGCGATCATGGGCTCTTACAATGGAATTTGTAAGCTTAATTCTTATCCCAGGAAAGAATGGAATTTGTCTCGATTCCTTAGATTACCATTGAATTTGATATATGAAGATCCAGCGATGACACAAAACAGGCACTTTTTGTGAATTTATCAAAGCTTAATTATGAATTGATTCGACTCTGGTTGTATATCATTAAAAATCAATATATCTCTGGTAATTCTTTCTAAGTTCATTCATATGAACTGATGACTAACTCCCTTGTTCTTTCAAATAAAACGAAATCGTTTTATTGACCCACAAGACGGTCAATAGAAAAGGAAATTTTAGAGCCTTCTTCGTACTTTTGCATCAAGCTGCTAGAGCTTTTCGACATGCTATTGCCTATGAAAAGTGCAAACGGTTATGATATTAATACATGAGTTCTGTAAAATTACTCGAGCCATTTGATTCCGAAGCATCCTCATCATTCTTATCATTCGATGATTTTCCGTCGTAAGGATCAAATATATTTGTGATGTTCTGAGTGTTAGTCCTGAGGGCCACAAGGCTGTTAGGAACAATACCGGTTGGCTTTTCTGAGCCACCTCGAGAAATCTTCACAGGAGAACTTATTGTCTCAGCATCTAGGACGACTTCATTAACTATCAAAAAATCTTTGAGATATACCTGATTCGGTCAAATGGTACGATGCCTTCTTCTTTCGTGTAATTATCCTTTCATTCTGACTTTGACTTAATTGAACAGATGTTAAAAATTGATATATTCAAAGATCATTACCGAATTTTAGCGGGCTCATTTCCAAAAGTGTCAGCCTTTTTATTCTTCTTCACAATGACTTGAGAAGCTGAGAGATCAATCGTGGTTGCGGTTTTTCGCTTCAGAATTTTATCTCGAACCCTAATCAAGACCTCCCGTGCTGCTTTAGTATAAACCCAAAGTAAATTCCACAGAAGATTCCCTCCTGAGAACACCATGAGCACTACCACGACAAAGTCCATAAATCTATGGAACGTCTCACTTTGGGTGTTTAACCTCAAGCTCAATATGACGAGAGTGAATATAATTGCCATTGTACAAATCTGATCAGCATCATGTAATTTTTTATGATTATGAGGCATCGCTGCCTTCAACAGTACATAGTACGCGTATGCGAAAAGCATTAGCAGCAGAGCCTTCGCTCCAACCGTCATATCGAGCACAGAATCGAACACGAAAATCGTTGTTTTGTAGATAATTAGAAGCACGCCCCAATAGTAAGTCTTCTTTGAGTAGTTATTATAGAATGTACCAAACACAAGTCGATGCTCCTTAGAACGGTAGAGCTTCTTCTGGTTATAGCGAAGAACTCCATAGATAGCGGCAGGAACGATAAAAGCCCAGATGGTCAGCGCAGGAATGATCATTGTGTTTCTAAAGCGAATATAAGAATCAGATTCGCATTGGATTGTGTTGAAGCTTTTGATATATCTGGCTTCATCGTAAGGATCAAGGTTAGTGCAAACAAGGTAATCGCAGAGGTTTCCGACTATACCTGGCTGCTCTAGCACTATCAAACCGACGGCAACTGCTCCTAATCTGATCCATATGTTCCTTCTTCTATTAGCTTGAGAGTCATCTCGAGTGTTTTCGGTTACTGGAACCTTTCGAGTTACGATTTCGTTGTGTTCGATTCTGCTGCTGTTGTTGGCGATCGCAATTGCGCTCTCATTAGCGAGATCTCTATTCTCCACGCCTTTTTTCTTGCCTCTCACAAAGTATATCAGAATCTCGAAGATCAGGTACCCGACCAGCTTGATACAGGGAGAGAAAACGAAAATATACGTTTCAAACTTTAGAGCTTCAAAAGGATCGTTGTAGATGGCATAAAATAGGCATCTCATCGAAAATAGCACTTTTTTATTTGGATTACCAACGTTTATTGACAGCCCTACTATCTCAGTGAAATAGCCCGTTTGGAATGAAGAGATGATAGACAAAATCTGAGTAAATGTGGTCACAATAACCATGAATGCTCCGGCTGTTAGAGTATACGCACCCTCTGACTGTCTGGTAGTGGTATAAATTTTCATGTTACTCCTCCAAGTTGATATGATGATTATAGCCTGCAAAGCAAGAGAAGCGATGAGAAGCAGCACTCCAGCGATGATCAGCTCTTTTTTTGAGGCACATTCTGTGCATTTAGTGTCTCCAACAGGTAGAAAGTTATTTTGAATGTTGCATTGAGAGCAGCGAACCCCATCAAATTCTTTACTGCAAAATGACTGATTTCTCAGTGAGAGATTGAGATATCCTCCCAGACACCGCGTCTGACTATCGTTGCAGTTAACGAGTGTGAGGTTGTCATCATTGATAGGAGTTCGCCAGTATCCGGGCTCTACGTAGATTATCGATCCACCTTGGCAGGTGGCTCCTGGTGGACATTCGAGGCATTTTGTATCATTTGGGTTGAGAGAATAAGTATCTTTCTCACATAATACGCATGAATCGGTTTGATTGAGCTCTCCAGGAAGGCACCGGCGAACTTTGATATAGAAATCTTGGTATTGTGTATATGTGGCTGATTGATAAGTAGCAGTTACTTTGATGACATCACCTGCTTTACCCTTAAGTAATACATTACTAGGACGAGCAATGCAAGTGGAAGTTTCACACTCTGTAGTCACATAAGGTACACCTTGATTAGCAAAATTCAAAGTTACCGAAGTACTGATGCCGGTTTCCTTTGGATCTTTATCTCGCACGGTTTGGGTTCCGAGCGGTCCTCTGTATATGAGTGTGAAGGACATGTAATAATCAGTGGCAAACGAGTAGGAAGTTAAATTTGAAAAAGTCGGATTGTAGGGTGGAATATCTTCATCCGATACATAGACCGTTTGAGTGGCATTGCTGGCCACAGGAATAAATTTAACCTCGAGATTCGTTGGAGCTAGAGCAAATAACGAAGCATTTAATAGCTCTGATGAGAAGTTGTTGGCAAATGCAAAATCAGTGAGATTCAGCTTATCTCCAGCTGCATATAGGATAGGACCAGCGAATCCTGCTGATATTTCGGAAAAAGAGTTGTTGCTAATTGAGACGTTTGGGTTTGAGAAATAGAAGGCTCCTCCACGAGTTTCTGCAGAGATACTTTCGAAATTATTCGATTGCACAGTGAATGATAAGGAATTATTTGGTGTGCTTTCGTAGATTATTCCTCCATTTGCAGCAGCAACTTTCGAAAAGTTATTTTGTTTGATAGAGATCCGGCCAATACGAGTAGTAGTACTCGCTAAGGCTCGTTTTGAGGCAGAAGGGGTATTTGAGGTGTCGTGAATGGTATTTTTGCTTGGAAAGGGATAAAAATCTCCTTGCACAGTCTTCGAATCACCATCGATGACTAGATCCATTGAGCAGAGATCTTTTATCAAGGAGAAGAAGAGTATTAATGAGAAAGTAACCGACTTCACCATCTATAGGATGAAGACGATAATTCTTTGAATAATTAATCTTTTCCTGATTAATTTTTAAGGCGAGACTTAAATTCAATTGAAGATACAGACAAGATATAATATAGGATCGGTACAGTGACAAAACTGCGTATTTGTGTGAGATTTGGTTAGTAGCATGATATTTTCCTCTATTATACAGCAATCAGAATGCGCAGATTTTCGATGAATACTATTTTGAAATATTTTAGGTGAAATTGAAGAGAAGAGAAAGAGAGGGGGAAAATCTGAAGGAGTCTGTAGTTGAATGATAGCTGTTTAACACCTCTCATTGAGTCCTTCTTTTTTTGAACTTAAAAGATTGTAAGATACAATTCGCAGATATAGAATTCGAATCTTCTAAATTATTTCGAGGCTGACATTTTGGCGGCTTAAAAGAGTGTAATGGTGTAAAGGCAGCAAACAGAGAGGGTATTTGGGCCTTCCATGAATTTATTTCAATACAACTTGCAATTCAGAATTTTTGGTCTTATCATATAATTGGTGATTTGGATGATATATGGCAAATGTTATTATAATTGGCGTTGAACTCAGAGAAGAGTTTTCAAATTCGGTTACGATCTGTCGGCTATTACTAGAGAAGTTGATGTGAAGTTTGTGGGATCAACAATGATAGCTTGAAGTAGATGATGGAAGACCAGAACCATTCACCTCTACCTTGACGTATTTTCATGATAGTTGATTTTAGAAAATTGAGGTTTTGAAGTACTTGAGAATCTTATTACGAATTGCTTGATAAAATATGGAAGAAATTAGCTTTGAAACATTTATAGAAATGCAGAATAAGGAAATATCCCTACAGGATTATAGATGAACTCGAGTTAAGAGCTGTAAGGAATTGGTTCTCCAATAATAGAAAAAGAATTATTTTTACACGACGGATCAGTAGAGACCATAATAGGATCCCTTTAAGAATAAGATTAATAGTTCTGACTTCGTTAAAATATGCTGTTGTAGTATCAATCTAAATTGTCAAAGACCAATGTTCGGGGACTCATGGATTGCTTCGTGAATTATTGTTCATATACTTTCGAATATTCAAATTAGAAAATATCTCAAATTTGCTTCCTGTGTCTGACGCGGTTGGTATAACGGGACCTCGGGTGGCCTAATGAAACAGCTGTCTAAATATTCCAATACTACTCCTTTTTTAGAAATCACAAAATTATCGTTCTGAGCATTGCTTTGATTTCCATTCGGAAGAAAAAATTTTCCATTAGCAATTTATCGTAAGTTGGCAAAAGCTCGAACGAAAATAAAGCATTAACTGGGGTATGACCAAGAGAACGAGCTTTCCTGGCTTAACTACTTATAAATTCACAACCAAAAATAAATTTTGAGTCTGGGGTTCTTCTTTTACTTTGCCGCTCTCTCTCTTTCTATTTTAATTGCAATATGAAGTTTATTAATTTCGAGCAATGACAACACCTACAAATCTAGATTATTTTACGTTTGGGTCTCCAAAATGGTGCTGAGTAGACAATATGGATCACCAATTTAATTAACACATTGCCGGTCCTAGTTTTTCATGATATGAGCAAAAGATGAAATAGTTTTTCCAGGAATTCGAGTTCACCGAGAAAGTCCTCCTAAGGCTTTTTCAAAGCTTCAGGAGCTCATCCAAGCCTAATGAGTTAATTATTTCATATCTCTGATAAATGGCTCAAGAATGAGCTATAATCGATATTTAAGCTGACGTCAAGGCAGAAATTATAAAAAAAATTGATTATCAAAGCAAAAAACTTAAAGAAGAAGAATGGGTACTGATATCTCTGTTGAAAATAGAAGCGGCCAAGGCATCATGGTTGAAGTCTGGACCAAGGGAAGAGGCTTCAAGGTCGGTGACTGGGGTGTTGCTCCTAAATCCGAAGGCAGAAGGAAGTTCGAAGCTGTCTGGTACGACCTTTGCGTCATTTCTGGCGCTGACAGATACTGGATTGATATCTATGGTGGAAATGCCGGTGGCACCAACCTTTTCTTCGACGGAAACAGACTAGGATTCCGATAATTGATATATTCGATATGTTTGCTGTGGGTTGAGATTGATTGAATTAAGATTTAGAGACTTATATATTCAAGATCGATTTCAGTAAACATTTACAAGGAAATTGAGAAATTAATAATCAGAAATCGCTTTCCCTCAACAGTTTTCTCTTTCTGAAAGTATTAGTGCTCAAGCTCAGTAATTTATTATCTTGAGATCGAGAAGTCTGAAAAGCAAGATTCACCGCTAGCTCGCTTCACATGTGATTCGAAGCAGCCTTTCAATCATTATAGCGAATTGTGTGAAACGTAAAAAAGATATATTTTTCGGATTAGAGGGACTAATCAAAGCTTCACTGTTATATTTCAAGAAGCTTTCTCCATCCTTTTCTGGCGCTGCCAAGTGGAGTGCTTTGGATTGAACTCACGATAAATTTGAACGAATTAGAGAGAGAGAGCATTCGTTTCAACAAATTTCGAACAATTTCGTGCCTCTTGAGTGGCTTCATTACGATTTCGAGTTTTACTTTTTCAAAGCAAAAATATTTGGATCCTTTTTTTGGAGTTTGCATAACTTTATGAACAGACCTTAAAGGTGAGGCGGAATTCATATTACTCTTGCTCAGATTAGGTGGCGACAAACTATCTCCACCCCTAAAGAGCATTTTGCTTTTCGAAAACATTTTGGATTTCTCTAAGTGTCCGCAACTTTTCCTGCATAAGAAGATTTAAAAGTGACTCGTAGTGGATAGAGTATCACATCAAATCCTGAATTTTTTGCTCACTCGTATGAAGTTGATAGATTTAGCCGCTATTTTAGCTGATGAGAAAGGTTTAAAAAAAACGTTTTCAGCAGAAAAAAATTAAGCTCATAAACCGAGGAATAATTCACTCATTGTACCTTTAATTAGCATTATTTCTGCTAATGGCTTGAGGACCAGAGAGTGCTGTAACAGCACCTCATATGGAAATTTATTGCAATTCTTTTTTATCTCAATCTTATGAATTTGAAGGCGCTATTTACTGGCAAATTGAAAAGCAACTCAATTATCATCTTGATTTTTAGAAGAAACTACTTTGAAGAGCATCTCATGATGCTTCTTTTGTATATTTTCTTGAGAAATAAACGTGAGTCCCAATTTCCTCCTGAAAAAGTCACATACAATTGTTCACGTGACGAGAGAATGTTCGCTCTGAACTCTGTAAGGGGAAAAATGACCAACTGAATTGCCGAAAGTACGACTTGATGACAACATCCATGAATGAATGACGTCAATGATTAATTTCATGCTTGAGTATTAAAGGAATAATTTTATTAAAATTGGACTCATGAGAGTGAGCATTCCTCCTATTTAAAAAAAAAAGCGATTCGTGATTATAATAAATAAAATCTATCACTCTCTGTTAAACAAAATCAAGAATAATGGGAACTGACGTCTCTGTTGAAAATAGAAGCGGCCAAGGCATCATGGTTGAAGTCTGGACCAAGGGAAGAGGCTTCAAGGTCGGTGACTGGGGTGTTGCTCCTAAATCCGAAGGCAGAAGGAAGTTCGAAGCTGTCTGGTACGACCTTTGCGTCATTTCTGGCGCTGACAGATACTGGGTTGGTATTTATGGTGGAAACGCCGGTGGTACTAACCTTTACTTCGACGGAAAGACCCTCGGATTCCGATAATTACTCTAAGAGGATAGATTTATCGAATTTACATGAGATTTTGACTTACATGATTACTTGCCTTCGTAAATCTCAATAACACAGTTAAACGAATTTAAATCTCGATAGAGATCGAAAAAACCTCCTCGCTATCGAGATAGAAAGCTACTCAGAGTATCACTAGCTCAGATCTTAAATAGATCTAATTGAGAGAGAGAGAAAGTAGTCCCTTATTCAATTGAAACTATTGAGTGAATCGGTGAAGACCCTATCGAATGTTTGGACCTAATCTCGCTTTGTCTTCCATAAAGTCTGGATATTGTTACGAAAGGTAATTTTGCGTTTTGACTCTATAGACATGTGTCTCAATTTTTTTAATTGAGTGTCAGTGGATTAGATAAATTTCATCATCGTTAAAACTCACACAAAGCAAAAATTTATTTTCTTCAAAACAAACTAAGTGAAAAATTAAAGGTTAGCTTGCAAATTTCAATATCAGCATCGTAACTAAATGGGGTAAGATCTTACCCATCTCAATGTATTCATATTATCATTACTCTTTGTTTCAGTCTATTAGATAGCTAGAGTGATAAATTCTGTTAGAGTATCTCTCCAAGAAGTTTTACTCGCATTCCTTTCCAACACTGTCCAACAGAATTCTAGCAATTGACATTTTTGTAAACGATTAATTAATTTCCAATGCCTTCATCGTTATTAACTCAGTGTATAACTCTGATTTATCACATTTGTTATTTATTTTGAAATCTCCGAATTAAATTTTAAGATGGGATCAAAGCGAATTGCCAAGAGACAGAAATTAGCTTACTCGTATATATGATCATGTAGAATTCTTCATGCGGGCTGTAGTGAATGAAAATTTCAACAATACGAATTAATCAATTTAGATTCACATATCTATTCTTATCATTGGGAATGAGGATGCATTCTAGATACAAGAGGGTGAGAATCTAAATAACTCTCTTTATTATTTCATTTTCTAGACCCTCATCGCTAATTGTACTTGAATTTTTGCAGTTAGATCGGATTCATTGCGTCCAAGCTAGCCGTCCATAATAAAAACGGACAGAATTAAAAAGCCATCAGCTTCAACGAGACAGCTCTCTGCTAAAAATACCCAGGCTCTCTTCTTGCTCCTATTCCTATTTTAATGCGCTTTCGACTATAGCCTTACTAGACTCATTACTGATGCTCGGTAGCTAATGCAATAAAATTTTGTAACTTCGTTCCTCTTTGATTTGAGAGCTTCCGGATAAACGGTAATAATAAAAAACAAAACAAGAGAATCTATGGCAGACGTTGAAACCGGAAAAAGATCTGCAGATGAGGAAAATAAATCTCTCATTGATCCCAAGAACCCAAATAGCTCACAAAGCCCAGATGGGAAACATGATGGCAAAAGAACTCAAAGACCAAAGACTTTTTCAGAGCATGTGAAAGATTTTTTCTCGGTATTGCTTCGCTTTTTGATGTCTAATAACGTTGTACAAGATGATATACGCTGTTATAGTGACGATCCTGCATGCCATAGGAGCTTGTTTCACGTTTTGTTGGTATCCCATCAAAGAAAGATGCTGCATGTGTATTGACCGTGTTGATAAAAAATTGAACCCGCACAAAGACCCTGCATATAGCGATCTCAATGACATTTGACAATGGTTACTGAAAATCACCCTACCAATGCCAGCTAGAGCTGATGCTTATGATGCTTGGAGTTAAAATTTCATAATTTCATATTATAGTAAAGCAGAATTGAGTAGGTGCTCCTGAAAAGGATATCGCAGTTATAGTTTGAGGGATTAATGTAATTATCAATTCATCATGATTTATCAGCTTTCACATGATTTACCTGATATCTTGTATTGATAAATTCTATGTGGTGATAACCACAAGCAAGCATTGTGGCAGACTTTTCTAATAGAAGCAACTATTCAGAAAAAATGAGTCCTTTCTTTGATCTCTCCCTTAACTTTATCATTCAATATTTCAGATTTCACATCATAATTTTGTTTCTGATTATGAAAATGAAGAACAACTCACTATTCATATACTATTCATATGAGGAAGAGAAAAGAAATACTCTATTCTTTTTCTTTTTATGCATGAAGGTTGTGCTTGCTAATGTACTCTAGCAGATTCCTTAGGCTTGCATTTAAAGAAATATCGGTTTTTAATTAAACGGTGTATTCGGTGTGACGTCTCATGCACTTTAGCTCTACTTAAACGATGTATTTTTAACTTTTCTCTCCTATATACACATATGCTACAACGAGGGAAGTGCTTTCTTATCTGAGTCGAAGTCTCTAGCGACCTCATTCTCTCGAATATGAGTTTGCTAATCTTTTCCAAATTGAAAAAAATAAAAAAACGAATTCGCTTACCGTTGTTTTTTTCCCGAAGGAACGATAATTTGATTTAGCATATTTATAATTAGACAGCCGCTTCTATTATCGTTTTTACATGAGCAACAACCCAATCGAACCGCCTTTCAATTATCAGCTCGGTGTCCATCAAGCTGGCAATCAGCCTGGCAACAATTTCGGTGGAAACCCTGATGATCACAATGCAAATGACTACTATCCAAATAATTTACCAGATGATAATGCTCCATTCCTCGGACAGCAGCAGCAACCTTACCAAAACGCACTCGAGCAACAGGCCAACCCAGAAAGCTTTCCAAGGCCGCCGAGCCAAACAGCGAAGGCGATTGCGCAAGCTTGTCCAATTCTCATTATTTTAGTTACAATTGGTTTTGCTGGTTTTTCGCTTATTACTGCTGTATCAGGATTTTTCACAGCTTTCGGTGACAAATACGTGACTATGAACGATGGCGCAGGAGTATTAAGGTACGCAAGTACGAGCTTGAAGTCATCTTTGATTATTGACGTTGCTCTAGCAACAGATGGAGTTTGTCCGGCTGGATATGATATCATAAATTTTGGCACTTGGCCTGGAACGGAACGAGGATGTGATTGTGGAGATGGCGATATTACAGCTGGAGCGTGCGGCGACAGCCAGACAATGTGTCGTGAAGTTTACTCGGAAAATCCAGTCAAGCTTAGCGTGTGGCGCGGTATCAGCTTGTGGGCGAAAAGGTCCTCACAAGTGACTTATACATCAGGTGCCTCATGCCAACCAGGGTATAAAAAATGCTATAGAGATATTTGTGTCCGTTCAAACGAGGAGTGTTACATAACAGATATAGTGATGAGGTCTCCGAAGGGCTCAGATAACCTTAAACCTGTGGAGGCCACTGATATTGCTCCGGAAGGGACCAGCACAGCTTCAGCAAGTAATCAAACTGACACACCTAAGGAAACAAGCGTCACTGTCAGCGGAGAAAATCAAACTAATTTAACAAGCGCGAACGCTACAACCAACGCAACTACTAATCAGGCTGAGACTCCCAAACCTACCAGTGCACCTTCTAAACCTGATATTTGGAGCACAATCACAAGTTCGTCGCCTGATCTTCCCTGGAACACGGCAAATTCACCAGACCCGTATGGTTTCAGCTGGTCCACTCCATCATTTTCATCGCAGTCGTTTACTAGCGCCGGTTCTCCTGATCAAGGCTTTACAACGCAGACCAGCTTGAATTCTGCTAATTCACCTGATTTTGCTTCCAATTTTGGCTCAAACTCCCCCGATGTATTCCAAATCACCAGCAATGACCTCTCTTCAAA
>ENA-UOTZ01000462-UOTZ01000462.1-compost-metagenome-genome-assembly--contig:-NODE-462-length-34273-cov-9.373757_pt1 | contig 34273 bp, 15 predicted proteins | sample MGYA00238144_ERZ746983 | MGnify/ENA primary metagenome ERZ746983 (study PRJEB28759, sample SAMN06268863) | compost metagenome | isolation source: single cell | place: USA: California, Emeryville, Joint...
GGTTCTTTCCTTGAGGGGAAAGAATTAAATTGATACGTGAGCATTGACCCTCTTATTTTGAAGATTTATAGAGGACCGCCATAAGCGCTTTGGTAGCACATGCACACCAATAGAATCTTGGAAGATGAACCGAGACACTGATCCCATGTCTCAATTGAAGAAACAATGAAGAATTTAAAGACTTTACAAGCAGATTACGTTGGCTAACCCCCAAATTCGAAGCAACTATTTTTATAGAAGCAACAGAGAGCCTTATGTCATTAGACTCTTAATTTATTCGTTTTACTCGTATAGAAGATTTATTACTTGAATATTTTGAACAAATTAACCATTAAAACTTGCAAATTAGTATTAAGAGCCAACTTAGCTTGTCCTGACAATAATAGCCAGATTCCATCAGGACGTCGCACATGGGAATTACTTTTGGGCCTCCAGATGTGTTGCTGTCGATACCCTCGACCAAGATGTGAGATGTTTGTTGACTATAAGAAAGCCCAACTTTGTCACTTGGCGAGAATTTTCCTGCGACACATCTTTATGGCTCTTAGATTTTCCATGTCTTTAGTTGCTTCAGAGAGAGCATTGTACAGATTTTGTAAAATTGGTTTATAATTTCATACACACAATCTTGTTTAAATAATGAAGCTCGATTCGTAAACTATGGCGATACAGTTGGCGTTTAAAAATCTAATACAATTTTAGGATTTAGGATTTCTCGATGCTTGAATTGAGAATTTACGATGCGATATTTTACGAAAGATCGAGTATTTACCAATAAATTATAAACAATCAAACTCCAAAAAACTCCAAATATTCCTCTTGGAACTCCTTTTTTTCCCCTGCTTTAATTTCTAACCAATTCTTGAAGAAGTAATCGATCCAAGTAAGAAGCTCACCTAAATCGCTTGACTTCTCTGCTTCTTGCTGGTGAGTGCAGTTGAAATTGATATATTTGAAAAACTACTGGATAAGTCTTGATTTGGCATAATTTTCAAGTATGATAGGAATAGGTCGCGTTCTAAAGGACGCTTCAAGTCAAGCGTTAATAGTTACTCGAAAACGAGCAAAGCGAAGAATTTCAAAATTTGTACAAATCAATTTTTTGCATTTCTAATGCAGCGTTGGTAGAACTGAAAAACATTTTCTTCCTATTTGATTCTGGATAGCCAAAGTAGCAGCAAGTGTTAGCTGGTTTTAGGAATTGTAAATGTGATTTTGGAAGAGTAGGAATTGAGAGGAATCAATCCATTACACAATGTATTGGAAGCTCTATTGAAAAGTTCATGAATGAGTAAACAGAGCGAGAGCTCCCCCTCTCTCTCACTCACGCAGCTAAATTCATACACTAATAGTTGAACTAATAAAGACTTCTCAACTTGTGGTCATTGGAAAATAATAAATAAGCTGTCCTGTTTTTAAGAAAGAACGAATTGTTCTGAGAATTTTTTTAATAAAACAGTAAATGATTAGAATAGGTGAATTATTAATGTTATGAAGTAAAGCTTTGTTGCTTCATTCTTAAAATTATCGAAAGTGCTATCTTCTAGTAATACAAAAAAAGTAGTAGATATGATATCAACATCTGTTGCACACTCATTAATACACACTTTTGACTTTATTCAAATAACAACGAATGTAGAAACCCTTGCGATTTCCTATAACCGTAATACCCTTCATACTTCGATTTCTGTGGTTTTTGGAAAACAATAACTGTTCTCTCAATGTCCTCCAAGAGTTCTACACTCACCTCATGCGAAGGCACTCCACGTCGCCTTTTCAAATCTTGAGCAATATTCCTTCCATTCTTCTCAGACGCACTGCTTTCGAAACTAAACTTCTCCAGATTCGGGAGACTCAAGATAAGCCTGGCTAAAAACTTCGAGCCAAATGGTTCTCTTAGATTCAGAATTTTCAAATCCAGCGTTTTCAGATTATTCAAGTTGCTCAATAAATCAGCTAATTCTTTCGTTGGCAGCGTCTTCTCCGAGAAGAACCGCCGGACCAACTCGATTCGTAAATGAGTCACATCAGTCAACAGCTCAAATGACTTTAAAAACGCCTTGTAATTCTTCAAATGGAACCGACAGGTCTCTATACTAAGACACACTTTATTCAGTTTTGTGAAATGAGGCGCCGATTTCGATAGATCTTCTATAAAAGGGATTAACTCATACCCAGAGCTGTAACTACTGCTGGATTTGACCTTCAACTCTCTTGTGGAAGGGTAGTACCTGTGAATTTCCGCAAGAAATTCCCTCAATTCATCACACATGTCTCCTCTAACCTCTCTTAACGCATATTTCCCTGCTTCTCGTTTCGTTGTTAGCGTTACTAAGTTACTTCGGATAATATGCTCCATGTCTTTGATTTTATGCTTCAGGACAACACCCTCAGAGCTTTCCTTTGGAAGTTTGCTGAAAAATGCGCGGTCATTGACCTGGACAGCCAACTTGAACTGGATATTCAAGGCAGATTTATTCAGCTCCTCGAAAAACGTTTCGATCTTCAGCAGCGGGTCTAACGAGTACAGTTTCACGCTTTTCAAAGCTTTCATCCGCTCGAGACTCTCGAAAACTGTTTCGATGTTAATATTACAGCCGCCGAACAGCATTTTAATCGAGGTAAGCGTTGAAAGCTTGCTAATGCTATCGAATATTTCAGTTGATTTATCTCCCGCAAAAATAACAAATAGCTTTACTAGCTTAATGTCCCCGAGCCTTTGGAACAGATTTTCTGATAAATCTTTTTCACAAAGGACCGAATATCGCAGCACTCTCTTCAAATGGTTCAAAAACTCTACATCTCTGGGTTCCCTCACCTTACTAACTTTCTCAAATGTGATGACAGGAGGCTGGCCTATTGAAAGTCTTCCTGAGCAAAAGGATAAATAGCGCAAGGCAAGATGGAATATCTGTGGCTTCTTCCTCACTTTCTCGACGATTGTGGCGCGTTTCAAATACTTCGGTCTTTTGATGAGGTTTTTAAAGGCTGCAGGTTCGATGGTTTCTTTGGGTCTTTCCCAAAAAGACAAATGGCTGAAGTTTTTCTGATATCCGACATGAAATTCGGTACAAAATTGTACCATTCTCTTTGGAAGATGTCGGCATGAGTGTTTGGTTAGGTTATGACCTGTTTTAATCGCGGCTGGCGCTTTACGGTTATGGAATAGCCATGTGTTTCCCTTTTGGATGGAGTCTTTTCGAAGGCTGATTTTATTAAAAGAGGTAGCGAAATCAAAGCAATATGATTCTGGCAGGATATGATCATGAGCGGTGCTAATATTTTCGATTTTTTGCTTGCAATGGATTCGAACGTGTTTGTTAATCCTAGCAGCAGTTGATCTGGCTCTGTCATCGTAAGTTATCACAGGTGGAAGGGTATCGGGTTCGCTTTTGCTGGGCTTGCTCCTTTGTTTCTTCATTAATTTTCGATTGAGATTATCGAGGTAAGAATCAGAAATTAAAAATTTTCTTTTAATTTTTTGAAGGGGCTTTATAGTTCGTTGATCTGCTCTAGCTAAGCTCAAAAGAAGATCATGCTAAGTCCTAAGGACATTAAAATAGGGAAATTGAATGTTGGGAGAGGTGAATAGTGCTGTTATTAAGACTTTTCGTGAGAGTGAGGCTGGGATAATAGTACTATTCGAAGCTGTTCCATTCTAGTTTACCAATCCAGATCACTCGAGCAAATTGATTATTGATTGATTGCTTTCGAAAGCATTCTTATTTTATTCGCGAAAGTGAACTATTTGCTGGCGTTTACTCAACGAAAAACTGCATTCTTCTTCGAGATGATGTTGTCAGCTTGGAGTTAATTTCTATTATTGCCTGAGAAAAGAACGATTTTCCGATCTGAAGTATAAACCTAATTTCTAGAAGCTGATACTGTTTCAGAGACGAGATCAGCTAGTAATTGTCTCCGAAAAAGCTTCTTGAGTTTATTTTATTCCTATTGAAATCCGATTTGAGAGGGAGAGTCGGTATGACTTCATCGATAGTTTGAAGTAAAGAGAAAAGATGTTTTGGAGAATACCTAAGGAAGAACCGTTTCTGTTTGTCGCTTTTAGCAAGTATAAAAAGCATGAAATTTTTTCCTCAAATGATTTTTTCCGGGCTTCCCATTTTTCACAGAGTAACCCCATTTTGGCAGCAATAACAGCCTGCTCTTTTGTGTGTCTACTATGATTTGTTAATGAATAGATGAGCCTTCAGTGACTTTGAGCAAGGAGAATTTCAGAAAATATCAAGTCAAATAAAATTTTGTTACACTATGTTTGCAAACCAAGATAACTACATCGTTATAGATGATCCTTCTAATCAGCAACAATTTATTCTAAGTTCAAATGAAACAAGCAGTAGATGATGATTTCTACATTTGGGATGTTAAATAACACGTTCTAATTCGAATCTCAACTTTATCATCCAAAATAAAATCCTGACTAAAAGATTTTCAAACTCGCTGCCTTCTGTGTTTTTTGACGTCATGCTTTCAGAAAAACACTCAATCTGCTAGAATGCTATCGAATGACTCCTTAAATCTTACTTTAAAACGGATTCTAGTTCCTATTTTCTCATCATTTTCGAAATTTTGGATATAGACAGTGCTTACCTCTCCATAATTGTGCTACCAGCAACTTTTCCAACTGAGAATGTAAAAAAGTAATCAACTTAGTGGAAGTCACAACCACTTTGTGATTGACCATGGGAAATCGTTGCAACCAGTTCCAAAATATTTGATTCTTCTTTGATTCGGTGCTTGAAGAACTCTATCATGATATGATTTATGTCGTTTGGTTTATCTATATATCAACCAGACTGAAAAGAAAATTTCTATTTTGTTATCAAATCTTCTCTCATTTAAAAGAGTATTTCCTAAAAAAAATATGAGTCTTCTCAATATTCTTTTTCACAGAACACAGCTCTGAGGACCCTTTGCTGGCACTTAGAAATCGCTTTTTTGAACGAATTATCCAATCTCTAAACAGTCCATGTTGACAAAAACTGAGAAAAAATCTGATTGGATGGCACTCTCCAATTGTACCTTAAATTACATTTTGTTGACTTTATAGTTTCTGGCCAGAACGTCACGATTATAAATCTTTGCGAATCAAAGTGAATTAAAATAATTAAAACACAATATCAAATTGCGCAGATTAATACCGATATGGATCCAGCAACCTCAAACCCAACCACAACCCAGCAAAACAAGCTGATGATTACATACACCCACGAAGGAAAGAAATACAAGGTTCCTTTCGTCAACGACAACAAAACCATCGGCGATCTCAAGAATGAAATCGGTCGCAGACTCGCGGCTGTCAAAATCGATGTCAAGCTCGAGGATCACCACCTCTTCGACAAAGACGGCATTCAACTCTTCGAAGAGGACCTCATTGACGACTTTTTGGACACAATCACCGAAGTTGAGCTCAGGAGCAATAAACCCGTCAGCCAGAACCCTATTCCCATCGTGCAAAACCCTCAGAACGTTCAAGTCAGCGGCGGCAACCTGCCTCAACAACAGAATGTGAATCCAAACACACAGTTTATGCCGACTGGAGACTTCTACAAGGACAAGTACCACACTGCTCACATGGACAAGGAACCTGTGGGAGATGTAGAAAAAACCTTTGTTCTCAACTTCTTGCCTCCAATTACAAAGATGCAGGATGAGGAGAGCAAAAGCACTTCTATGGACTCTGACGATAGCTGGACTCTCAGCTATCGTATAATCCAAGGCCAAAAGCCTCTCGCTTACGAAAAGATCAAAATTGAAAAGACCGCGAACCTGGAACAGTTATCCGAGAAGATCCTCGCTCGTTCTGGCTACGATACCGCTGTGTACCGCGGCGCACTGTATAACGAGTCCGGAATCCCGCTCTCGAAGAATTTGATGCTTCTAGTCTCGATTAAGGTCGAGGATGTGCTATCAGACAATGACACGATCTTCGTCGTCCTCACTCCATTCGGCGTTGACGCAAAGACGCTTCCTAAGATTGACCATAATGTCGGAGCTGATCAAATCTTTGTAAATCACAACGGAACGCAAATAGTTAGAGTGGACCTCGCGACCGCCACTGTCGCTGAACTCAAGCAGAAGATCTACCACAAGCACGAGATCCCAACTGGCCTTCAAAGTTTGTTCTATGGCGGTAAGCCATTGAACGATAATTTGACTCTGCAAGAGTACGGCGTGCAGAGCAACTCAAACATTCAATTGAGCATTCGACCATGGGACTCTAGCGATTCATGGGGATTCCAATTGAATTTCTATTCGCCTAACTTGACCCACACGAAGCAGCAGTCAGTAAAAGGCATTCGAGAGTTCAGATCTCATTTGATGTCGATCGTTGCTCAAGTCCACGCCAGTTACAGTGCTGAATACACCACTAAGCTGTTGGGATACATCAGAGATTTGACACAAAATAACGCTCCGATGGTCTACGCGTTGTATGGCCTGTTAAACAAGAGCTCGATCACTCTGACGCAGAAGATCGCGTTGGAGGAAGGATTCTTGCTGTTGTTCGCTAACGTCCTCGTGAGAAGCCCGCAAAGACCGAAGAATGTTCTCACGAACCCTGAAACTATTTTCGAGAACTCTCGTGGAGTTTTCGCAGCGATTTTCAAGCATCTTGACTCCTTGAGCCAGGTCCCTCAGCTCTGGAAGGAAAGAGAGACGTACTTCACAACAGAAAACATCTGTGCGGTTACTTTCCAAACAATCAAGCAGCCAATTGGGTTGAAATTTGATAACGGTCAAATGAAGATTTGCGACAGAGCGGCAATTATGGCAAAAATCAACGCGAAGCAAGCTGTCCCTGGTATCAAGAACCTTGGAGAAGACCTCTTTGTGGAGCTCCCACAGGCCGAACGAGCCATCCGCCTTCAGAGGATAACTGGTCTACAAACACTTGATCAGTGGAAACCAAAGGATAAGACCATCAATAGCGCTGAGTTGGTGGTTTCTGACTGGCTTGATCTGGTTAACAAGGCCCAAAATCACAAAATATTGAAGATTTACTCCGCGCTCGAAGTCAAGAGCAATGCGCCGGAGTACGTATTGACGAGAAACGAGCAGAAGGAGCTTATCCTCTACAGCGGAAAGAACAAGGACGTGAATAAGCCAATTAACACTTTCGACGTTATTGTTGGTGATACCACCGCAATCAACGCCGATGACCTTGCAGATACACTTTCAAACTGGCAGACGCAGATTACTTTGGAGCCTGTGATTAACAGAACTCCAAAGGAGGCGATCATAGTCCTTCTGGACATTTCTGGCTCTATGAAGAGCCCTTATTTCAACGTCGCGGAGATGGACAGAATGAGCGCAGTGAAGGCTTTTTTCGGCGCATTCGCTGACAGAACAATGGCTTACGACTTCCACCACGTTATCAGCTTGGTCCTTTTCAACAATAAACTCACGTTGAAATGCGATTTCACTGAGCTGTTTACTCAATTCAAGGCCGTTATCGAAACCGCTAGAGCCGACTCAACGACTGCGCTGTACGACGCTTTGATTTTCGGTGTGGAGCGCTTGAATCTTTTCGAGCAGAAATACCCTGGTGTAGTGAAGAGAATCATTGCGCTGACTGACGGTGAAGATACCGCTTCAAAGAAGAGCGCTCCAATGGCAGCCAAGGCGATCCAGGAGAATAACATCATCCTTGATTCATTCGTTGTTGGTGATAACTGCGATGGTTTGAAGAAAATCACTTTTGCTACAGGTATAGTGAATTGAATATTAAATGTTAGTAATCGTTGATTTTGCTGTTAAATAGGTGGCTACTGCTTCTGCCCTCGAACCTTGAACGATGCTATGAGACTCTTTGAGGGAGAGACCATCCTCAGAGCGTCCATTCGAGAAGAAAGAGCGAAGAATCCAATTGTTAAGAACGATCTCGACCTCGATCAATACAACAAATATGACTTCAACAAGGTTCATATTCCAATCAAACTTCCAAATAACATCGACGCTCCAGTCACTCGACCAAAGAAGTAAACGCAGTCTGACCTACCTTGATTGTAATAATAATTAAATAGTGTCATCAAGCAAATCGCCTCTGACCAAGCCCTCACTGACAAGATCAACCCATCAACAAGACTCAAAAGAATCGTCAGAGAAATCCATAACTACACATCTGATCCACATCCATTCATTCAAATTTTCCCTGGAAAGGATGATATAACCTTCTGGAAGGTGCTATTGAAAGGTCCTGAACTGACTCCTTACGTGGGCGGAGCCTTTGTCTTGTACGTGACCTTCCCAGATGACTATCCAAGAGAGCCACCAAATGTTAGATTCCTCACTCCGATTTACCACTGCAATATCAACTCTCAAGGAAGAATTTGTCATTCAGTCCTCGATAGAAATTATACGATCGACACCACAATGAAGACGATTTTCGATTGTATCTTCGGTTTGCTCCTCACCCCTGAGCCTGAGGACCCTCTAGGTAATTGGATACAATGAATGCATGTTTCTGAAATTTGAAATAGATAACTATCTTGCGACTGAATTCTTGTCTGAGCGTGAGAAGTACGAAGAAAATGCAAGAAAGCTCACTCAAAGCAAGGCTGGCAAGAACGTTGATGCTTTGACTGTTGAATTCCTTGGTAACTATACCATTCAATTTCAATTGAGTAAATGATGTTGCATAGGTGTCGAGTCCGGTGACAGTCAAGAAGACGCTGATCTTCACGAAAAAATGAAAGATTTTGAAACTTGGTTGGCGAAATAAGAGATTTATTAATTGAATTTATAAGGGAACAGGAGTTAGAGTTCTGATTCATAATATCTTAACTGTTTATGAAGATAAATATATAGAGCGTACTTTGTTTCTCATACAAATTGAATCAACAAGGAATCTTCATTTTTAAACTCACAGCTATCAGGGTAAGATTTAAAATTGTTTTCAGCGAGCTCTGCATAAAAATATTCTAATATCCTACATTGTTGATAGGTGGTACCTTTGTAAAATAATGCTCTGATACCTTGACGAAAAGCTTGAAGACACCAAAATAGTTTATGAAGTAGCCATCTCAAAGGAAGAGTCAAACACTCGCTGATGTGATTTCTCTTTCGATCCCATCAAATATTTCTAAAGTTATTGAATCTTGGACTTTCTGAACAACATAGCAATTAATGGTTTTAGTTGAGTTAATAGCTTTTCCTCAAAAATAGCCGATGGTAACAAGAACTTCTCAAGAGCAATTTGAGAGGAAAAGTAGTTGGAAACAAATTATCTGTCAAGATTCAAATTGATGTACATTCACTCAGTGTACATCATCCGAACTTAACTCTAAGAAAGAGCGATATCCTTATGAAAATTTTAAGTCTCCTTCATTCGTAGAAACCCTTGCAAATTGAGTGATACTCCGTTATTTATGGGAAGGATAGACGATGTTCCCTCAACTCCAACGGAAACTTTGGCTCGTCTTTCAATAAATCACCTCTCTTTATTCTAGGAAAAAGATTTTTTATTTCTCAACTAAAGCTTTTGGTCAATGCAGGCACTCTCTTTTGCTTTGAATCCCACGGATCACATCCCATATAAGATCAAACTCATCTACCGCGGCTTCAAAATCGTGTCCCAAACAGCGTATTATGTTATTCTCGCAGCAACCTCTCTGAGAGACAAAAAAGCATACATGATCCGAGTCCTTGATCGTAACTCCAGTCTCTACAGACAACAACCAAACGAAACAACCTCTCTGTTCATCCAAGAGATGTTTCATCTTGGACTACGATGGGGAACAGCGATACTTGAAGATTTTACCTATGAAGATGGAAATATCGCTTTTGTAACGAAACCAGATTGCACGATATTCGACAAAGACCCTAACATTTTCACACTTTCTCTCGATAAACTGCTAAAAGACGTTCTGGATGACCTCTCCTTCCTCAAACAAAGGATGAACTGTCAAAGTTTTAGATTAGACCCGAATCTAATCCGTAGCACCAACAATAGTGAAAATTTTGCTGTTACTGATTGGTCGCAAGTCTTACTAAACAATTCCATTGAAAGTCGTCACCCTCAATCCCCTCAGCAACTGGAAGCTTTCGCTATATCAATACTCCAGAGGAGCGGAGTTTCAACAAAAGAGATTTGTGACCTAAACGCACTTGCGATTCAAAGATCTACCGTTCTATACAATGAAAAGGTTGATAGTATGTTGGAAAAGCTTTATATTTCAGGCGATGCGAGGCAAATTATCAAGAAAATCTTGGAAAAGGACATTGAAACCTATGATTCTATGCAAATACCGAATCAGAATTTATATCGAGATGTTTCGCAATTTGAAGAAGAGAAGGTAATGTTAGGCAAGCAGATAAAAGCACAAAGGATACAAACGCCAGAGAGATCAGTGACTTCGGTGGTAGAATCGATGTTCGGAGATCAAAGCCCAGAAGCACTTCGAAAAGATCCGAAAGCTTTAAACTCACTGTTAAGAAATGATTGGATTGAGAGTATTTCAAGATTAGCTTGGTCGACGTTCGGAAATAACGAAGTGTGTGTGTACAATAGAGAGTTAACTCCAAAAGTCCGATCTTATTGTGGACTACAGCTGACTGGCAGCAATGAAGGTAGTATTTTGCATAGAAGGCTTGAAAATCTCATTATTGGTTCTTAAAATACAACAGATTTAGACTCGATAGTCGCAAAATTGCCTGGGACCGAGTATTTAATATCAGGTGCATTCAAAGATTCAGCAGCTGCGTTCAAAGTTTATCAATGCACTGGAGACGATTTAAAAACGGTGTTCTGTTCGGAGAAAGCTCCTGGAGGTAAATTACCTGTTTGGTGTCATATGATATGAATTTATTACAAATTTTGTCTCGGTGGATAGTTATTCTTGATGTCGCTTGTAATGGTAAAAGAAAACTAGCGGCATTGATGTCCGTGGATCAAGAAGTAAGTTATCATCTAGTTGAATGCCAAGACAAGCCGAAATTGGTAAAAAAAGCCAAATGGCATGAGCGAAATGAAGGTATATGATCGCAAATAATCACGGTTAGTAATTTCTTCCATATTTCTAGGGGGAATTCAGAGTCTAGACTTTGACCCTGAAGGCGAAAGGACCGCAACTTTTAATAAACATGGCAGATTATTGATCTGCTCAGTAAATGATGATGAGGAATACATAGCAGATATAATAATGAAAGGGAAGTCCAGTAATTTTTCCTCTGCTATTTATTTTTCAAGTGTTATATGATCCACATTCAAAGACTGGCCGAATCGATGTAGATGGAACCCACTATACAACAAGCAACTGATAGCTGCGAAGTATGATGAGAATAAAATTGGTTTGATTGATACTGTTAAAGTCGCTGCAGTTATTCTTGGAGAAAGCCTCCATCCGAAAAATTGTAAGGATATGTTTGAAATAAAGAGATACTAAAGCACTTGTATTGAAAAGCTGGTGCTTGGATAGAATGGCATCCTGAAGGAAATCTGATCGCGGCTGGAGGTTGTAGATTTGTTTCGGTATATGATACGAGGTCGAGGCAGATTGTAAAAAACTTGATGCCAGAAGCGACACAAAGTCAGATATATTATCGAATGTTTTTTAATGAGAACTCTTATAAATAATGCTATAGATTGTTACTCCGTGAAATGGAGTGCGTGTGGAAGATATTTAGCAACAGCACTACAAGACAATACTGCGAGGCTAATTGAATTATCTTCAGGAAATTCGACTGTCTTATGGACTGCTGACGATGAAGAATGTAAAACTATTTATGAAGGTTTTTCTGAAATACAACTTTTTTTCCTAGCGAAATTGATTTCCTCAATTTGCTTTTTGTGATCGACGAGAAGCAAACAAACGACATTGGTGACTCCAAGCTAAGGAAATTCAACGTTTATTGATAATTTGAAATTAAAGTTATATACTTTATTGTATGGCAATTCTTTTTTTATTTTGAACTTTGGATAACTCCTTGTACACCATCTCGCTTATGTTAGTCGATTTGAGAATTGCTAGCTCATTAACAAAAAAGGCAACAGCAATTTTTCAAAAACAAGATCCATCAGCCATCTAAAGAGCTAAATAAAATTTTCTCCCTCATTGCTTAAAATATCGCCAGTATATACTTCTTATTCAAATGTAATAGATAACCAAGGTCTCTCAGAACTAAGCCTCTTAATTTCTAACTCTCCTTTCTCATTTATCATATTATCTCTTAGCCTAACATCTCTAAGATTATACCAAGCAGCACTGTTCCCCAACATCCTAATGCCTTCTTGAGTCACGCGATTAAACGACAGGTTCAACTTCTGCAACCTGTCCCATCCCGAATTTTCCGCCAAATTCTTCACCTCTGCATCTCCAATTCCATTCCCAGACAAGTCCACTCCTTCGAGCTTCTTCCAGACTTTATTCGATACTAAACTTTCAATACCTTGGCTTCCCACCTTCGCTTTTCCAAGCCCAAGCTCCTTTAGATTTGTCCACACAGTATTCAAAGCCAGCGCAGCTACTCCAGCGTCTTCGATCTCATTGTCCGACATTTCTAGCGAGACTAATTGCTTCCAAGAGACGTTTTTTCCAAGATGAATAGCTCCCTGTGTCGATATTCCGTTGTTCCAGATGAATAAGTATTGGATGTTGCTCCAAGCGTCATTTTGACTAATACAAGCGATGCCCTCGTCACCAATCTCATTATCAGCTAAGTCAAGTGTATTCAAATTCACCCACGAACCATTGCTTGCGAGTCCTCCAGCACCTTTTGCTTTAATCCTATTAAATTGAAGATGGAGGCTATGCAAATTCGGCCAGCTGGTATTCTGTCCTAGGCTGGTTGCCCCCGCGTCTCCGATCTGATTATAATTCAGATCCAACACTTGAAGGTTCTTCCAGCTGCTATCACTCGCAAGGATCGCTGCTCCTTTTTCGCAAATCCTGTTTGATGACAAAGTGAGAGTATGTAAATTTGCCCAGGTTTTGTTCGTAGCAAGGCTTTCAATACCTTTCGAACTCAGCTGACTTGACGAAAGCCCTAAGAATTTCAAGCCGGACCAATTACTGCCCTCAGCCACGCTCAGCGCGCCTTTTTCTTTGATTTTATTATTTTCTAAATCAAGTATTTTCAAGTTTGCCCAAGTCTTATTGCCTGCCAACGCCGCGGCTCCTGATTCTCCAATTTGGTTGAATTGAAGGTTCAATCTTAAGAGATTTTTCCATGAGACATTCTCTGCGAGCCCAGTCGCTCCGATGTCCTTAATCTCGTTCACTGAGACGTCCAATAGTCTGAGTTTTGTCCAAACCTCGTTGCCGGCCATGATAGAAGCCCCTTCCGGACCAATGCGATTCTGTGATAAATTTAACACTTCTAGATGCTCCCAGAATTCATTGGTTGCAATATCAATGATTCCGGCGTCAGTTATTTGGTTTCCAGAGATATTGAGCGCTTTAAGCAATGGCCAATTCACATTCGTTGCCAAGCAAGAAGCTCCAGCGTCTTTTAGTTGATTTATTGATAAGTCCAGCACAAAGAGCTTTTTCCAAGTCGTATTTTTGCAAAGCGATTCGAGACCTTTTGGACCCAACTGGTTTAACGAGAGTCCGAGCTCTCTTAAATGTGTCCAAGACTTATTAGAGGCTAGAGCCTCAGCTCCTTTCGGTCCGAGCTTATTCGCAGAAAGGTCGAGTTTTTTTAACCGGTTCCAGATGCTCTTGTTGGCCAAGACATCCACGCCTTTGAAAGTTATCTGGTTATCATTGAGATTTAAGCTTTCAAGGTTATTCCAAGTTGTATTTTGAACGAGATCGATTAAACCTTCGTCTTGGATATTAGCTTCGGAAAGTGATAGGCACTTGAGGTTTTTCCAGATCGTATTTGTCGCAAGTTTAGCAGCGCCGACTGTGTCAATAGGATTTTGGCTTAAATCGAGCTCTTCGAGGTTTTTCCAAAGGGGATTTTGAGTGAGAAGCGCGACACCGCTTTCTTGAAGATAATTTTGGGAGAGTCTTAGAGTTCGTAGATCTGTTAGATCCTTGCAATTTACAAGGAATTCAGCTGCTTTATTTGTGAGGTGATTATCTGAGAGGTTAATATGGCAAATAGTTCCCGTGGCATATTTCAAAAGAGCTGTCGCAACATCGTCATTGTTGAGTCTTTTGCTGGACAAATTTATCTGACTGATCTCATTCGCCCATCTGAGAATCTGATTATACCTGCTTGAAGTAAGCCTAATCGCGTGAGATTGCTCACCACTTCCCACATGCACGCTAACCACGTAAAAATCTCCTTCAGCGGATTTATAGTAGACACAAGCACCTTCCTGTCCATAATTAGTGGAAATTGTTCCGTAATTGAGCTGATCTTCCTCAGAAGATGAGTCGAGTTTGCTCGAAATTCCCTTAAGAACAAAGATGCTGGTCTTATCATCAGTATTATCCGCCACGTAACCATCAATCTGAATTTCCATTGAATCTAGAAGCTTCGCGTCAGCTACATGCAGTCCGAAGTATCCGGTTGTTTCCCCGATTACCTGATTGAGAACGATAATTCCGTAGTTTTCTTTCCTTTCCTGAGGAAATTCTTCAGGGTAGAAAGTTTGAATCGCCCTGATTACTCCGAAAGGAGCTATGCTTCCTTGAACTGAAGGGACAAACTCAATTTTTGCGAATTTTTTATTGGCTGATAGATTGAACAGGTTCTGCGCGGCTGTGAGTACAATGTTAGGTCCAATTAGAGCCCCCGCCCCCCAATAGCAAGTGTCAGAATTTTCTTCTGGGTAACTGAGGACAAGACCGTGAGCATGAGCAGAAAAATCATCTGGATACACGCGAAGTTTCCTATGATCACTGTCATTTGCTAGTTTTTTATCGCCGTCAGAGTTGGAGATAGGGTTCGATGGAGTTGGGAATGAAACTATAGAAATTGTGGAGTCAGGTTGAAGCAATTGAGGATGTTTGCAGCGAGTTCTGAATCCTGGTTCGTTTTCTACTAGCTTTGGGCCCTCAATAATCGATTTTATTTCTTCAAATAAGATTTCATTTGTCTTTGACGTTGCTTCAACCATTTTAGTAAACGTTCGAAAATTTGTTTTATTAGTTGAAATTGTAGCTTCGAATCTTGCAGTTTTCTATTTGTAAATGTGAAATATGGCAGTATTGAATTGAATTGTTGCATCAGAACAATAAGAACTGCATCTAAATTGCCTGACTATGAGCATGGAATTAATTGTTATTTTTCGATTGAAACATGCTAAAAGGGATGGCAGCATAATCTGTCCGCGTTTTCTTAATCGAAAAACTTTAGAGAAACAGGTATTTCTGTTGAAATTCTTTGGAAACTAATGTATCGAGGTGAGGTTACAGAAACTAGTTCCTTTTAAATCAAATGAAAGTGGAGTAATTCACTCAAATTCTATAAACATATACATTAAAATTTTTGAGCCCTAGTCTATTGGCACCGGATAAAAATTTGTGAGCATGCTAGTAGTACCCATATGAAATAATTGAATTAATTAATGAGCGTGATGATTGTTTGGATTCGGAGGTGTGTAGTGTGCATTTTGTGCCTCATTTGATTGATTTCGATTTTGATTGACTTGTTGATGATTCTTGTTTGCATTTTCGTGATTATTTCTGTTTGTATTTGGATTTTTCGCACTCATATATACCGCTGAAGGATTCATGTATCCCTTTCCGAAAGGACAAACAGATGTAATGACTGTAGGATTTGATTCTCCTGGCATAGTCACAGTTTCTTCGTGGTTCATTGCGTTTCCCATTTTTATGTCTGGCTGATTTTGGGTAGGAGGTATTTGACTTCTTTTTGATTCTATTTGATTATAGTTTTCAAATTTTAAGGAAATTTATATGCGCATTGTCTAGATTTAGAATAACGTTACAGCCAAAGAGTTTGAAAATTGAATTGAATTGTGTGACAGAAGATCTATTTGGTCCATAATTGAATGGAGAAAAGCACCAAAAAGCCCATTTGGCTGTTCCGAAGAAGACAAGTGGGGGCTGTTTTTCAAATCGAACAATAGAATTTTTACTTGATTCGGATTCGAGCAGTAAATTTATCCAGTATTAGGAATATTAACAACTGTTGTGATGATTTTTTTTGCGAAATAGGGGCATTTGAAGCTGTGAAAAGTAAAAACTGTTTCAAAGCTGCCTTGGCTAGTGACAGCTGGTGTGATGAAAGAGTAATTCATTAATACTGAAAAGTATCCTCAATTTTTAGGAAAATTAGCCGTGCGCTTTGGAAATGGATTGAAGAACAGCAAACGTAGTGCGCAGTAAACGAATACGATTTCGTTTGTGAAAATATGCTATAAAATATCAGTTTGATAGCTCCTTCTGTGTAGAAGAATTACTTGATAAAGCTCATTTGAGAGATATTTCTCTCATATTGAGTGCTCTTGAAAAGAATGTGTGAGCTTGTCTCAAGGGTAATGGCTATATACTGGTAGTTCCTACAAAAATGATAGGATACTAGTTGTAACTGAAAAATCCAGCGATCAGTACCTTTTATCGGAGGATTAATTCATGAAAAATGCTTACTGAAATTAATCTTTTGGTTCTCAGAACTGTAGAGCAAGTAGATTATTCAACAATTCGAGATTTCATGCAACTGAAATACACCCACTTCCAAGCTTTACCAGATGTAAAACTGTTTAGGTAATTCTTGCCCTTGGGATTTCGCTCTCCGGTAAAATCTCAATGGCCTCGTCTTATCATCGAATTTATACCTGAAAAATACACATTCAAAATATGTCGAGACCATACCTGAAAGCTCACATACAAGCAGCTAAGGCTGCGACACAATGAATAAAAATGTATTCATTTACATAAAGGATAATTTCCTCAATTAGGAGTCAACAATTGGAAGATCAATTAACATCATACATTTGAGAATCTTGTGTTACTTCACATGATACTATACATTATTCAATTCGACAAGGCTGTTCATTCAATAGCCAAACAGTTCAAACACCACAAATAAGGTCGAACCTAGTCAATATCAAAATCGACATTACTTATCTCTTGCAAACTTTACTACTACTGCGCACCTCCTAGACAATTCTCTCAAATAAATGCGTTGGATATCTTGAAATCTTTTCCTTTTAGAAAATACTCAGCGGAAACAATTGTAAGCACGGATAAACTCACAAACTTATAAAACTACTCACTGACCTAGCTTAGAAATCCGCTCTGCCATAGCCTTAAACATTTCCGGCACTCCATCTCCTCTCATCGCGCTGACTTCAAAGAACAACATGTTATTCTCCTTCGCCATCTTCTCCGCCTGGTCCTGAAAAACTTGCCTTTTTTCATTCATATCGCATTTATTTCCCGCAAGCACAAGCACCATGTTATCCTTTTTAACTTTCTCGTCGAGCTCTTTGATCCAATAAGACAGCGATTGGAAGCTTGCCATTTCTGTAATGTCGTAAACTAAAATAGCTGCACTCGCGTCTCTGTAATAGAGCGGCGTCATCGCTCTGAATCTCTCCTCGCCGCCAGTATCCCATAAATGAAACTTTAAGTAATTTCCAGAGTCCAGCTGGACCCGCTGTTCCATATAGGCTCCGCCGATAGTGACTTCATAGTTTGTTGAGAATTTGTTGCTTACGAATCTTTGTCCAATACTGGATTTGCCTACACCAGCGTCACCCAGAAAAACGGCCTTGCAGTCTATGGTCTGGGCTTTTTGCTCGCCGACACGCAGCTTGCCTGATGGATCGTTTTTTTGGGAATCAGATTGTGCGCAACCCATATGCTGAGTGCTGTGATTTTTTTGTCTTGAATTTAATTAGTTCAATAAAAGGTCTTAGGAGTGCATAAATTTGTGTATGCTTGCTTATATGACTCATTAACAATATTAAAAGCAAATTTCATACTGTACTTGAACATCGGATTGTGACAGGGAAATTTGTGGTGTCTTTTCTCAAATCGGGATGAAATATCTTCTCAGAGCCCAGAAGAGACTTGTAGCACAGAAATAGACCCTGGAAATATTGTTTGCGCGAATAATGCTGTTGAGATAAGATCCGATTCGGAAGAACTGATTGGTTTATTGGCAATATTTCCAGAAAAAATCAACTGCCATGAATAAGAAATAAATTCAGAAACTGTGTTGACCATTTCAAACTTTCGCCCTCGATTTGGTGCATGATTGAAAATTATTGTTGAGGTAGGAGTCGGAGAAACTAGTTGTGCCACGATTAGGTTGTGGATTACCAAACTCACTGCTCATTACTTTCCGTGAAGCAAATTATGTTATCAAATGGCATTAATAATTGAGGGTGCATGTATTATTTTTTATGAATAAAGCACGCAAAGAAAAAATTCCATAAAATTCGTAATTTCCATGTGCAGAGGGAAATGATTACTCACTCTCAATATGATTTTTTTCATAATGTTTCCTCAGAATTTCTAGAACACAATTTTATAAACAGCTGAATTTAAAAGAAAATCCCTCTTTAGATACAGCACGCACGTCTCTTCCTACAAAAAGGAAAGTAGCCATCATTCTTTAATCTACATGAGCTTGTAACCCTCACTGTCTTTTTCTAAACTAAGTCTAATTTCTTTTACAAAAACGCAATAATGCTAACTTCAGTGCGCTGATATGCCAATAGATAATCAACACATAATCACCACAATGATATCCTTACGTACTTTTCAGCACGAAATTACAAATTTTCTAAGATAATCCATCCTTATATAGCCTTAATTGCCCATGATTTTTCTCATTACAACAATTAATCCCGATTCAGACCAGCCCTAAAGCCTACCCCACAATATAAACACATGCACGACCTCTCCACAGCGTACTGAGCCAAGAGAATAATCTATTCAGCATTTTTTAGAAATTTTCAATGAGGAGGATGCCTTATCAGTAATTTTGCTAGACGAAATCCGCGTTAATCACTTCCCCTTAAACAAATCGACTCTTTGTAAATTTGAACGATGACAGATTATTCCCAGGGAATCAGCAAGAGCCTATTAGAAACAACTCAAAATACTAATTGCTTAAATCAGTTTCTCGTTGTACAATGAGGACGTTAATTCTCAAACTAAGCTTTTCTAAAGAAATTAATTGCATTGGCTTAGATTAATTACCTTGAAATATTCGAATAAAGGAAATATCAGGAACACCTTGTTCGGAAATATTGAGAAGGTGTTAAAAAATTAAAAGAATTCCAGTCTGAATTTTTGATTTTTTGCTTGACAAGCACCATTTTCCCATCAGATCCGTACTATTCTTCGCTCTCAAAGTCGTTCTTACCCTCTCCTTAGCAGAAACACAAAAGGCCTCTCGAAAGATGGAGTCTGAATCAGAAGCATTGATAGCAAAGCTGGTTAATTCCAAGGAACCATTCGATAACGTATCAGTTCCCAATTTCCTTAAAAAGACCTACGAGATCCTGCAGGTACACTTCCCGCAGCCACGCCCTACTAAACGCGTTTAGAGCAATGAATTCGGCGATTTAATCTGCTGGAGCGAAGATGGACGTGCAGTTGTGATCAAACAACCAGCCGACTTTGCTCAAAAGGTCTTACCCAAGTATTTCAAGCATAGTAATTTATCCTCATACATCAGACAGGTAATCGCCCGGTCAATTCAGTGCATTAATCTCCATTATTAGTTGAATATGTACAATTTTCGAAAAAAGAAAACACGCAACCTTGAGTGCTTCGTCCATGATAACTTCCAACGCGACAGGAGGTAATCGGCTCTTCTTATCACCTATCTAAGCGGCTATTTTACCAGCGATCTGCTCTCAAAAATCAAAAGAAAGAAATGCGAACCTTCATTATCATCAACGCCTCTTATGCAAAATTGTAAGAAAGCATCAAAGGCGCAGAAAGGACTTACCAATGGCCAAGAAAATGAGAGACTTATGGAAGAGGTAAATAAAAGCGGTGGTGATCGAAAGTGCAATTGATCATGCATTGTAGAATAGAATGCTAAAGAAGTTACAGGTGGATTTGGCTCAAAAACTCCTTGAAACAGAGCGAAAAGTAATCGATTTGTCGAGCCAGCACCAGTCACTTTCTATGCGGTTGCAAAGTTGGATACTTAAGGTATCTATGCAAACGCAGACGACTCAGAACGCGTTCAAGGAGCAAATACAGCAGAAAATTGAGTTTGATCCTTTGACGAGTTTCCAAACCAGCCCTCAAACACAGCCGTTATATCCTTGGAACTCCGAGAGCAGTCTCGGGTTGCAGGTGATGAATCTTCCATGGGCGTATCATATGCCGCAGACGAATTGTCTGATGCCGACATTGTTGCCTACTCCAACAAACCTGTAAGTTATTGGTATTTTTATGTGTGATTAATCGTTGGGGGAATAGCAGTTAGAAAGCGGTGAGGTAGAGGAGAAGGCTTAATAGAACATTATCACGGTAACACGATTCATTGAAATTGTACTTATTATGGTCTAAATGATTGATATACTATAATCAAAATTTGGTATTTGGATTTGTTTGCTCCTGCTTCACGGCAGGCTAAGTTTCATAATTGAATCGTATAATTATATTAGAATTGTTCAATAAAAGTTCATATCGGATAGAAATTTAACAACATCAAGTACAAATAAATCTATTTCTTTATACTTCCTTTCTGGCTGTTTTGAGATCTAGCATCATCAATGATTTGGAGTAATACCTGTTACAAGTAATATAAATAAAGAAATAGGGAAAATTTGGATGAAAGCTTTCGTTTAATGAAGTGATCTCGAATTAGACATCGTCTGGTCCTTTGTTAGAGCCCTGATATGGTTACTTTTTTGAGATTATCTACCTGAAGTCTGGCTATTCGCTAGCTATCTCAAAAAAATTGAATAAGCCATTTTTACGATTCCAATCAAAACTACTATTTCTTTTACATAGTTCTGCTGTTTAGGACAGTCAGAAATCATTATGTATATAAAAGACAAGCTGATTCTTGCATTATTTCAATCCTCTTGCCGTTCTGCAAAAAGAAATTCATTCTGGATTACAAACATTTTAGTAGCTATTTTAATGGAGAAATCCACTGAAAAAATTTTGAAAGTTTGGAAACTTCAGAAAAAGAACAACAGTAAATTGATTAAAGAGTAGCGGAATTAACAACTTCTTTTTTTCCAAGTTTAGGCAACCGCTTTATCGTATCTAGCCACTCCAAACAATATTTCGTTGTGAGTAAAGCTGAATGATATCTGTACAAGAAGGCTAACCTTGTTTACTCTACCGAAATGCAACATCTTTGCAGTATCATGTTATTGGTAGGAGAATTTTACGAAGGTAGAAATTTCATCATTTGCTTATAATATCTATAATTATTTATTTATAGAACTTCGAAGTCTCAATTATTTCGAAAATGTTCTATCAACAGAATAATTTAATCATTTTTATTCCTTCAACTGCTTAAATTAAGTATTCGACTCATTCTTATTTTTATATACTATGCATTTTGACCTAGCATTCTTGTTGTCACCACTCACTATCCATCAGCTTTAGGCACATTATAGCTACTTTGAGCTAATAAAGCTCAGAAAGGATGAACTTTATGAAGTTTCTAACTTTTCGACTCTCAGAAGCCATTGTAACTTCAAAAAGTTTAAAGAAAATCGATTGATTTAACTATACAAGTATCAGTGGATTTTCCAAAAAGAACGAACTTACTTTTATTCGAGTTTAGAAACTGCAATTTTTCGTCAGTGATTGTCTCGTTTAACGACATATGGACCTTTTCAAGCAGTAAACCTGTATTAACTTTGAGGAGTTGATATTAACTCCAAAATCCGAATCAGAAATGCGGTTCTCGTGTTATATATAGCGGAAGAGATACTCTTTCTGATAATCTAATTCATAATTCAAAATTTTGTTACAATGCCAACTCAAATAGACCTATTAAACAGCAGACTCTTCGGGCGGACTAATGCAAAGGATCTAAAGGGTCAAACTAGCGCCAGTAACTCGATGAACACCACCCGTTCGAACACTCCTGAAGGCAGGCAGAGTTCCGACGGGTTTGACTCTACGAGAGACAGTTCGGGAAATGAGAGCTTTATCATCGACGTAAAGCCGAAGAGGAAAGTGTTCAAGACCCCTGAAGAGAGAAGCGAGTTTGTGAAGTCTTATAAAATGAAGTATAAGACTGAAATGTGTAAAAACTTCGAGTTGAGAGGCTACTGCAAGTTTGGGGATACGTGCTCGTTTGCACATGGCAGGCATGAGCTCCAACAGAAAACGCATATCCACGAGAAATATAAGACGAGACCTTGCCAGCAGTACCATCAGCAGGGGTATTGCAGCTATGGGATGCGATGCCAGTATCTACACAAGGAGGCGTTGACTCCAAATATATTCCATAGGCCTTCAACGGAATTCGCTTGGAACGCTGAAAGAAGCAATTATAGCTACGACCTGCTCAGCGAGATCTGGAGGATGAGCAACTCTTGTATAAAGGTTGAGAAAATCCTTGATAAGATCCCTGAGCGAAAAAGGTTGGCAGTTTTCAATGAAATCGCCCCTCAAGAGGAATGAGAGAGGGGGTTTCAGTCATTATTATAACAATTAATTCATGCTTAATGAGAGGGAGAAGGATAATTCCCTCGATATATGTTACATTTAAAGAGTTATAGCTATATATATTTTGCGATAATTAATACGTTATTGTGGAGTATGAGTTAGCGATATAAACCTATTTTATAGGTTGTATTAACTGAAGCTTTTACTATACTGTGAATAGTGCATGTCCATACCTTGTATTAATGGATAAAAAAACTTCAACTTGTTGTTTCTCTGTGGAACACGCTTGAGGAAAAGGAAGATTAAATGCTATGAGTTTGTTTAAGGAAGATTATATGATTCGATGAGAAGTAGAAGAGCCTCTTGGCTTTTATGATAGGGAATATATCAAAATACGTCTTGTTTAAAATGAACGTTTTCCAATGTTAGCGTTCCAATTTTAGCGCTTAGATACTAAATTCATTCGGAGTTGTTTCCAAAATTCTGTGACGTAATTCAGACATTTGCTGAGCTTCAGGGCTTGCACAATCAAGGCCAAGAGAGCAAATCAATTATTTTGGAAGAAATATAAATACAAGGTACAAGTAATCTTCAAATATCTTTACTTATTGGCTTTCATGGATAAGACTCTCCGTCTTTGAGCGCATAAAAAATTACACAATTCTCTATTTGCAGCCGAATTATTTGTTAAGCCAGATACAGCTAACTTAAGGCTTTATCTTTCACAAGCTATTTACAACGGGTAAAATCATTGAATATTCAACATCACGGAATTTTTATCCCGTCGCCTTCCAACTTCTCTTGATTGATAAAGTTACTAACATGCAAGCTAAGCTGATGGTAGATGTCGGAAAATCAAAACTCCCTATTAGGGCTACTTCCTATATTTAAATCTTATCGAAACATGCTTAATTGTTAACTGTATCTCTCAAGACGAATATTCAATCTCTAGCAAAGTCTAAATAATGAATTGCTGAAGGGAGGTATTCTTACGTCCAAAAATCAGCTTCTTAGAAATTCGAAGTTTTTTAAAGTTCTATTATAATTTAATCATCTTTCGACTTTCACTCGAGCCGGAGATTAGCGCCTGCATTTTTCAATCGACTTTCTCTACAAAAGGAATTTTCGAAGGCTGGAAATGTATGATAACAGAAGGTAAAAGACCATCAACTTGGAGGCTCGGATAGCTCGGGCTGCTCATTTAATTATGAAAAGAAATACGAAAAAGATCAGAGTTGCTGATAATGAACAGTCACATCTCAGATATATTGCTCTTGTAGAAAAAATCAGATTTTAATCTTAGGTTAGTCAACAAATAATGAATTCTTCAAGAAATGAGAGACCAACTCATTCGTTACCTTCATAATGAAGTTGGAATAAAATAATTTTGCGCCTTCCGTAGAAATTCTTGGTGAACAATTGTTCTGTTAGCTATGGTTTCTAAGAGTCAAATTAATATGGAATTGTAGCATTCTCATACAATGTAAACAATTTCTAAGCAAACAATTCTTCAAAAGATGAGATTATACAATCGCATAAAATACCAATAGATAGTGTTGGAATAATTGACACCATTTGACGTAAAGCTTCCAATTCACAAAGTCTTCGTTTTCCTGTCAAACGGTTAGACAAATCTAGAACATTTAAACTGGTGCTTCTTTGAGAAATGCCTCATTGAAAAGAAATCCATTTTGCTTATGGAAAAAACTAAACAACAAATGTCATATCGACGAATTAACAAAGGTCACCCTATAGAGATGATTCCAATTCTAATTAACTAAAGCGGCCTCAAAGCTGTTTTCAAAAAAAGCCCTGATTGCTCATCAGATTATGAGACTTTAGCTAGTCTTTAGTTTATAATATAAAGTGACTCCATATGGAAAACGCAGAACAAGAATAATACCCAAATATTAATACCAAAATAAATTTTCAATGGATTATCTTCTGAAAAATTTATTAATTTCTCTTCAAAAAATACCATCGTCTCTTCTTCATAGCTATCTTCTAGAATTTCATCACTTCGAGCCTCTTTTTGCTTTGTAACACTGTATCCCACTACTATAAGAAGAGCTCCAGAATATTTCCACTCAATTAGGCGCCTTCAACTCCAGAAGTACATGAAAAAGAGACGTTGTGGTTCTCAATCAACTGGAAAAAATTTGCTTTAGAAATAATCTTTGAACTTGTCACTTTGCTGGCCATCCACACCCTTCGAGTCATATTCCAAACTCATAAACTGTTCATCATTTGGCTGCTTATTTTGTATAAAATTCGATTGCGAATAATTGACAAACATATCGGGATTAGCCTGCTCTTCCATTTTATTCTCCTGCTTCAGGGGTTTATTGCTAAATCCCCATGATAACTGCGGATGCTGCTCCTGGAAAAACCCATCAGGGTTATAATTCATCCCTCCATACTCCTGCTTTATCAACGGCCGCTCTAACAAAGACCCCGGTTGAATCATTCCCGGCATAAATTGCTCGATTTTTCCAGTCAGACGTGAGATATTATTACTCTGAACCTCCTTTTTTATCGGAAACCGCTTCATGTGGAACTGTGCATCTTCATCATAATCATAATCATCCAGCTCAATCTTATCGTCCCTCGAGTACGTTATCATATTCTCAGAGGGGCTCTTGATCAATCCTTCTTCAAAATCCCCTTGAATCGAGTTACTAATTCCAGTTTTGGTTAATTTTCGCGTTCTCTTATGCGTTTTAGTAGAATCAGAATAAGTGCTTATTTTCTGATTCTCGCCTCGTTCAGTGTTTATGCTAATCATCGAAGTTGCATCTGAAGTGTTCAATAGCCTCCTCGCACTCGCGACACTATCATCACGAATATTCTTCTCGAGATTTGACAGCATATCCCCTATACCGAGTAATAAATTCTCAATCTCACGCTTTTTCTTCCCTCGGCCGCCAACTAGCTTCTGAAGCTCGCTTACTTTACGATTGATCGCGTCGATTGTCGATGAAGATGTATAATTGTAGTTTTTTTCTTCCATTGGTAAGTTAGCCACGAGAGGATTATCTTTTGCGGCTTGATGAGGAAAGGAGTACAATTTATTCAGCGTTTCGCCTTGATGAGTGGTTTCCTGAGCGATGATGGGGTCGTCGCCTTCTTCAGAGCCGCTACCGTCGCTTTCATGGCCTTCTTCACGGGTCAGAGCAGAGCTTTGGTGAAAACGAGGATAGTCATTTACGTTGAATTTGGCTCTGGGTTCGCGGGTCTTGAGATCGAAGTTTTCTTCCAAGGAGAATTTTCCCTTCGTTGAGAGGAGCATGATGTCTCCTTTGAGATCATCGAAGGCCACAAAAACGTTGACTCTGCAAAGCACAGAGAGCTCGACAGCTTTTTTGAGAAGACCTTGCTTTCTCTTATGGAAAGTGTCTTTGCGAGTTTTGTGGTCTTGGATTGGCTTTATTTCGATTTTCTTTCTTCCCATCGCGTACTTTTTAAGTTATTACACTATTCAAGTTTAATTTAATTAATCACATAAACCCAAATCAACAATGGCATATTTTCAAGGTTTTATGATGACTTTGCTCAGTTTTCGTCCACATTCCTCGATTGCTAGTATTATGGAGCAGAATTTATCTATCATTTATGTTGCGAGCTATAAACCCTAACAAATGTTGGCATTTTGACTGAAATCATTAGATGCTATAGAGTAAGCCAGTGCCAAAATAAATCCAAACAAGCAGGAGATTGCTTTCTGATCTAACTGTTGATGCTCGCGTTGAAATTAAACGATTACGGAATCTTTCGAAATAGAAAGAAATTCAATTCTCTTAGTGGATTGAATCATCTTCAACAGGAATGTCATTCAATTCAATAGCAGTTCTGAAGTTATTTCACGTTGACTCCATGCTAACTCACTTGGATATCAAATTAATTCATTCATTTGGTGCTGAAGTTTTACAAAATTTTCTATTTGGACATTAGTTTGTTATTGGGAAGCTGCCTCTCCATAGATATAGACGCTAAGCATTACACCTTGAAAAACAAATAAAACCAGCCACTTGAATTAGGCCTCCTCCACAAATTAAAAAATTTGATATCCACCCTCACACCGTTTCAAAATTAATTTCTGAAATGAAAACTGGTTAAACCACATTTGAACGTCTTTCTTTTAACTCTCTTTTTGATTTTGGGAATTTATTGATTATTCATTGTTGAATATGAAGATGAAAGCTGACAAAGAAGTTCTATACTTAACCTCTTACTCGAACAGCAAAGGTTTATTAAGTGTGAATGTATATATTATTTTTTCTTTACTCATAATATCTTCTTCTCTCTCAACTCTACAGCTTATCTAATTGAGGGGTTGTCAAAGCGACACCAAATCCAGGGACTCTGATATCAATGTTAATTGCAGCAACCTTTTCTAATGTAATATAAGCTTGGATGTCAGCTTGAAGCACTTCGGTGATTCTTTCGAAGAGCTTGCATTCCTTGCCTTCCTTTTCATACTTTGGAACTCTTGGGAATTGAACTGCTCCTGGGTCATCGTTAAATTCTTTCTTTATTGAAGCTGGGAGCTCATCAACGCTTCTGAATGAGAAATCGACGTCCACGGTCTTCAAAAGTGGGAGGAGAGGAAGAGGAGTTCCAGAAATGAAAGGAACAAAGTTCTTAACGAGGCCGATGAGTTTCTCATCGAGCTTTGATCCAGCAAGCGATTTGACAGTCAGCTCAATCAATGTGGATTGCCAGAAAGCAGCCATGGTTGTGTATCCCTTGGTATGGAAGTCAAGGAGGTCATGGAAATCGATTCCGCTGACCAGGTTGAGATTCACTTGGGCTTGTTCACTTCCGGCGAGTTCTTCGACTCCGAGGCCAAGGACCATGTTGATTTGTTCAGTGATCATGTCAGCTATGGCTGGGCCAGGTCTGACGTGAAGGACGAGATTAACACCGGAGTTGATGATGTTGTATGAAGCCATTCCTCCCTGGAAAAGCCCAGAAAGTTCTCTAAAGAGGTCAGATTCGTCAGATCCGTCGAGCAATCTTCTCAAGATCTCTTCAAATTCTTGATGTTTGCCTGGGCAAGGCTTGAAGACGATAACCACAGCGAGATTAGGGTCTTCTGCGCCGATGATGGTCTTCAATTTCTCGTATTGAATATCAGCGGCGTTTCTTCCGAAGTTAAGGGAGGTCTTGACCCATGATTTCTCAGTTCCGTCAGTAGGGGCGGTACCGAGTTCGAGACCAACTCTGGAGTTGTTTGGGTTGTTTTCCATCTGTGAAAGGTCGGTGTTCGGATTTTATAGTTTGATGATTATAATTTCGGATACGAGGATCTATTTAAAACGATATAAATCGGTATTAAACTAAAATCAACTAATTACGTATTCGTGTTAGAACTGAATCAATTAAGGAACTCATTTAAATATATCGTCAACGGTTTCTCAAGAAGTTCTAATCCATGGGAATAGTACTCCCGATAGCACTCGGATACGTTATTAGATAATGCAGAGCTACCACCGCTGTAGCAGAGATTTTTATTTTGAGGTTCTACTCCAAAAAATGTGAAACGTGCTATTAAATTTGGTGAATTTATGATATCAAGCTCCAATAGCACCAACGGAAGGCAGATAATTGTAATTCGGTGTAGTTTGTCTAAGATATGAATTGTAACGGGACATGGAGAAAATAACGCGATTGTTGAACTGCGTATTAAGAGATGAGGAAAGAATCTATATCGTTTACTTAACCACGATACCGAACAAGTCATATATCGGTAAGTGGCTTCTTTCGGAGGAAACTGAATTAGCTCCTGAGATTTATTTTGATATGATTCAGTTTAAAAATTTTATTTCGATTTACACGTACTACACAAAATTTACAATATCTGGACCAGGGCCAGAGCCTTATCATCTGATCGTTAAGAGGTTTAATTGTGATTCTTGGTTGGCATTCTCTAATGTTGATGTAGGTGATAGAAGCCAGGTGAGTAGTGAAGAAATGAAAATATTCAGAGCACTTAATAAAGATTTCGAATGAGAAGGATACTTTAACAATTTTGTAGTAGGCACCTTAAGCTTTTATGGGTTATGTTAGCAGGAACTGCTTCATATTTACCAATTTTAGGGTATAAATCTTATAACTATCTTCTATCCTTAGATTTTGCTAAAATAATTGAATAAAAACGAATGCCTACTCGTTGGAATTGCTACTTTCACAATGAGTGGGTTTCGAGCACTGTGTTAACGTTTAGCGACTTGAAGGTGCACCTTTTGAGGATGAATTGATTGTATTGAGAGCAAATAATTGGAAACAGCATTACGAAAATCTTATTTTCCGCGTGCCTCTCAGATGCTTCTTTGATGAATATTAGTAACCATAAAGGCATTGCCTCGAAGTTGCAACTTGTTTTCGCCTTTCATTTCAAACTTGCCCTTAAGATTTGTTGCATTTCCAGTTACCTTCTTCTTTCATTCTGATACCACAAAAGCAGAGCGAATTAGAAAATAACCGAAAAAGTAAAAATGGTGCACTATGCTTTATGGAGAAAAGGTTGACTACTAAACAATTTGTGACTCTAAAATTTTCAGATCCTGAATATTGTGCCGTCATTTATCAATACGATAAAATATTGAAAATTAACGTTCTTAATCGCACTAATCAAGAGTACAAGCTCTTTTGTGTTTAATTTGACATATACTGAAGATAACAAGATGATCTTGATACCACAGCAACAGTCATAAATAACTAAATGAGAAATGATTTTACCTATTAAATATATGTAAAAAAATGAGAAGAGAAAAAAACCATAGGCTATCTCTAGCTATTACAAACAAGAGAACGATGAAAGAAAGATTTTCTAATTCTCAGATACTTCAAATTATAAAAAAAACTGAACTTTCTTACTTTCTGGTGAAGAAATTACAGATTCCGATTCTTTCTGAAGAGATTGAGGACCGCTGCCTCTTCTATTTTTCAGTATCGAAGTTCTTTTGACCAGACTAAGTGTGTTAGTTGGGGAGGACCCAGCTATCGACGTACTTGACGTATCAGATAACGATTGGGATGTTTTACTCTTCCTGATCTCATTAAATGAATCTCCCTCTTCACCATTTTTGCCGAACTGAAGAGGCGAAAGTGGAAAACTTCTGAGGGAGGATTTGAGATGGGTTGACAAAGAGTTATTTGAACCCACTAAATCAATACTCCTTAATTTTTTGATCTCAGCTGTGCTTTTTCTTCTAAAATGTCTCGTTCTCGTTAATTTAGATTTCGGGTCATCGTTTTTGGAAACAGGGGCTTCCTTTATCGTCGCCTTCGATATTGGAACGCTAGCAGAGCGTCTCATTCGATCTTCTAAGCGTGTTATGCTCAGCTTTGAGTCGTCGTTACCACAGAGCCTTTCCGATACGTGCCAGCTTCTCTTTCTTCGGCATCCATCTTTTGAAGGAGGCAAGGATCCAAGCGGAGTCACTTCTTCATTGCCATGAGCAGAAGCGAAGGTATTGAATGAAAAATGAATAGGCATTTTCTCAAACCTTGAGGGGGATGGCAAGAGGACCTTTAACATTCGAGTTTTGAGACTTTTTAAGACTTTTTACTTATTATAAGTCATTCGGACTTTACTGCTTATATAATCCCAGATGAATGAAGGCTTCTTTCAGTTCTCCAATAAAATTTAAATCTCCAATTTCCAGGTCAATATCTCAGCAATTAAATTTCCAGTAATTCTCAACAGATTACGGGCAACCGCCTGTTCTTAACTGTAATTTCTCGAAAGTTTCGGACTTGATTAGATAAAAATTAGAAAGGATTCGAGTACTTTTGTTAATTAATTGAATTTCCTATTCTGCTTTCCTCTTTATGGAACCATCCTAATTCCTAATACTGCGAATGTGTGCAATGGAGTATCCAAGCCTGGCTCGAGGTTTATTATTATCGGTTAGCTCATTAAGTGTAGTCTACAAGGCTTTAGCACGTATTTATCAGGAAGCGAATGAAGCTAGCAGTCTATATATAGAAACAAAATAAACGACGAACATTTCTGAAGGATTCCGATATTAACTATTGTTCGGACCTTAATTATTTAGGTTTTCCGAACATGTCAAATTTAAAGTAACAAATAGTTCTGTCGGATCATCTCGCAAATTTTTCAGTAAACAATTTTTATTGAAGGAGCTTTACGCAAATAAAAATAATTTAACTGCGTTTAAAGGACTGAAAAGACACGGATCTCAGACATCTTGGAAAATTTTGCTGCTCATTTCAGATAAAGAAAGTCGCTTGAATTTGTTTTTCACATGCAGATTTACTTAGATAAAGATTTAGGAAGGATAGAGAAATCAAACAGCTATTTTCTTGGAGAAAAATCAGGGATTCCAAAATTAGAGACTCTTTATGATTGTGAGTGCCTAGTATTAAATGTATATCATCACGAAACATGCTATACTCCCAAATATTTCATGGTAATGGGCAGCTATTCGATGTATATTCGGCGATATAACTCATCTTTTAGATAACTATTTTCGTAAGCAAAGGCTTGTAACTTTGATTCTTGGCGATCTTAGCTGTGACAATATCTATCAGTGGTTTCCAAATTTCGGGCTTGCTCTACCCATACTTTTCTCTGTCTGCATAACAACGGTCTCGCTGCGAGGATTGCAAGAATCACTGAATTTACCGTCAATGTTTCTTCAATTTCAGCGCTTAATAGTGTACTGCAATCCTGCTTCAGATGAAACTGAAATTCTGTTTCTTTATTCTATTTTTACGAATTGTGTTCATGATAAATAAATTTGGCTTCAAATGTCACTAGATAATGGAACCTCCCCTGATTAGTGCAACTTGATGACTCATATTTCTAGTGGATGGAATATGGTTAATTTACAAGAAAGCTGTCAGTTGATCTACCAAATTTTCCATCACTGTCGATGCAATACTATCTTGTTGCTCTGATAAGTCATGCTTAAATATTGGGAAAAATTAGTCTAAAAAATAGAGAGCCCCATCTACAATCTCAAGAGAAAAATGAATTCTTTGAATTCATCTTCGAGAAAGGGAAAAATTGTTTAATGGAAGCAAGAAGAAAAGTTCTACATTCGAGGAGGAGGGATCAGTTCTCATTAAAGCTCATGCTTTTCAATTTTTGGTTTAAGAAATATTATTGTTCTGCGTATTTCGGTACATATGAAATAAGAAATTATGGAATTAGGATTAATATGCAGCATTAATTTTCAGCATGCCTCTAATATGTATTCTTAATAACAGGGAAACCTTATCTTATTTCATCAAATTTCCTGATCAAAAACCGATAAAAAGCTAGGATCGATTCCGAGAGTGTTTTAGAGACAAATGATATTTTTCACTGATATTTGATATACTTCCTCTCTACTTTATGTGAAATCTCTTCGTCAATGATTATGACTGTATCGAGATTTATGCTTCTATAGAAAGAATCCTGCATTTCGCAATTTCAGTGCCACATAGCAGGGGATATATACCTTATTCGCGGCTTTACATGTTACAGATCTCTGGTAATTTATAAGAGTAGTCGAGTTTGCCTAAGACCCTGGGAATTTTCAGTTTATAAATTCGATGACTAAATTATATAGCGACTTGTATAACCCTTTCTCCTCGCGAGTTATTTCTTTCTTCAAAGAAGATACCACCCTAGAATCTCTCCTTAAAGTTCTCACTGATTATTATTACTTGGGTGGCAGGTATCTTTTGCTCGAGCGCACATTTTCGAATCTCCAATGTTCTTTTCCCCCTTCCTCATTGGGATTTCGAGGTCAGCAGTAATGAGGTCAAAGGATTAAGGACCATTCTCCTTGAAAATTTGTATATCCTCTAGTCCATCATGCCAAATTTTGTGAGCATTCCCTTGTTGATTTCTTGATTAATTAAACAACCTTTTCCCACAAGAGCTTCTGTGTAGCCACTGACACCAGTAACGAATGTTGAGTGTATACACTTGCTGAAGAACTAATTTTGTTGTCTTTTCCCTTTTCTTTGTACATTGGAGTAAATGAATTATTCATATTGATGCCTATTTGAATCAAACATAGGCCATACATAAGGTGTCAATAGACATGATGAGGTTATGATTGCTAACTCGTAAGTTAATATTAGTTCTTTGTAAGATCAAACCTGTCATTTCTCATTCATCTTCACGACCTTGGTTAACTACACCTCAACACTTGGAATCAAACCTTTAAAATACTTAATAGTTGTATTCTGGTTCTTTAATTTTTTTTAAATCAAAAACTTTGAAAATCAGAAAGAACCTTTCCTTCATATAATTCTTCGAGAAGAGAGAGAGACAAGAAACCTTAGATACAGAGACCTCATGGCGATACTTCTAATATAATAGTCTTCGTTTGCATTTTGTGAAAAACATAAGCAAACATCTGATCAAAAACTCACGCATTAGTAAGCACGCTGGCATATCTGAGAAGCGGATTGCTGATTATGTTGATTTCAAGGTGAGACAACTCGAAAGAAAAGCTGAACGATCAATTTTTTTTTTCCGCTAATAACGTTGATTTCGTAATAAATGTTCATAAGTTTGCTGACTGAAATGAAACCAAATAGCAATCTTCAACAGAACTATAGTATAGAAATTCCTCTTAACCAAGAAAAATCAGACAATCTCTTGAGAAAACACGTTCAAGGCTCTATTTATAATTTATCTTGCATTAATTGATTTCTTAGAATAATGAATCGGCATAAATTTTAAAATAATTCGCCTCGAGCTAATTAAAACCAAGCCTCATGTTGTTACTTGAAAAATGTCAAAACAAAGTAGAAATCGCGATCTCAACATTGCTATTTCTGGCCATATCTGCTTACTCTCAAGTCTGCAGAGTGAGTACATACACTGCTAACGTCAACCAATGCTATAAGTGTGGAACTGAATCGTACACTCAAATACCTCACTCGCAACTTCCAACCAATTTCAACGGCGCAAAACAAGTCACTTTCGGATTCTGGAACAAGAATACACTGGATATGACTTGCGTGTCAGGGGGATGGGAGATGCTCTTTAAAGTGAGTTACGATGGTTCGAATATGGCGAGGAAACCTGCGATCTATCGTCGAATCGTGGGGACATCACAATTGTTTTATCTTGGATATAGCTATGGAGGGGTTTCTAACCTGTCTGAAATCGCTGCTCCACTGGTGACCAATAATTGGTATTACATTGTACTCACAACAGACTATTACATCAACAGGATCAATTACTATATCTATGACCCTACAAAGGCTACGAGCCAACTTACTGACGGGGTCGCTTTTACCTCTGATCTCATACTCCCTACAGTCAGTCAGTTTACTTTTACTGGCTCAGATTATCTTCTCTTCGGAAGTGATCCGGGTGGTCATAATTTAGGAACTTCTTGCATCTCTTTCCCTACAGTGATAGTCGGTCAAGTAATCTCCGCGTACAGCGATATCACGATGATGGCTTACACGCTGGCTGTTGTTCCTTCAGTGACAAAAGACTTTTTTGGAACCCCGGTTATGCGACGTTCGCTGGAGTACGACTCACCTTATGGCAATCTCATCGACACGACTTCTTCGTTTCCATACAGTTATGACTATGGAACGACAGATGGCACTGCGCAAACGAACCTATCCAGTGTATGGACAGTTAGCGGTGTCTATCAGACGATTCAATTCTTCGACCCTAAGCAGATTCTCATCATGTCTCCGAGTAAAAACTTCTCATTCATCGATAGTTGGGGGTACCTTTCTTTTGGAGTCCGGATCGTATTCAAGATGACTTCGATGAGCTACAGTTCCAGCTG
>ENA-UOTZ01000464-UOTZ01000464.1-compost-metagenome-genome-assembly--contig:-NODE-464-length-34138-cov-12.075130_pt1 | contig 34138 bp, 38 predicted proteins | sample MGYA00238144_ERZ746983 | MGnify/ENA primary metagenome ERZ746983 (study PRJEB28759, sample SAMN06268863) | compost metagenome | isolation source: single cell | place: USA: California, Emeryville, Joint...
TCGGGCAACGGTAGAGAATTATTCCTCGCGTGAGTTTTCGTAATCACGTCGTTGTTGACGTAAAACCTCGAACCGAGAGTCTTTGGCGTAGGATCCCTGCTCTTGCTATTAGGTTTCATCGAAAGAGGCTGAAGAGGCAAAGCTGCCTTCGATTCTGGAATAACTAGGTTCGCGTTCTGTTCTCTTTGAGGTTTTTTAATGACAATTTCAGTTTTAGTTGCATTGTCTTCGGATGATCTCTCTTTCATATCGACGTCTTCTTTTCTCTCAGCAATACTTTCAGTTTTCATCAAGTGCTCGCGTGGCAGGTTCCCCTTCCTGGTATTGCTCTCTCGTTTTGCCTGCTGCGAATCCGCCCATTCACGCTTAAAGCGCTCTCTACTCTTCAGTATTTCTGAGTTAAATCTTCTCAGTTCATTGTGAACCTTCTCCAGTAGAATTGTCTTTGGTGCTTCGGATTTCAAAAATGAAGGGAGAATTCGAGCTTCTTCGAGTAGGATATCATGGGCCTTAAGATACTTAAAAATCACCGTGGAATTCATTAAGTTTAAAGATTTGCACAAAACGCTGTCCTTATTATCATCTTCCTGACATCGCTGAGGCTTCACCTTGTTCTGAAAACGATCCAAGTACATCGGTTGAAACATCTGCGACGGCAAGTTCATAACCTTATTCTCTCCAGTCTCTGAGTTTACAGATGCCTGCACTGTATTCTCCTGTGATGCGAGACGTCTCACCGGCTCTTGAACAGATAGCTTTCTGCTCTCACGAAGTTGTGGATTGTCTTTTCCTTTCATCCTCTCAGGCTTGTGAATTGCTGTAGTTGGCACAATTAATTCGCAGCTTGCTCTTCCGTTAACCATCATTGTCTGAGGAAATAACCTTTGACTGGGTGTTTGGCTACTTTTTGTTGTTAGCGGCAGACCTGCAGGTTTATTCGATGAAGTAGGAGTAGTAATGAGGCTTTGACCGCTGGGTGTCTTAGTTTCTTCATTGCAAATATGAAAAATCGCTGGGTTTTTCAAAGATTCGCCCTGTAAAGAAAAATTCGTTTCTACTTTCGTACCGCGTCGACTCTGCGTTGGAGAACTCGAATTCGATACAAAATTCGTCAACTTCGGCTTTTCAGGTTTTTGCGGACTACTCACTAACTTCGAGAGACGGTTAAGCTCTTTTTCGAGTCTGAGCTGCGAATTCTTGATAATAAAATTCAAAATGACATCAAGCTCAAGTAGTTCCTCATTGCACATCGTATTCAGTTCCTCTTCAAAGCTTGGTAATGAACTGAACGCTTCTTTCCCTTTTTCTAGCAAATTGAGCTCTGAAAATTTTTCCTTAACGCTATGATTTAACTGAAGAATCTTGTTCACCAGCTTCGATACTAACCTATAACACCATAAAAACGTTGTTTATAAATGACGAATGTCTAATCGAAATCGTTTACTTTTTGGAACGACCATCATTGGTTTTAAATCCAATGTATTTTTTCAAAAGGCTGCTCTCGTATTCAATGCGCTGACTCTCGCTATCGTATAATTGCTGTATGAGTTGGTTTAAGTTCTCCAATGAGCGAGGATTTTCAGCAGACTGAGTTTTGCTATATAAATCGACTGTTTGAATGATGTTTTCTTCTCGCTTTTTGAGACATTGGATCAGGTTGTTGAGGTCTTGGATATTGATAGTTTTTTGAGGAGAGTCGTTATCTTTCGATTTAGGAGTTGGCTCAGTAGGCTCCATAATGAAAACCTGTTAGACACAGGATAAATTAGTGATTAATTAAAATAGCAAGATGTCTCTTGAATTTAAAATTTTAACCCAATAAGCCATTTGATCGAACAAGCTGGTGCAAACAAGGTTTACATTAACTGGCTTTAAACGCTTTGGAACGTCATTACAAAAAAAAAGATTGAGAAATTGTGAGCCTTATTAGAATGGATATAGACTAAGGTTGCATTCTCTATCCAATAAGTAAGGTTTTTAATAATATTAAGTTAATTAACAACACTTTTCCTTATAAAGCTCCAATAATTCATCTTTGTCATTAAGAAGTTTATTTCGATCAAGAAATTCGCAAACGTCCAATTCAGTAGCTTGAAAGACATTCTCGAGAATGTAGGTGATTTTCTTCTTTTCGTCTTCATTAAATTGTTTAGCCTATAAATGTGAAAGATAAATAGAGCAAATCGTTGTGGTGGATAGAATGAGATACGAGTGTGTTTAGGTAGTAATCGCTTAGGAACGAGAGTATCGCTTCAATGAATTTTAGCTGCTCTTCAATCGGGATTGTGCTATGATGAGGCACCTGAAAGGTAATTCGTTATCGGTGAGTTCATGGACACAGGAATATTGTTACATGAATGAACATACAAGGAATACCCGTCTCGTAGGATTTCAAGAGAGAGCGATAGCTACAAAACAGTATATAATCCGAAGAGAGGAACTGGCTAGTTTACTAAATGTAATTGCACAAGAATCGGCCAGGGTCCGTTGAAATCTTCACAGGGAATCGATTGCTGAGTCTACGACAAGCGATTTCGACAGGAAGTATTGTTCGGTAATAATGCTCTCGAGGTAGTTGTGTGTCAATTTTTTGATTTTTTAATGTGTTATTGTGGTTATCAGGGGAGAAAAAATCAGCTTCTAGCCATAGCATTGGTAGTTAGAAGTTAATGAAATATTGTTTCAATTTACCATTATAGCCATGCAACTCAAGGCAATATTCGTTAATTTCAGTATCCACGCCTAAATGCAATGAGAAAGATGATATTTCATATACTCTAACAAGTTTTTATACCAAAATGAAGTAAAATTTGTTTAACATCAGCTGAACCTTTTTGTTTTTCATTCATGATAAGATAGAGCTCTTGGACTGCTTTCTCGGCAGGGCCAACAGCAACATCAACTATCCTAATTTCTCCAAGATTGCTCCCCTAATTGCCAAATCTCAGTACATTTCATATAAGATATCATATTATGTACCTCCCCTTCAGCTTTACGTCGAAGGAACTCCTTCATTAGAAGTTCAGTAGGATTTTCTGAAACCCCTTCAAACGGCATAAAGCCTGTAAAATTGAATTCTACTTTCTTAAATCCGCCATTCAGAGGTTGGTTTATTTCCATACTGGCAATTTATCTTATGGATACTTGCTCAAAAATAAAATATTTCACTTAATTTCTAAGAACTTTCAATTCGTTCGAGCAAGCAGTTTTTTATTCGATTTGCATACCAAACCTTTCCAAACCCTAAAATCTACCCAAGAATATTCCCGAATTCGAGATTATAAGCATCATATTTACCAAAGAGACCATCCTTTTTGATGATTGTTACCTTCAATCTCAGTCATATTGACTCAATAACCTCTAATAAAATCCAATCACCAGTTTTAGATGAAATTCCTACGGATCTTTCTGTCCTTTGGTTATTCAGTCCATCAAGTAAAAAGACTTGTTTGATAATGCTAAACAACAGTTTTTATGAAGGTTCAAGTTTGCACAAGCAAAAGACTTAAGCTCGATAACCACATTAGCATATGTAGACTGTCCATAATAATAGCCTTCGCTTATCAGCAAACCGTAACTCTACCAGCGATAATTTAGGAACTGAGGTACGTCTTCAACTCTTCATCGCAGCCTTTTGGGAATGAAAAGGTTCCAGCTTCGTAGTATGACTTCACGCATTCAGCGGTAGCTTTAAATCTATCTTTTCTGACAGCACCCTCGTCTTTTCGACTAAAAAAACGGATTCAAAGTGAGATTAAATTGTTTGGTGCGAGAAATAGAAGGAAAAAATGCTTACACTGTCTGGAAGCAGTCAACAAGTGCAGTAGCCTTGTCCAAGCAGTAGTTAGGGTCGACGAGTTTACCAAGGAGAGTTGATCTGCAGAGATTGAACTCCTTTCTGATTTTTTTGCAATCTTGATTTGCTCTGACGCTGTGAACGAGCATTTCAGCACTAAAGAAGCGTAACAGGGTTTGCAGAGGCGATGAAGGGATGTTTACGCTTCGGCGGTGGAGTATGCGTATTTGTCAGTCGGGAGATACGACATCGGTTAACTCTCTCTACTCTCTTATCAAATCTTAATTGAGAAAAATTGCGATTAAAAATCACGATAAAGTTAGAAGCATAACAAAGAACTAACCAGCTATTAAGCAAGTAATAATGATAGAGTTAAATCTCTGCGGGTTTTTCTGAAAATAGATAGTTAAATTGCAGGGCAAAGAACCGATCCAGTTGATATTAGAAAGACCCAAAAAGAACCCTTCAAGAGGTACAATAGCTGACAAACAGGTTTTAATGATCGTGCTATCAATGTGTGCATGGATTTTTCTATAAATCTGATAGAGGGATTGAAAATTGTCAAGGACTTATTTTTCTAATGCTGTTTAGGTAACCCTGACACTTGGTCACTCAAATATTTCTCAATTGACAAATCCAATTTACCTTCGAATTTAAATCTCATGCAACAGACAGTAAATTAATAATATAACCAAATTCGTTTAGAGGCCTCGTTCATTTATTTAAATTCAATGCATCACAATAGATTCAGTTATGATGATGACGGGGAAGGTGACGGCGAGAGCATGATCCTCGACGAAGAAATCGACGAAAACTATGAACCTACCGAGGAAGGTCCGCTTATCACTTACTCTCAGCTTTCTTACATACATTTGTTCATTAGAAATCATTGATTATGCCCGCTACCTCGGTATGGATCCAAATGAAGACAAGGACCTTCTTTACATTGCTAAGGAAGGCCTCAAGGCCCCGTTACCTCAGGCATGGAAGCCGATCAAAACCCGCACTGGAGAAATTTATTATTATAATTTTGACACTCAACAATCCCAATGGGAGCATCCCTGCGACGAGCACTACAAAAAAGTCTATATCGAGAAAAAAAAGGCGATTATGATGAAATCTCGCGAACATAAAGCCTCCAAAGCTCGTGGGAGACTCGCAGATGCGCTTTCTCAAGCTCCGGGAGCATCTGAGGCCAGAACCGCTCAAGCAGACGAACGTTTAAACGCTCTTGCTCAAAGTACTGTGCAGTCGCAAGTGTATAATAATTCCCAAGCGCCTCAAAAGACTCATTCGAAAGACACCTCGGGTCCTCTCGAGGCAAGCTTCAGCCAAGATAATGGGTCATTTGTTTCCTCATCTACACCGAATAAGAAGACGGGTGGTGGGGAAATAAAGCCACTGATTAATAAAAACCTCAAATATGGGCAAGTTTTGAACGATGTTGACCTCGATGAAGGTGTTAGTTTCGAACAGGATTATGCGCGGCTTGGAAACTCGAATCTTGGGATGGAGAAACTGAAAAATTCGGAATATGCTGAGATTGACGAAGAATTCAGTCACCAAATTCAAGACTGTCTTGATGATCAAAAACGCGAATTGACTCAGCTGGAGTTCAAATATAAAAGGGAGCTGCAAGCGAAACATGATGACTACGAAAGTGACCTCAAGAAGGATTTAGAAGGACTCAAACTGAAGCTGAGCAGCGGGTTTGAAGCATCACAGAAGCGACTTAACGAGGAGCTCGAGAGCGTGAAGACGGAGATCGCTGCAGAAATGGATCGGAAGTACAAAGCGAAAGAAAAGGAACTAAAAGAGAGAAATGAGAATATTTTGAAACACGAGCAAGAGATACTCGACATGCATGAAGAGCAGTCGGATACTACTACTACATCGCTCAAGGAGCAGTTTGCTGCAAAAAAGAATGTAATTTAAGCGTTTTGTAAAAAGATAATAACCTGATAATGTATACAGCAACTTCTTGAGCAGAAGAGAGAGCTGGAGTTGAACGCTCAGAAGGCGAAAAAAGAGCAGGAGAAATTAAAAGAGAGCATGAAGGATAAAATGAACTTTGTGTTTAAACAAATCGATGAGGACTATAAGCATATGCTCAAAGATGTTGAGGCTGAGGAGATAGCGAAGCAAAGAAAGGAGCTAGAGAACTATCAAAAAGAACTGGATACGAAGCTTGAACAAGAAAAGAAAGTAAGATTACCATTGAAACTCGAGGAAATTTATTTATTTATCCAATAGACGATAGTGAATGCACAGAAAAAAGCTCAATCATTGAAGGAAACTAGGAAAAACGAACTAAAAAAGCAATATGAAAGCAAGTTTGAAGAAGAGAAAGAAAAGATGGAAGAGTATTTGCAATCGACCATTGCAGCATTTGAGGAAAGAGAGCGGATGAGGAAAGACTCGGAGATTGCGAAGCAAAAACAGCAAGAATTAAAGGCCGAAAAAGAAAGGCGAATAGCGGGTCAGAAAAAGGAAAAAGAAGAGTTTAAGCAAGCCTTTGACCGAAGAACCGAGAATTTTAAGGCGATACTGAAAGAGAAATATGAGGCAGAGAAGCAGGTAAACAATTTGAAGCAAGAGAGTTTAAAACTAAGGTTATTTAGAATATGGCTGGACAGATCGAGCAAGCGACTGCTGAATATAAGAAAGGTGTAGAAGGCATTCAGACCGAGATCACTGGGAAAGAAGACCTGCTTGCTGAGATAGCCAAATTAGAGAACCAACGCGACGCGATTGAGAACGATCTGCAAGCTGTGGATCTGATCTTATCTGACCAGCGGAGAGAGAATCAAGAGCTCAGACAGAAAATAGAGGAGGCAAATCAAGAAATTAGAGTGAAAGAAAGTTTGGATAAGAAGGTAAACACTGTTTTTTTTCGACTTATTAATTATGAGTTGTAAAGAAAAAACAGCAATATGAGTTTTTGAAAAGGCATATTCAAGAAAGGAACAATGAGATTATCGCGCTCTCAAAAGTTGATAATTTCGTTGCTGCTCCAGCAGGAAAAAGTTCCGTAACGCAGTCGCATGTGCCAACGACACATGTGAGGTTTGGAACAGAGCCTCTTGGTAGCACTTCTTTGTCGCTGATCAAGCTGAAAAAAGACGTTGATGAAATCAAGGCGTTATTTGTAAAAAAAGAATTAATTGAGTTTGAAGCGTTACACTTCTTGTGATTAGACACAGTCTGACGTTCTCCGCTTGGCTCAGACGCGTGATAATCTTGACACCGATGATCTAAAGAGATTAAATCAGAGTAAAACTTCCGGCGTCAGTCCAGCGAACTCATAATTTTTCTAAGAGTACCGACATAACAGAAGCCCGTCGAGAGAAGACAAAATAAGGAAATTAGAGTTAAATTATTTATTCTACTTGACAAAGAAGCTAATCTCATAAAATAGAGATTGGAATAAGAAGCTGCTTGATGAGATCGATCGACTCGATAAGCTAAAGGAGCAGCTTGCTAACGATAAGGTGGTGCTTAAGCGCACTCAGGAATATTTAGTTGCGGATCAAGAGAAATTTAGGAGAGAGTATGCTACCATGAAAATGAATCCTGGGAAGTCTGGGAAATTGTAATTAAATCATGTTGAATCATTATTAATGCGAGTCTAAAGGAAATCGCTGCTTAAGACAGTCAAGACGAATCTCAATAGCCAAGCGATGAGACTGAACGAGGATATCCAGAAACTCCGCGAGAACGAAATACAAATTCAGAACCAGGAAAGAGCGCTGAGACGACTCGGCGAAGCCATTGCTAACGCATCGGATAGTGAAGATTTCGGTAATTTGTGCACAAAGACCTCAAATTTACCTTTTTATAGATGATTTGAAGATACTTTACAGCAATTATAAGAAGCTTATAGTTAATTACAAAAATCCTTTCATAACTGATGTAAGAAAGAAAACAAAAACTCCCTCTAAGCTTTTTTTTTTTTAGACAAGGTCATTGAAAACGGTTGAAGACCCCTTCGTCAATGAGGATCCTGAATCAAGAGAGTTTTATCAGCGCTGGAAGGGAATCCTTACAAATCAGATCACTCTTGAGACTGAGAGTGACTTTGAGAAGCTACCTAGCAGTGATGGAGAGGATCTCAGCGATGACCCGTTGTATGGTCTCCAGGGGAAGTACGAAAAACTGATGAACAAAAAAACGCAGAAAAGGAAGCATTCAGCGCATGATAAAGCGGCTCCTGAGTCAGGCAGTGTGGGCTACAGCTACAACAATCTCCAGAGAATGCTAGATCATAAATTAAACTCAATTGTTCAGGACCCAGACCATTTCTTGGTAAGACGAGAAATTTACAAATCCTCAGACACAAGGCATAAAGTCACGAACGTTTTCCAGGAGCATTCACAATGGCTAAGGTCCTTAAAAATGCAAGTAACTACTCTTCCCAATTTTCCACGAAATTAACTTCTATTTACCTCTCATAGCTAAACTCCCATATTTATAACAAGCCCCAGACCGTGACGGTTGGGTCCTACGGCAGGCTTTTCATCTAAATTCGAGGAAATTTTGCTTTTCTACTGCCACTTTAACTTCAAACACTAACATTTTTAGTTTTTCAGTAACCTCTAAATAATCACATGTAATTTGTATATTTCTCCTATTTTCTCGCCTCGTCCCTTCAAGAACATTATTTATTTTCCAAATTTGTTTAAATGGTGATATATAAACGACGGTCAGTGGATTTTCACAACAACTATAATTATCAATCGATGATTTTGAATAATTGTCATGACTAAGCCAATTGTTAACTCTCCTCTATATAAGTAATTTATCTCTCAGTTTACTATTAAGGTTGCATCATCGATAACTCTCAAAAGAAATCTAATCAGTATATTTTTGGAAGAATAACACCTCTGATAGAGCGTACTGGAACTTCCTCTTCGTTTCTCTTAGCACATACGGCACGTTGATTGGCGTCAACACAGCTTTAAAGTTGTTTGAAAGCGCGTCCTTCAACGCCATCGCAGTCGTGTAGTTCTCTCCGTCTTTCTTCTTCGCTCCGACCCAGTGCTGCTTGTCAGTGAACTGCTCGTCCCAGGCATAAGGGCATGCAATAACGAGAAGTCCTCCTTTATTAATGAACCTATGGACGCTTTGGAGGAAAACAGTTGGGAATTTCATGCGATCGAGTAGGTTGCCAGCGTAAACTAGATCGAAGGAGTTAAACTTCTTGATATCCATGTTGCAAGCGTCCTGTTGGAAGAATTGAACGTTATTTTTAATGCTGTCGATGCCGAGTTTGGTTAGGTCGAACTCTTTGTACTCGAGGATGTCTCCTTCAGCTGGTAAGCAGTAGCGTACTTTGCCTTGTTCTTTGACTCTAACAGCGAATTGGAAGAATCTCGCGCTGAGATCTATTCCGATAACTTCTTCAAACTCCTTGGCCAGCTCGAAGGTAGTTCTTCCAACCGCGCATCCGAGGTCCATGGCTTTCTTGAGAGGGATTCCGAGTGTTTTAGCTGATTGAATGCAGATTTCAGCGCATTTCTTCGGGAAGTTTTCGATTCCGAGGTACTCAGCACCGTAATGGAATTCGATGTATTCGGTCACTGCCTTGTCCGTTTCGTATCTGTTGTCTCTTTGGATCACTGGGTTCTCACTCTCGACGTATCTAATGCCAGCAAATTGGTAGAAATGTCTTCGGAAAGCGTAGCGAGAGTTTCTGATTGACTCGTTACCAGTGGAAATCCAAGAGCCTCCTTTGATGAGGTTATGCTTTCCATCGAATGTTGGCGTGGAGAAGTCGTCGTAGAGCTCATGGATCTTGAAGCCATCGAAACCATCGAAGTGAGTCTCAGTGTGTTGCCAGACGTTCCCAATCACGTCGTAAAACCCGCCTTTGCCGTTTCTATCGACAGGGCAGCTGGAACCCCACTGTTCTAGATTAATATTACCAATGGTTGATAAACTCCAAGTAGGTTGATCGAGCCCCTCGTAGAGCAAGTCTCGGAGTCTGTACCATTCGGTCTCTGTTTGTAATCGCAGATTCTTCCCTTCTTTTTTAGCTTTCCAGTTACAAAAGGCCTTCGATTCGAGGTAGTTGGTCTCGACAGGCCAGTCCCAAGGCATATCGATAAGTTCCGTGAAAGAACGATATTTATATAAGGTTCTCCCCTCAGCATCCTTGTAAGGGATCCAGAACAGCGGTCGCTTCATGCCAGTCGATCGGTTCCATTTCCAGCCTTCTTCAGTCCAGTATTCTTCAGTGTCATAACCGCCGTCCTCAACAAAAGCGAGGTATTCATAGTTAGACACCAAATAAACCGAAGCCTTGAACGTACTGAGCTTCTCCTCAAGAGTGCCGTACTCATTATCCCAGCCATAGTATGAGTCGTCTTTTCCAAGGACGACCATGCCGCCTTCAACGCTTTTTAGTTTATTAATTGGGAAAGTTTCAAAATTAATTTTTGGAGTTCCATCTTCATTATAGCCGGAGTGCTCTCTGTAAGGACACAGAGAGAACAGCGCCTCAGTATGAACGTATTCGATTGGGAGTCTTCTCATGATAACCGCAGAAGTCTCGAGGTGAATACGCTCGTGCTCAATGCCCATCATCACGATCCAAAAGAAGCTGTCCCATTCAATAGGCAGTGTCAGAGGAGTTTCTTTAATCTTCTTGCAGACTAATTCTCTAATGGCATTTCTGTACTCGCGGACCTCTTTCACCGTTGGCCAATCGTAATGAGCCTCGTTGAGATCGTCCCAGTCCATCTCGTCGACACCGACAGCGAACATCGACTCGAGTTTAGGATTAATACGCTCGGTAATGTAACCTCCCAGCATGAATTTATTCATGAAGAAAGTCGCTGTGTGACCAAAGTAAAAGATGAGAGGATGGCGCAATGGCTCAGCTTTGATGTAATAAGCGCGTTCGTCGTGGATGATGGAGAAGAGCTCCTCATATATGGTGAACGTATTGTTGAAATAATCTAAGATTTGCTGTTTTTTTGCCTCTGAAATACCGGTTTTAAGATTAATCGTTCGAGTGTATCGCAACTCGTTTCTTTTGTCAGTTTCCATGAGATTGGATGTAATATGGCCTTTTCGTAATTGAATTATTACAATTTGGAAGCTCTAATTTAATACCTGCTTAAATTTAGTTAATTTAGAATCTAATTCAAGAAGTTCCAGTTCGGTTTTTTAAACGAATGAATCACTCCAGAATTAATGACTATTATAACTTGTAGCAAAACGGCTGTGAGTGATTCGCGAGCAAAGGGACCAAAGAGCAGGATAATCTTTCGGACTGCACAGAGACAAGGTTTGAACTGAGCTGTGACTTTAAGTAGGGTTTTTAATTTAAGAAGCGCATTAATCTTTCGCAACGCCTGTAACCATGGAAAAATGGGTTTTTTCTATTTGTAGGGTCTTAAGATTGCTATCGATTCTACTCACGATATTACGGGCTAGTATCCCAATTAGACAGTGCCTGAGCTTCTAATAAGTTCGTTCATTGGGAAAAAAAACGCATTTCCACCACTTGTTGAAATGATGTGTGTTTTTTTTATCATTGAGTTAAGAGAAAAAAAATTCGATCTTCTCAGGAGAGAAAAGGTTGATACATGCTTAATCAATAATAGGACCTCAAAATAATCTTGATATCAATCAGAGCATCATCTAAGCTTGCAAGAAAGGTAGCAGCTCGAACCACCCAATACAACAGTAGTCCTTCAGCTGGAAATGGAAAATCTGACTGTGCTTGCGCTTGAAGGAATAGCAGTACGTGTCGATGAGAATCGTAAAATTGTCTTTCTTAAAATTTAATTGTCATGTGTGCTTCAAGTTGATTTTATTCGAATCTTAAATTATAGATTTTAGTTCTCACTCTCACTCAAAAACAGTTTGTATCGGCAGCCTTGCCATTGAAATTTTATTCACAATTTCGCAGTCCATAGCCATGTTCTCGCATTAGCAAAGTCAATTAGCAGGAAAACAATCAATTTGTGACCTATTGATGGCATGATTAGTCTTGATCAGGAAGAGTGAATTCACATGCTTATAGCTCCCAATGCCTTCTTCCCTGAGAGATTAGATTGTTTCAATGAGGTGTTCGAAAAGTACAAACGAGTTCCCGGGCCTTCTTCTTTCGAAATTTTGTTGAATAAAATTTTTCCGCGGTTTATTTCCTGAAGATCAAAGCTGTATATTCGAGAAAATTTAGAGATTCTCTGGGTGAATGAAGCTATTGGTTAAATCGATAAAGGGCGATTTGCACGAGCTGGAAGTTGAGTCGTCAACAACAGTATCATTATACACAATGGATGATGGAAGTCTTATGATCATTGCTTAAATAGATAGGAGATGTGAAAAAAATGCTGAATGAACAGAAGGGATTTGAGATAGCACTTCAAAAGCTGATTTTAAGAGGTAAAAATACGACGGATGGGCAGACCATGGAGAGTATTGGAATCAAAGACGGTGATTTTATCGTATTAATGATGAGCAAGGTGAATAAATCAAAAAAATAGTAGGGATATTGATATTTATTACAGCAGAAAATGCACCAACCGCAGCCCGAGCAAACCATCGAAAAGAAGGCTCCAACAGAACAGCCACAGATGCAAAGGTATGAAGTCTATTATAAAATGTATCAGAAACATGGGTTATTTGTAGCCAATCAGAAGTAGCGACTGAGCTGTTAAACAGTAACTCGAAAACCAATTCTACGACAGCAAATCTCCGTAAATTTTACAAAGGTTGTTGTTGATTACTAAAATTATTTGTTTGTTGCTCAGCTGCTGATTACAATGACAGAGCATCGACTCTAGTCCACGGAGAAGAGCTTAATAAGGTAGTCAACAAATCTTTCGATCGACTTACGGCCCAAAATTAGACAGTCGATGAGATTTGCGCTATGGGATTTGAAAAAGAGCAAGTATTGAAGGCCCTCAAGGCAGCTTATAACAATCCTGAGAGAGCAATTGAATATTTGTTTAATGTAAATGGAATGTTACTCGATTTGATCTGACTAAGAGCTGTGAACTAGGGAATCCCTGAAACGAAACCACCTCAGCAACAGCAGGAGCCGACAGGAGGGGAAGGTACCTCAAGAGAGTTTGGAGGTTCTAGACGTCAATCTAACTCACAAGGTAAGGCTAGCTTAAAGCAAGAAAACTGATCTAATGTTATTCAAGTTGAGAACCCTCTCGCTGCTCTAGCTAGCAGTCCGATGTTTGGCCAACTTAGATCGGCAGTCCAGCAAAACCCTATGCTGTTGCAAGCGATCCTTTCTCAGCTCGCGCAAACTAATCCTCAAATGTTCCAATTAATCTCTCAAAATCAGGAGGAGTTTATAAAACTGCTTATGGATGATGGTAATTATCTTTTCTATTTTGCTTTATTTCAAACTAAATATACATTCCAAGGTCCAAGAGGAGGTAGTGATAGAGTGAGAGATCCGAATACGGTACGTGTGACTACACAGGAGAAAGCTGCTATTGATAGAGTAAGCATTTAGGAATTGAGATGGGTGCTCATGTGGATTATGTAGTTGGCAGCGCTTGGATTTGATAAGCGGTTAGCTCATGAGGCTTATCTTGTTTGTAATAAAGATGAGAATCTCGCCGCGAACTATTTATTTGAAAGGCAGCTTGAAGAAGGAGGAGAAGACTCAGCAGGTGAACTCACAGCGAATATTTTGAAAGTAATTATGCTTAGTAGTCGGAGGTGATGCAAGTGGTCAGCAGCAGCCTCAACAACAAGGCGAGCAGCAACAGCAAACTACCAGCAACGAAAATCAACAAGAAAAGGAAAAAGATAAAGACGATGATGAAGATGAAAACCTTTTTGAAGGAAATTAAATCAAATATTTCATACTGTCTATAAGAGTGTAGAAATTGTTTGAGAAGTTCTTTCAAGCTCTTAGGCCCTGATAATTGCATGTTTGCATAGAATTTTATTAACTAACATGTATATTTGTTTCTTAGATATGCCACCTGCATCATATGAATCTAAAGTTTTCACCTCAGAAAGAGAGAGGGGGAAAAAATCGGTATTCACGGAAACTATTATGCTCTTTTCTTTAAGAATCTCTGCCTAGAGCAATCTCTGAAATTAATTTCAAATTTCTTAGATATTAACGCTATAAATACTTTGGTAAAATTTGTGACATACTCTAAATTGATGAATCCTTCACAGCTGACTATTATTCAGTCATTTATTTCCTTTTAGAAAAAAATATCATAGCTTGAATTTGTTCTACTTACCAGGCCAAACCAGATAACATCCTTTATTCAGTGAACTTGAGATAGTTGTTTGAAAATATTATCAAAGCAATGATGCCATGAAATAACAAAATTAAAACAAAGAAAGATGCACTGCGATTATTTGCTTAGCATCTAGTGTGTTTAATTGGAAACTTCGAACGCAGCTCATTAAAGGACTAACCATCGTAGCTTGCCTCAACACACATGAAAGAGGAAATAACTCATTAAATTCGTGAATAATCCAAATAAAATTGGTTTATAATTAAAGAGGCAAGGGAGATCTTAATCCATGCAAAACGCAAAGGATCAAAGTGAAAACACTGACAGCGAGCAGCTTGCTTCTCTTGAGAAGAACATCGAGCAACTTCTCTCAGGTTTCCCATAATTTCTCTACTCTTTCGTTATCCATTTTCAAATTTAGAAGATCAGCCTAGTAATGACATTACAAACACCTCAGAAACCTCTTCAGAACAAACCGAAGAGAGCACCAGTCTCAAGGAGTCCTATCCTTCTACTCAACTACTCCAACGTAGCCTAACCTTCAAAATTTCCCTTGAAATTAACCTGAAAATTTTGTAGAAGCATCAGAGTTGCAAATCTCCACAGAGACCAGTCCTGACAACTTGAAAAGCGGTGAGGTTGCAAGCGAAACGAACCGTAAATTTCAATTCTCATTCGCAAATTTATTAAAAAGATGTTCTAGCCTCAAGACCACAGCAAGAGGTCAAAAAGAAAACAAAAGAAGAATTCATCGCAGAAAATCGTGAAGCAGGTACACTCCCTATTGCTCATTCGCATTAAGCTGATTTTTCACAGCGAATCAACTCAATCTCGCCTTCAATATCCGCAAGGACAGCTACGATTCTCCGGCGCTTAACCCGATGCATAAAAGCTCGGTTGATTCTCTGTATCTTGTCTCACGAATGGCAAGCACAAGTGACCCTAGCGCATCTGAACCCAGCTAACTAATCTCCTTTACAGTGAACCGATTTACTGAAGAAACCTCTCCGACTACGGCGCAGGAACTCAGCAGAAATATCAATTGGCTGGGGGTTGTAGAGGATATGCTCTCGTTTAGTATCCTAGACTGGGGAAATCTACAAGTGCGGTTCAAGGATCATTATCACCTGATTAAATCAGGTTTCTAGCAATGAGTGATAGTTAGATTTTAATTATTCTTGTTGTTGATAGAGGTGGCGTCTCGAGAAGCGATTATGAAGGATATTAACAAGCTAAACAACGATTATAATAACACGCATTTGAAAATCAAAGAATCGAAGGACCGAATCAATAAGAAATTCCAAAATGTAAGCGCATTACCTTTGTGCCTATGCGAAAACACAAAAAAAATTATTAGGAAGACTGGAAGGAAGAGGAAATCACGAAGGTAATCCTCGATGATCATGCCATTGGTTTCGGAGACGCGTATACATTTATTAAAGGGCTGTTATTCGCGATATATGAGAACCCCTTGATTTTGGTGACCATAGTGAAACATAATAACGAGTCCTACAAGCTTCGGGTTCTCGAGGACACCCTATGCAATCATTTCTACGAAGACCTGCTGCTTGATGCGAAATATGATGTGGGTCTCATTCGACTTCTCGCAGAGCTTCTCAAGGTGAGTCTCTCCGACTAATTCTCTTTAAAAGCTTTCCTCTGCAGATTGAATTTGAGAGAGCCGAAAAGTTTACCGATTTGTACACCACCGGCAATTTCTCGGATAGAATGATGTCGTCGTATGTGCGAAGAAACGAGTGCATTAAATTCGCGAAAACTCTGCTGAAAAACTCTCTGATGCTTATCGCCTACGAAAGAGAACTTCTAGCCATCAATAATATCAAAGAGTACGTCTGACGCTCCCATTAGGAATAGAATAACGGGTTATTTCATTAGAATGGAGGCAGCTTTAGCCAGAAAAATGAAATCTTCTTCAAGAAGTGATCGGAGCTCCCATACTCTAGCACCGACGACTCTCATGAGCACCAAATCGGAAATCGTGAGACCGAGCTTTCTACCCGAAGGAAAGCAGCAAACTTCAGCTCCAAATCGATCGAATCGCCAGCGCACGAGTACAATCACTGTATACGCAGAGCTATTTCGAGACTCGGCTGAAGGATCGGCTCAAGCCAACCAGAAGGAGGAGGGAACGCCAACCCATCCCACCAGAAGCACCCATCACCACTCAACTTACCATGCACATTCTCTGTCTCAGAGTACTCGCACAGAAAGCCAGTCCGTGAAATCCACGCGATCGAATTCCGGTAGCAGGAAGGAGGAGGTTAAGGAGACTACTAGGGAGACAGGTAGAGGCAGGGGATGGAGGAATGGAATAGACGTGAATAAGCTTATTGGTCGCAGAGACTCCACAGGTATACGCTTTTCGTTTCAGTCCTCCGCGCGGAGAACTCATCTAATTGAATATTAAAGCTCTACCGTCTTTTATTGGACGTTCGAAGAGGAACAGAGATAATACGACGAGTCAGTCAGAAGTCCCAATCGACCCAGAAAAATCATTTGAGCTAGTTGTTGACGAATCGCGAACTCCAAAAAGCCAGCCGTACTGATAAGATTCTTTGACCTTACAAAATAATCCTCAATTGATTTGATTAGGCCTATGGAGTATACAAACGAGTATTTCGAAAAGGATCCAGAGCTAAAACGGCTTTATCAGGAGCGGCTAGCGAAACTCCAAGCTTTTGTTAGCAGCTTAATCACATCGATTTTTGAGAATGTATACAACATGCCCACTGGGCTCCGAATTGTGTGCAAGATTATGCTGAAGCTCTCGAAAAGCAAGGTAATTTCTGATTCCTAAATTTCTCCGTTCAATATTTTTTATTCTGTTACCATAGTTCCCAAACCTGACGAGAAAGGAATACCATAATATTCTTGGAAATTTCCTATTTGCGAAATGGATAATTCCATTCTTTCTCTCCCCAGAGCATTACGGAATCGTCGATGACTTCCAGAAGAAAGACGTGATCAACAATAACCTCATGGAGGTCAGCAAGGTCCTCAAAAGAGTCTTTTTCCAGGATTATTACTCGAAAGATGATATCCTTTGTCCTCTGAACTGGTTCATCAAGCAACTTAAGTAAACAGCTGATTATTAGAGTGAAACTTATAGCTTTTTTTTACATTTCTATAGTCCTTCGATTGAGGAGTTTTACACTGAAGTTTGCGACGTCAACGACCAGATCATCGAAGATATTCTCAGTGGCAAAAACATCTCGCAAGGCAAAGACCGCATAACATCTCGATCGATTACTATTTCGGTGTACGAGATCCAACTTCTCGTGGAGAACATCACGAAATTTAGCAAAGAAGTCGGCGAAGTGAGCAAAAGCGCTGTAAAACACGCTGAAAGGTAATGATCCCAGCTCTTTTCGTTTTAAACTATGATCATTAACGATTTCAGCATAAAATACTACAACGAGCAAAGCCCGATTTTTGTTGATAAGATCGATCCAGCGACCAAACAAAAGCTCAAAACAACCCAAGCTTATGTTAATTTTTTCGATCTGGTTGTCCCACCTCGACTCTCTGGGCACTATCTTGAGGAGTTCAACCGTATCCAGAATTACCAAAAGGATATGAGTGAATCAGAAAAGGTAAATTCTGTTTTTTGGTGTTCGTTTCCTCTAAATCCAATGCGCTTTAGTTGTTAGCCAAATCGAAATACCTGCTGAAACAAGTGCTTATCAACATCGAAGATCTCCGTAATCTCAGCAAAATGTCCGCGAGTAAGGACCTCAATATCGAGGAAGTACTCGAAAAATACCAGGAAGTAAACATCTCTGCTGCAACAACCTTCCTAATGATATATAAATCCTTAGAAACTCTATGCTAATGAGGTCAAAGTAAACACTCAGAAAGAGAAAGCTCCTGTGCACATTTCAGCGAGATTCCTCTTGACAAATCTAAGAAAACTCGAGAAGTTATATCGAGAAAATAATTACCAGAAGATGTACAATGAAATGGTGACCGAGTTCAAAGACATGATCTATACTCTGAACGAAAACATTGTCGAGGCAAAGCTGCAGCTGCTAAAAGGACTAGATACTGTGACGAAGAATTACCTGGCGCTGAAGGATTTGCATGAGAAGAAAAAGAAAGCGATTAAAAAGACTGTGGTGCGTGAGTTTATTCAGACGGTGAGAATATCGCTCTGTATTACAAGTCCAGCGACGAGGAAATGTTTTGCTACGCCGCAAGCGAACCCCAATCAAAGAGGGATGTCGAGGTCATCGATTCTGCAACCGGTCCAACATGAGAGTCTTAGCAGCCCGAAGCTTGTTATTCTCAAGCAAAAGGACTGTATTCATGAAAGATTCGCTTTTATGAAAGAGTTGACGAGCAACCTGGCGTCGTTAGCAACGCTTCAGGACCAGCACTCTGGGCCAATGAAGCTTGATTCGCAGCTGCTAAAGGGAAAGCGAGGAAGCACGATGAATGCTATGGGAGAGGATTACTTCAATGAGAAGTCATCTCATTGCACCACAATCAATGAGTTAGCTTATACCTTATGTATCAGTGCTTATGAAAACCTTGTGTAGGTTCATCGAGGTGTTTGGAAGCATCCCTGAGGTGCAAGAATCAATCAAAGAGTTCATCGACAGTGGCGGAAACTCTGATAAATATGGGTAGCTTTAACATCAATAAATGAGATTTGCTGAGAGCTATATTGCATAGGGTGAACGAAGCGTTCAGTTTGTACCTTGACAGTATATTCGATCTGGTGAAGAAGATGTTCCAGAATCTTACTGAGGAAGAATACAAAATGATCATGGATGAGATCGAATGCTATATCACAAAAAGACTTTATCCAAAGTACGTTAATGTTTCCATAGTTAACATGTTTTCTAATGGGAATTTTTTTAAAGGGTGTTCCCGAGCCAAGAAACGTACAACGACCAGGCCTTTTTAGCCAGAGTAAGAACCTTGGAATGGGTTAATTTCGATTATCTGGAAATCCCGGAGAAAAACCGCTGCCCTGAAATGTGGGAATATGCTGCAAAACGTAATGAGCACATTTCCCTGCTGAATACCTAATCAATTAATACAATCTCCATAGTCTTCTCTCAGATTGACAATAAGTGGACACCGCTGGAAAAGCTTGATTGCATGATCGAATGCTTCAAGTGTATAGTTCAGGTCTCGGGGCTCGCCTCAACGAAAGAGTCTAGCGCCGGAGCGGATGAAACACTTCCGATTCTCATCTATGTACTGCTAAAAGCAGCTCCAAAGCGAATGTACTCGAATCTTAAGTATAACTTGCACTTTTATGCTTCAGGCTTAACACTGCTTTTAGCTTTATCTCAGCGTTCCGTCACTCGGGCAAACTCCTCTCAGAAGCCGGATTTTGCCTGACGAATTTCAAATCTGTCACCTCATTCATTGAAAGTCTCGATTACCGCTCTCTAAAGATGAACCAGACTGATTATGATAAGTAAATAAACGTTTTGTTGATCTTTTAAGCTCTTTCAATTAGGAAAATATACGAATATGAGGTAAAGTACCAAATCCACTTCATGAAGACTCGTACGCGGTCGGAGAGACAGCCAATCAATTTAAAAGAATTTAGAAGCACTATTGACGTCCAAAAATTCAGAAAAGAGATCTTAGAGGAATCGTGAAGCCTCTTCATCGTTCGAATAGACTGATTTTCATCACTTTTGTTTGAGAGATCTATTTCGTTTAATTTCCTTTGACAGATTTCAAAAGCGATGAAATCGACCCATATATTTTTCTCCTATTTTTTTGGGATTTTTATTTAAATATATGAAGTGGTGACATATATCTATTCCAATCTGAATCAATGAAAAAGCATTTCGTTAGAACAAATCTCTTTGCCATGTAAAATTTAGTCTATCGCCACAAACAAACAAGAATAATAAACATGATCGATAAGTTATTGCAATTAAATTCGTAAGGCCAATAACATTAACTGGCTTCCTTGGCGTTGGAATCAGTGCCTTCTTGGCTGTCTGTTACTTTTGGTTCGGGATTTTGAGCATTTTTCTCTGGTTCACCTTCAGATTTGATGCTAGTATTGGTTGAGGCATCTGAAGGCTCATGAGAATCGTAGTGAATTTCTGCTTTGAATTCCTCCTCTGTGTCGTTGGAGTGTCCAGCGTTCGGGTCCACCGCCTTCTCCCATTTCTCCCATTTGATCATCTCATAGGTCTTCACTTCATCCTTAATGTTGACCAAACTAGCGATTTCTTTGCTTTCGACTTCGAAAATAAGATTATTCAAAGCAGGTCTCGTTTTTTTTAGATATACCTTCAGTTTTTTTAAACACGAGATCGATGAAAAACTCTTTGGAAACTTCCATATCTCCTGATATATCAATTTCTTCCTAAAGGAAAATAGTCAATGAGCAGGAACTTCAAGCCTGGTGATATACCGCTTTAAATCTCAAAACGTCATCCAGCACAAACGCTGTGTTAGCGAAGATTCTAAAAGCGGAAATTCTCTCAGCGTCGCTGTGGTAGTGCCTGCAGCGGATGAGGAAATCATCTTCTAATTCGGTATGTATATCGAAGCGAATTGATAAGTCGTCCTGTCTGTACCCAACCAGCTTTTTCTGCCTTCAATTTCAATGAATTAGATGAAAACTTAAAGTCCATAGATAGCTACTGCGCGAGGTCGTTATAAACGATTTTCGAGTTTCTGAAAATTTGTATATAGGGAATAAAAGACTCAAACGTCCTCTGTTGATATTTGATTGTCGGGACCTCGCTTAATATTATCTTCTCAAGAATGAGAACATTCGGGTTCGGCTATTTAAATGTCAATTTGCCTTGTCAGCATGGTGATAGATTACTTTGATGCCGTTCAACAGGTTTGAAAAATATGTGAGGTACTTATGTTGCGAAGCGCTAAGGACACTGTTTTCATCCTTTCCTAGCCTCTGTTGAAGATTTTAAACCATGTGGTGAACGGTAACTGCTGTATTTACTGTGCAGAAGATAGAGAGCGCTTCGAAGGGGTTATTCGTCCTTCTCATTAGGGTCAACAGACAAGAGACTTGCAATGCTGTTCTTCCCGGGGCACCGTGACAGTGGATCACAGCAATATTCTCACGATCAGCATTCAGCCATTCCATCATATTCTTGCAGATTGAGAAGATCATACTCAGCGGAGGGCATGGGTAACCGATGAAATTATAGTCTGCAACCTGATAGGATCGAAATACATAAAGAATTCCCGAAATGCAAGATCAATTACGTTGTTTTTAAATAAAGCTGTATCGTATGTATGCTCGCTGAGGTTCCAGACATAGAATTTTCCATTGCTGATCTCGCTCAAGGTCCTTACAATTTTTTCTGAGTTTTCTTTCGTTGGAAAAGTTATCCAATATAGCCGCTCATCAATGAGGATGACGTCCCTTTCTTGGCCTTCACCTTCATCGTCATCGGAGTTCTTGAAGCCAGTAAGCGACCAACTGATTTTCGAGCTCAGCTTATTTTTCAATATTACTTCAGTGGTGTTTTTGGCTATAGTCTTTAAGGCTGGTGTGACCTGAATTGGATCAAATTCATTGAGAATAGGTGTATTGGGAGGGCAGGATACGCTTTTAAGTTTGCTTTTGAAAAAATCCATTCAGTCAAGGATTTTCGATTCTTCGTTGCTTCTGTGGAAGATTTTTATTTGTGTTCTTATTAAAAAACGATAAAATTTTGCTAATCGATGAGAAGTTGTTGTCTTTAGTCAAAAATGATAGGGGGCTGGAGGCCAAATAAATACGATTATGAAATGGATTCTTTCTTGGTATAGAGAGGGAACAAAAAGGAAATTACGCTTTGAGAAATAATTGGTAAGAATATTGTTATTCTCATTGAGACAAATTTCATTTATCTATTCATATGCCGATATTCTAGAAAATTAAAAGATCCGTTTCTCTCTCGTTCTCTCATATTCAGCTGTGATATATCTTCTAACCATACAGATAGTACGATTCCTATGATCAATCGCTCTCAAAAGCATAAATTTTCATTATTAATTGAATAGCATCAAACTGTTCAATCTGCTAATTTCAATGAATTTCGATTAATTAAATATTGGTTATATAAAAAAAGTGTTTAGACTCGTAGAAGCAAATGCTTGACATTTATCAGCCATGAAACCTTAGCCCTAATTTTAAAAAAAAAAAATCAGCATGATATTCATCTAATGAGTATATAAGTTGAATATTTCATCTGCAAGCTGAATTGCTTACACCAAACGTTTTGTCAATTTTGATTACCTTCATGTAAAGAGTGATTCCACTTATATTCTTGAATTTCGTGCTCGCTTGAGAAAAGTACAGTTGTCCTCAAACTTATATCTATTTGGTTTATTAAAAAAATCTTGGGGGTATATGACTGACATAGTAACTCGCTTCTAACGAATTTGTTTCTTAATTATCAAGGAAGTTTTCACATACCGAAGTTTGGACAACAGAATAAAGTTATATCTTAAAAAAAAATTTAAATGGAGCAACATTCTGACCCTTTCGCACTTTACCAAGAACTGCTCTTTACCTCTTTTGACAAGATTCAAAAGGTCCTACCCAAGAAGTACAAACAAATCAAAGAGCTCATCGTTAAGTCAACCGGTAGAGCAGCTTTTTCGTGAATAAATTCATAACTTCCTACCCCATAGAGCAAATAAAGAGCGAGAATGCTAGCACTATGAACGCAAACAAATATTTTATCATCTACAAGTTCTGCATGGAAACGAAAAACAACAAGCTCATCGAGATATCGCTCTATTATATTCAGGTTTCACGCAAAATTCCCCCTAAAAGCTAATAAATTCGATGAAATAGAAATTGATTTCGCATGGATTCATGGACTGTAACTGCAAGGACTACACTTTCAATCTCCACATCGAAGAGTACGTGAATCCGAACAAGGAAGCAGAGAAACAACCTGACAAGAACAGGAAATTAATTGACGCTGTAGTAGAGGCGATTTGTTTTACTCAATATGAAAAGGACGAGGCCATCCAACTGCAAGTATTGAAGGTAATTCATCGGATTGTTGGGACCGAGCCTTAATTTCTCTTGCTTTTTTTTTTTTGAAGGCGTTGCTGACGATCGTCACAAGCTCTCGTGTCGAGGTTCATGATAAGAGCCTCTTGCTGGTCTTTAAGACTTTCTACGCGATTAATATCAGTAATGACAGCTAATGCCTTTTCGAGTGAGGTTAACACTGTTTTAGCGAGCAAAAACACCGTGAATCAGACAACAGCTCGAGCAGCATTGAACCAAATGATCAGCGTCGTGTACCAGCGCATGGAAGAGCACAATATGGGGAAGGAGGAATGGCAAAACTTCCAGAAACACAGTGCACAGAGCAATAATAACTCAATGGTTCTTCATCCCTCAGAAACCGAGACTTCAAGGATTGAAAAGGGAAGCCACCAGACAGAGCAATCAACAGTTCAAAACAATGAGGAACAAACCATAAACACCGAGGTTAATCGAAGCGTTAATGATTCTGCCTTGGGTTCAGACTCCAAACGTTCAGCATCGACAAAAGCCGGCGGGATCGTTCTCTCTAAATCACTGGAAAGCCAAGAATCGAAACCGGCGCAAGGCGATTCTAAAATGTTGTCCCTTTTGATTGAAGGCTACGTTTCAAAAGCTGTGCAAAATCTCGTCGATGATGTCGTTCTTTATGACGCTAAGATCCAAAAGCTTAAAGAGAACGCCCAGAAGGATCCTAACAAGGACCCGAGCAAATTAGAGGAGGAATTGAATATGCTGCAAATAAAGAGCGTGCCGCTAACTATCAATTCCGAGGACTCGAAGTTTTTGAGGAGCATTGATGCGAAAGCAGAGAACGAAAAAGGGATCAAATCAGGCTTGTTTGGCTGGTATGACTGTTTGTGTTGTTAGATGTCTTTAATGTGACTCTTAGGTGCTTTCACTGCAGAAACCCAGCGGAACTCTATTGCAAAGACACCCGAGTTCCTATCTGTTCTGTAGAATGCAAAATGAAGCATTTAGATGAAATTGATGAGATTCAAGCCCTCCAGACTGGTGCGCCTGTCGAGAGCAAACGAGTGAACATCTATCTGCATGACGGTGTGCAGCTGTTCAAACTTATTGCAAAAATGTCAACCAAAGACGACCTTCAGTAGAAAAAATTCCCGTTCAATGTAGTAAACTAATATTAACAAAAATAGACAATACGGCCTGAAAAGTAAGATCCTTATCCTCGAGTTGCTCCGAGGGTTGCTCGAGAATCCGGGCCCAACCTTCCTCGCTCGAAAGGAGTTTGCTGAAGTTGCTAAAGACTATCTCTGCGAGAGCATTTTGAAAAATTCAGTGAGCGCGGATCGACCAGTCGTAATCTTGAGTCTCGGAATTTTTGTTTGCTTGGTAAGATTTAAATGCATTACTTATCCTCTTATCCCTGCATTCCCTATAGGTAAACCACTTCAGACATCATTTGAAGCAGGAGATTGCTGTTTTCATCAATAGCATCTTCCTGAAGATGCTGGAGAGCGGAAATAGCACTTACTACCACAGATTGCTCGCTTTGCAAGTTATTAACAAGATTTCGCAGAGGGCGATTAACATGATCGAGTTTTACGTGAATTACGATTGCGATGTGCACCAAATGAATATTGTTGAGAGAATGGTGGAATTCCTTGGGAAAATTGCCCAGGGAAAATACTCGAAGACCGAGTATAACACAATCATCCAGCCTACTCAGGAGTATACGCTGAAGACTCTTGCATTGGATTCGATCGTTTCGCTTTGCAAGTCTCTGGCGAAATTTACTGAGGACATTGAGAACCAGAACAAAATAGGCAAAAGCCCGACTTCGGTTAAACCTAACCAGACCGCTGCAAACGGAAACGATAACCCAGACGATGATGTGTCATCCGATGAAGAGACTAAGGATGAAAACATGGGAATGATTGAGAAATCAAAAATGAAGAAAAATGAGATTCAGAGAGCGATCTTTAAGTTCAACATTAAACCCAAGGCTGGCCTAAAGTACATCTATACGCTAGGGCATCTTAAAGAAGAGTAATTGTCTTACTTTGAATTGGTTCTAATATAACTTACCCTATGCATAGTCCGAAGGAAGTAGCTCAGTTCTTAATGAAATACCATGATAACCTGTCGAAAGAGACACTTGGCGATTACTTCGGAGAAGAAGCTCAATTCAATATCTCAGTAAGCAATTCATTGGTTCTTGATGGGGATAATAAAATCTTTTCATCCCTTCTAGGTCCTCGAAGCGTTCACTGATCTGATCAGTTTCAAGAAAACCACGATCGACGAAGGAATGAAACACTTTTTGACGTTCTTCGACCTTCCCGGTGAAGGACAGAAAGTCGACAGAATCGTCCAAGTCTTTGCGAGGAAATACATTCATGATAATCCGACTACTGTTTATAAATCCTCTACGGCCGCATACACGCTGTCTTACTTGTTGATGATGCTTCAAACTTCTCTGCATAACCCACAAGTCACAGAAAAGATGACCTTGCAGCAATTCGTGGACCTCGCCAGAGGAATCAACGACGGTGAAAACCTCCCTGTCGAAGAACTGAACGGCCTGTATGCTCGCGTACAAAAATGTCCTTTGGCAATACCTTCATCTGAAAAAGCGAAGCAAAACTTGTAAATACTTCATAAGGAAACCATCCCTTACTTTACAACTTCTTTAGGTTGGCTAGTGCTCAAGCAAGCTTGAAGAAAAAGCAAGATTTATTCATGAAGGAGTCTGAGAATATGATCCAACAGAGCAAAGAGCTGATTAAGAAGGGACACGACAGCCAGTTTATTCGAGTGCAAAGTACAGAATACATCCGACCCTTGTTCTCGATCATGTGGAGTCCTTTGCTCGCAGGATTCAGTGTCTTGCTCGAGCAGAACGACGACCCGAAGATCATCCAGCTCTGTTTAGAAGGATACTCATTGAGCATTTACCTTGCAGGACGGTATGGACTCGATGACGAAAGAGATACTTTTGTAATGAGTCTTTATAACTTCACTGGACTGAAGAAAGGCTTCAAGTAATTCTTTACTTGCTTTGGCTGTCAGTGCTAATTTTTGTTGTAAAACAGCCCAATGCACAAGGATATTAAAGAAAAGCATCTCCAAGCAACAAAGACCCTTCTGCAAATTGCGACTAACCCTAATAACTTCTTGAAATCCAGCTGGGGCTCCATTATCGAGTGCTTGAGCAGAATTGATTATTTCGTGAACCTGAACATCTCTAGCAAACGCGATACGAGAGAACTCGATCCGCAAGAGTCTCATGAGCTAATGATCGGCAATCTGCTACGATCGGCGATTGACCCGAATCTGATCGAGCTCGTGTTCAGCAAATCGAGTCTTTTTGTCGTCGATGAAATCATCGCGTTTATTTCAAATCTCTGCGCGATTTCTGAGTATCTCTATTTATTATTCTACCCGCAGTAGTTTTAATCATTTCCTTCCCCCCTTTATAGACAAGAGCTCAAAGGCGCAAATCCAAGAACTTATTGCCTGCAGAAGATGGTCGAAGTCGCTGAATACAACATGGACCGCGTGAAATTCGTTTGGCAGAAAATTTGGAACCTCATGAAGGATCACTTTGGCAAAGTCGGCTGCCACCAAGACTCTTCGGTTGGTATGTTTGCGGTTGATTCACTGAAGCAACTTGCTGCGAAATTTCTCAGAGTAAATTCAAAACTGTCCATTCATTTATTGACATCGACTATTATAGAGAGACGAGCTCAGTAGCTTTGACTTCCAGAAAGAGTTTTTAAAGCCATTCGAAACCATCTTTGCCAGTCTCTCCAACGATAAACTGGAAATTAAGATTCTCATTCTCAGCTGCATTGACCATATTATTTCGCACTCAAAAGACAGAATCCGCTCAGGATGGAAGTAAATCCGCCCTCCTTTCTTGCGTGGTATTGATGAATCTGCTTATTAGAACAATCTTTGACGTGCTTGGCTACAGCGCTGATTCAGATAACCCAGAAGTAGTCGAAATGGCCTTCCATGTAACAACAACCTCTCCCAAAACCAAATAACCTAATCCCTTTTTTTGCTTCTTCCTTAATTAGATTATCGAAAAACATTTTTCTTCTGATCTCTCGCCTCTGAAAGAGAGCTTACTCGAATATCTGCATGTCCTACTCAAGTTCATGAACTGTCGCATGGAAAAAATCAGTTTTAATTCCGTCGCGCTTATTCAGCAAGGCATGAGCTTCATTGTTAAGGCGCAAGGGGATAAGAAGGAAGACAAAGAAACTCCTAAAGTCGAATTGGTGAGCCCATTGAAGTCAAAGCCAGCGGATGCCGAGGAAGGAGCTGAGGAGAAGGAAGTTACATCATACTACGGCCTCACGGAAGACTCTTGGCTGTCGTTGCTCGGGAAGCTGGCCACAATGGCAACTGACTCAAGGCCGAAAATCGCTAACACCAGCTTGCAGACCTTATATACGATATTGAAAGAAAACGGAAGCGTTTTTACTCATGATTTCTGGCAGATGATTATCAGCGGAGTCATCAAGTTGCTCTTCGATGAGCTCCAATTCTCGTTCCAATCGAAGAAATATAGCAGTAAAGACCAGTCGTACGAGTTTTTGAAACAGAACTGCAAGCAGGCCTATAGCAAAATGATTGATATTTACAAACTCCACCATTCAAAGCTGAAGGATTTCATGCCGGAGTTTCTGAGCATAATTGTGAATCCGATGCAAAATCCGCATGAGTCTCTAGCAAAAATCAGCATCGAGGCATTCAAAAGCTTCGTGGCAAATGTTTCGCCTTATTTCGATGAGAACGCTTGGAACCGAGTTATCGAGTCATTGGAAAAAGTCATACAAGCCACAACTCCATCCTTAGTACCCCTCATTCCAAATAAAATATGTTTTTAATGCGTTTTTCTTCACAGCTTATCGAAGCAATGAACTCAGAAGCTTTGAAGGCTGCGAGCCAAGAGGTAATAGAGGACCATGTCACATTTTGATTGAAAAAATATAATTATAGAAAAAACTTGTGCCTTTGAAATGGAATTTTGATGAAACTGTCACAAAGTGCGTTGTGCAGCTACTTATGATAACAGTGATGAAGGACTTAATCGACGAGCACTATGACAAGCTCAAAGAGGAGGTAACTACCGCTTATCATACAATTGTTGTACTACTAACTCCTTCTAGCATATCAACCAAATGCGATCGATTCTTCAAAACTCTTACGATTTTGCCCGATCTTTCAATGAGCAATTATTTATTCGATACTCCCTTTGGAAAAACGGTAAAAATTTTACTACGAAAGTCCCTCTCATTAGTAATATTATACAGGCTTCATGAAAGATATGAACCATTTGCCTGGACTTCTCAAACAAGAAAAAGAAGCCTTAGCCACTCAAACACTCCTATTGTACCAACAGTGCATGTCAGCGCAGGAAGAAGAGAAAAAGAAAGAGTTTCTCGATAAATTTTTAGAGTAACCGCCTCATTACCCTGTTGCTGAGATATTGAAACTCTTTCTTTTTTAACAATTAGCAATGCGTTGGGCATTATGAAAGCGTACTCAGCGAAATACGACGACTTGGTTCTCTTGCTGCAAGAAGAAGCGGCAAACAAAGGGAATCATAAAAAACCCGAAGAATCTGAGAATCTCGATCAGACGCTGAAAAGATTGAAATCTCATGAATTGGAACGCGAGATTGTGAACGTAAAGAGCACTCTCTCGACGGTGATAGTACCAAAGCTGATTGAGATTGACGTTCAAAGCGTAAATTGTGGAATTATTGAAGTGTATTTAAAAATTGGTTGATAGTTAAAGGAGAGATCAAAGGAAATTGTAGAGCAGTTGATCAATATCAATGGAAACAGTTTGTCGATATTAAGTCATCATTTAAGAGAAGAACCCTCAACGTTAGATAAGAACGAAGTGTTGCCAGAAGAAATCGATCGCATGATAAAGAAGCTGCTTTTGAAGTTTTTTGATGTGATGCAAGCGTCGTAGTTAGTGCTTATTTGCATTTGTTTACTACTAGAGCAGCTGAAAATTATATACATATCTTCATAAAATTACGTTGAATGCTGTCAAAAATTAACAAAATGACTAGCTAGCATAATAAATGCAAACGTAAAATAGCAGCAAGCATTAGAAAATTTGCAGATCCTCAGGCCATTGGAACTGAACTAGAAATGATTCACCATGACTTGATTATAGTCTGAAGCAATTAAAAATTATTTTCAAATCTTATCTTAAAGAATTGCGTATCAAAAGCAGTTAGATTTTTCAAAATTTAGACTGATGTAATAAAACTGTTAAGGGGACGATTATTTAACCTCTAACCTCTTAAATCCCAAAACACAACATTCAACTATTATCGAGACTCCAGATTAATTTTGTTGTTGGAATTTGCCCAGATTTTTTTCGCAACTCAAAGTAAACCAATTAAAGTACGCATTTCAATTACACTGTATTTCTTAACCACGAGGACAGGTCACGAAAACCATTTTCTATGAACATCTGATAGAGTCAATAAAATTATAATTCATCATTCATTCAAGACTTTTTGACTTTCTTTTTCAGAGAAAACGAGATATTCATTGATTTCAAATCGTTAGATTTGAGTTCTTCTTGAGTCAGCTCGATTTGATTTTCTTCTTGTTTGTCGTTCTTACTGACATCAGCGGGATTTTCAGTTTCGTGCGAAGGACAAGTGAACTTCAGTGTTTTCTTAAGAACTTTCTTCGCCGGCTGAGGATATATCGCTTTGTCGACTTGAAGGTCAGTAACCTTCTCTTCATTATCGAATTCCAATACTTTGTTTCCTTTCATGCTGAACAGCACTCTGCGTATATGAGAAATTTGATGGACATCAGTTTCTTCAGCAAGCTCTTTGAAATATTTTGTATTGAGTTCTTTAAAATGTTGTTTCTTTTTCTCAGGAGACATGAACAGATATTCTGGTAGACCTCCAAGAAGACCGTTCATTTCACTCCAATCAACAAATCCTTTACTTAGCGCTTGATATTCCTCTAGAGTCAAAGTTCCGTCCTCGAGCGCTGCTTTTAGTTCTTCCTCTGAAGGCTCTTCGAAGTCATCTCCGGCCTTTGCAGGGCTATCATCTTCAATGACGACATCATCCTCGCTTTCAGAATGGCCTTCGTCGATATCGTCCTCATCACTTTGTTCCTCTTGGAAGTCGTTCTCGAATGACTCTGCTTCCTCCTCCTCATAATATTCAACTTCGCTGTCTTCATTCTCACTGCTTTCACTAGTATCTTCCATTTCTTCAGAATCATTTTCGCTTTGATCATTTAGAATTTCATCTTCCAAGTCTTGAACGCTAAAAACAGGACTAAAAACTATTTATTCTGCCTAATCACCTTTGGTTACCTTCTCTTGCTCTTTCTTGTTAGGTCGAGAGGGTTCCTATTATTTTCGGTCGTCTCCAACTTGTCTAGGTCGTTCTCCTGATTACTGAGGTCTTTTAGAGCTTTTTCTTCTTCTATTTCCTCCTCAATTTGCTCACTGCTATCATCTCTCATCATTTTTTCATCTGCTTCTATAGCGCCGTTTGCCGAGGCTTCCGGAGCGAGCTCCTTATGAAATTCACCGAATATCTGTTGCACTTGACATAATACCTTCCTGCTATTTTCATTAATTTCCCTATCACTATCATGAGGCTCAAACACAAAGGGAAAACCGCTTACGAGGAAGATGCATGCTTCATCACTCGCTTCACGAACTTCCCAAGAGGAAAATTTTTGAATTTACCCTCCTTTAATTTTTCTCCAAATCTATTCAACAATTTCTCTTGAATGCATTGCTGGATAGATGCATCAGAGCAATTCCCTAAATACTATTATAATTCCTTGTTCAGAGCCGTCTTTACAAAAAACTCCTACTTCGATAAACGGATCTAACACCATCAGGAAGCATTGGGCTGGCATTTCTTGAATCTCTTCAAGTACTTCAGTAAATATTTGCACAAGATGCAAGATAAAGCTGCTCGATTTTTCCTCTAAAATATGTGTCAATTCATCCAGGAGTAATATTGAACGCTTACGAATATTTTCTGAAAGCACATTGTCCAAGAGAATCTTATTAAACGCTTTCAAATCCTAAGAAAATCCTTGTAAAGCACTACGCTGAGGTTGGATTTACGTTTATTTGCCAGGATCGTCGTTGCATGGATTTATAAATATCAATTACATAGAGTCTGAGCAGTTGTAAAGATTTGCTTGTGCGCCTAGCATCCAGTCCTTCCCATTCCTTATGAAATACATAAAAACTGGCTTTTAACCAAGCTTTCCAGCCGTCAAAGTTTTCAGCAAAGCATTTTAATATGTTAAAAACATCGTCTGCCAACTCGATGTGGGAGTTGCAGTTATCTGAGACCCATAAGCCTTGTTGTTGCAATGACATTTAATAATGATGGTCAGAAATTTACTGTGAAACAAAGCATTCCATAATTTTCTATACTCGTTCTCATTTATTGAAGTCGATTGAAGATACACTTTAATTTCCTCTAAGCAGGCAAGGCGATCTTGAGGATCTAGGTATGTATGAATGAGATAATTCATGCGAAGAGTAGTTAGGATGCCTTGAGAGAGTAATCTTTTGATGAGTGCCTTTTCATTTTTTGCAGGATTTATCATTGACGCTAGATTTCTTTGCATGAATCGAATAAATTGTAATTAAAATTCATTTGAAAGATTGTAAAACTCCCATTGATTATTTGAGAATCTCAGTTTTTTATCCTATTGGATTATTCAAAAAGAATCATTTTTTTTTCAAACCTCTTCCCAAAATCAAAATTGCGCGCTCGCTCATTAACTGTTCATAATTGCCAACAAGAAAAGAAAGCTTCAACCTGTGCCATTAAATGTGATGTTGATAAACTCACTAATCTATTTATATCTTCCGTTGAGATGGCAAAGAATAATGATAGAAACTAAGGTATACACCCTTTCGAGAAATACCCAATTATTAGGTACATTGACCAATAATTCAAAGACTACCTGATCCTCATCTTTCATGGAATTTTCCGAGACATCAATTGTTATTTCTCCCCAAATAAGAGGGACTTTCTCAAAATGTATTAATAACAAGAGACAAAGAGTGAGATAAATACACAATTATAAGCAGAACTTGCAATCTCCAGCTCTTGGGAATGTATTCTTTTAGATTATCCCTGAGAATATACCTCCAACCAGAATGCCCTGGTGATAAAAATTTTCAGAAAAATAACCCACTAAAATTTATTAAACCACCAGCAGTTCATATTGAATAATATCTGATTAAGGTGGTTAATTTATTTAAGGAGCGAATTTTGAATAAATCTCACCGTTGATAATGAGACCGAGTCACCCAAAAAATCTCACCTTCGACCAAAACACTCTCAAAAAGATACTTGAAGAACCAAAACCTCAACTCGACGACGATCGGGTCCTTCGACGACTCACTCTGAATCGCAATGACTCGAATCTGGGCAGACGCAGCTTTACTCGCCCTGATCAATCACCTATGACTGACCGACCTCACTACCGCGATGAAAACACACCGATCATGAGAGATAACAAGCATGAAAACGACTTCGAAGCTCGCACTCCGAACCACTCAGCGAAAGATATCTACTCCAGCCTCTACGCTGAAATCGAGCAACTGAAGAAAGATAACAAGTCTCTCCGGCTCAGAGAACAGAAGCACATGACCCAAATCAACAGTCTTGAACGAGAAAGGAAATCTTTGGTCGCCTTGCTTGAGCAGAGCGAGAAAAACCTTCAGGACTCGATCAAAAAGAACAAGCAAGAAACTAAACGAATGAATGCCGTCGTAGACTCATTTCGTCGTTCCCTCCAAAACATTCAGTCGCAAAGCGGCTCGAATACACCTAAAGAAGATAAGGGTATTCAAGCCGGGAGCTCTAACCTATCAACAAATTTTGATGGCTATGGAAAAGGTAATTTCAGTTTCCAAACCTCATGCTTTTCGCCGCCGAAACAAACAGAAAGCAACGATTTTCATTCAGTTTATGTTGAGTACATCGCAGAGCTTTTCACTAAATTTCAATGCATTGAGAGCTATGCACAAGATCTTATTAAGAGCAATACGCAATTGAGCCGGGAAGTCGAGTCTCTTAAGTCCTACAATGGGAAACTGGAAGAATATATACATATGAACAAAGCATTGTTAATCCAGGCAGCCGAAGAAAATAACAATAAACGTGAGATAAGTCAGCTTGAAGCTGAGATAAGCCTCTACAAATCGTTTGTAAAGGATTTGGCAGCAACTAGTACTACGAAAAGCTTCGAAGAGTCGATTGGGTTTACGAATTCGTCTGGGTATTCAGGGAGCAAATACGGCAAGTTTTCAAGAAGCTCTAGCCTAAAGCCTGTTGAAAAACCGCAGAAGCAGGCTCAGCGAACGCATATCCCTTCATACTTGAAAGCGCTGAGCCTGACTACGTGCTTGGGAAACACGTAACATAGATTTTTTGTTTTAATACATACGTTCTCTTATATAACTCCTATGTAATGAATGTTTGCAACGAAAGCTGATGTCTAAATTTTTGGTTGATCTCTAGCAATTTTCCTTTGCGTTGTTGATCGACATTTCCAAATAAATCAAGAGAACGGTTTTTCGATAATAAATGTGCTTGCATCTCATTGAAAATTTGAATTTACTTGCGAAAAAGCAAAAATTGAACCAGGAGGGCCTTAGGATATAGGTCATATGCAACATAATATGAGTAGAAATGGTTTTTAGGTTGCTCATGGACTCATTTGAATGAATAAATGGGAATTTAGGACATGATCACATTGGCGAAGGGACTATCGTGAAATTTAAACATTTTGAACGAGCAAACTAGTCTTCCTTAAACTCTTGACAGGAATTATTCCCAGAAAAAATATGCATTTGGATTGATAATATGAATACCTAAGCTCTTTTTAAATCTCTTGGATGTTCTTACTTACTTACAATACGCTGAGAGACTCAGCGTTCTCCAAAGGAAACTCTCTCTTCAACGAGATCAAATAACTCAGGCGCGCCGTACTCAAATATCGTATTGATGACAGAGCCGAGATTAGTTTTGGTGACCAGAATATCATCACAATATTTATTCAAAGA
>ENA-UOTZ01000465-UOTZ01000465.1-compost-metagenome-genome-assembly--contig:-NODE-465-length-34087-cov-6.383916_pt1 | contig 34087 bp, 12 predicted proteins | sample MGYA00238144_ERZ746983 | MGnify/ENA primary metagenome ERZ746983 (study PRJEB28759, sample SAMN06268863) | compost metagenome | isolation source: single cell | place: USA: California, Emeryville, Joint...
TTATGAGTTGTAAGCTCTTTGTAGTAATTTAAACGCAAACAAGAAAAATCTTAAATTCTTGTAGGTTTATGCACTTCCCTTCGCTTGAACAAAGTTGGTAAGAAATAAAAATATTGATGTTCCTTCCTGATCGATTCACTAGCGTTCCTCAAGAATAACATTCGCTCTCTCGATCTCTATATCCAGTTCTCAAAAATACAAATCTTTATATCTTATCGTAATCATCAAACCAATTTTCTCGTGATGTTGATAGTGTAAGATGAAGATATCTCTTAACAAAGCTGCTCTTTAGTCTTTTAATTTTTTTCTGTTATTTCAATTCTGCTAGAGACTCATCTTTAACATCAACAGAAGGCGTTTCCCTCCCTTTAATTGCCATATTTCATGTTCAGTTTTCTGTGAGCTATATATATATTTTAGATCTGAATGAAATAACAGATAGATAAGAAATAAATTTTTTAATTCTGAAATCGTAATTTTATTGTTGCGAGATTCTCTCGAAATATCGAATCAATCTTAGAATAACCATTGTTACGAGATTGATACCGTAAACATCAACTATCAATAAGCTAATTCTTTGCTCATAGCTTCATTTTTTTGATGAAGGAATTCTAAGTTATTGTTTTTTGGTATTAAGATAGTACGGCTGCTTTCAGGGTTGCTAATAACTTTTTGATTAGAATGCTTTGTTCTGGATGCAAGTATAAAATATTCATCCCACGATAAATTTTTAAACAAGAATTATGTTCCATAATTCTCAATTTCGACGGGTAAGGCTATGAATATATGAAGTAGTCTTTAAAGGTTGTAAATCAAAATACTTATTTTTTATGTTTGTTGAATGGAAATGAAATTTAGGATGTTGCTTTTTCATTTTCTTGTTAATTTCTATTTTAATTGAATTTTAATAACTTTCATAGCTTTACCTGTACAAATTGCCCAAAGATAGAGTTATTTTCGATCTCCGTGATGTGTTTGTTGGAGTGAATCTCAAACTTCATAAGATCTTTCCAACTCTTATTGCGTCCTATCGCCTGAGCTCCTTGATTCCCGATATCATTTTCTTGTAAATAGAGCTCTTCTAGACAGTCCCATCTTACATTTAAACCTAGAATCTTAGCACCTTCATTACCAACATTCTTTGCAGATAGATCGAGTTTGATGATATTTCTGGAAGTAGAGCATTTTTCAATCAAAAGTACAGCTTGGTCTCCAATTTTATTATGAGCTAAGTTGAGTTCTTGTAGTTGGTGCCAGGCATAATTCTCTCCTATTGCTTCGACGGCTGTATCGGAGATTCTGTTTGCTGAAAGATCAAGTTTTTTCAGATTCTCCCAAGATTCGTTTTCTCCAATCAAGCTAGCGCCTTTGTCTCCTATATCATTTTGAGAAAGAACGAGCACTTCTAGAGTCCGAGGTAGACAATTTGCTAAGATAATCGCATCTTCATCAGTAAGAGCTTTCGAACATAAGCAAACTTCAGTGATCTTTTTTTTTAATATTTGATTGATCTCTTAGAGCAGGATTGACAAATGGTATAAAGGTTTTAAGATTCTTCCAAGCTTCGCCTGAAAAGGCCTGATGCAGCAGCAAGTTCTCACCATTGAAGGGATTGTTATAGAGCTTCAATTCTTCAAGTTCGGTCCAAATTTTAGACAGTGACATAGCACCTTCTTCTTCAATTTTATTAGTATGTAAAGAGAGGTTCTTGAGCTTAAGCCAAGTAATATTACCTGCAATCGCCATAGCGCCTTGATCTCTGATCTGATATTCAGAGAAAGAGAGTAATTCTAGATGATTCCAAGTTTTATTTCACCCGATCGCGACCGCCCCTTTGCAGGAGATATTTTTTCCTAAAGTGAGTTTCATTAGATTATCTTTTCCCCTCATCTTCTACTTTGAATTTCACAACCCAAGGAGTATTTGCTTATCCAGCTGCTATTGGAGAAATTGGCAAATGTATTCGTTTGAGAGCTCCTTGAGTCTTCTTCTTTAAGTTGTTTATTCACATGGTCGAATTTCCAATTTCCTTCATTCATTGATGACTCAAGGTTTCGAGGTTTTTGGGTCCTTCGTTTTGAGGTACAGCCTTGGAAAAGACAGTTTTCCCAAATTTTGTTTCGTTTTAAGAATTCGATACTCAAGTCTCTAACGTTAAAATTGTCTAAGAAGGTAAGTAGTGTCTTTAGACGCCTCCATACTGTATTTTAACTCATTTCTAACGCACCAAGATCTCCGATGAGAGGATTGTTTTATAAGTGAAGCTCTTCGAAGTATCTCCAGCTTTCATTTGTTGAGAGGAATCTCCTCCCTTCAGAGTCCACGGAAACGTCATGTAATTCGAGCACATTAAGCTTAGTCCAACTTGAACCCTCTGTAAAGAACTTAACTCCATTATTTTCAATGGATTCTTGCTGAGGTTAAGAGACTCGAGTTTATTGGAGGTAGAAATAGAACTTAGGGCCATTATTCCTCTTCTTCCAATGTAATTTCCAGCGAGGCTGAGGCTTTCAATAAGCTCCCATACATTGTAGGCATGCTTGATACCTTCATCTTGAAGAACATTGCAGCCAAGATCCAAACTTTGAAGGTTTTGGGCTGGTCCAGCGTTCGCATCAGAGATATCATCTCATTTGGCCCAACTTCAGAGTTAATAAGGCTTGGTTCTCTTTGATTCTTGCAAAACTCGCTGGTTCTCAGCTCAGATTTGAGATAATTGCTCGCATTGCCAAAAATTTTTTTGAGGTACCCAACAAGCTCATTAGTGTTTTCTGAGCAGTGCTTGACAGGCACGATAGGTATTTGCCTTGATCACTCGTAGATGCCTTTTTTTTGAATCTTTGTCGTAAAGGTGATGATGTGAAAACTTTTGCATTAAGAAATGATTTTCGCCACCTTCTTTTTTCGAAACGTCTTATGAGTCCCTTTCGAAGCAATCAAAGTTTCCTGGATGTGTTCCAGCTTAGCTTTTGGTCCTCCAAGCATGTTTTGATAGCTAGGATTTTCTTGTATTCCGAATAAAATAGTAAGATACGATGAGTAATTAATTCCTCCCAACAGACATTGCGAAAATCATACAATCAAATAAAACTGTTGATACGTTGAATAATATCAGCTTGAAATTTTGTCCAACAGGCTCCGACTAAAGTATAGACTTCGCTCATAAAAATAATCAGTTCTAAAGTTTTTAAATTTGTACATAGATGATAATTTCAGAATAAAATGATTTTCAGTGCAAAATACTCATTTTGCCATGTATAATGCTCAATAAAGTTTCAGGAAAGATACCAGTAACAATATAATTAATCTTCATGGTCTCTACTAAAGTCAGCTATATTCAGAAATATGAGTTCTATTCACTCAAAGAGTTCCGAAATATCCAAAGCTCTTGGGCTGGTTTGTTCTCTCTGATTTACTCTGCTTTCATTTTCAGTTCTGACTTTAAAGTATTCAGAGTGTGCTTTAGTTCACAGGTCTCAATTTTACTTCTGTTAGACCTTCCTTTTCTGCGACTGAAAAGGATGTTTCTTCCTCTTCTTCAGAAGGTTCTAGGCCTTTGTGACGAGAAATCTGAGTATCCAGAGCTACGATAGCATTTGTCATTGTTGTTATTCGAGGAGTAATGGAGATATTTCTTGCTGGCTCGTTTGTCTCAGCCGAAGGAATAGCTTCGAGAGTCATGACAAAGAGTCCGGATACATATTGATAAAATGAAGCTTTCCTTAATGGTCTTCTACTTTTGCTGCTAACAGAGACATAACTTGCATTTCTCTTTGGATTGCGAAAAAGTTAGAAAGTACCTTTAATTCCCCTCCCCTGATAAAAGTGTCTAAAACAAAAAAAAAGATTGACCTTCTTGTTTAGTTTAACTTTACCTGCTATAAGGCTCACTCGTAAAAGTAACCCTGAATTTTCTTTTCTTGTGTTTTGGGGGATAAAAGAACAAAATTTGAAAAATGATGAATCTAAATTCACAGATAAATAAGAAAGCCTTTCTAAGTTGCCTTCATGCCGATAAATGAAATGAACGGATAATTCTCCAGCATGCATCCAATTTTTGTCAACAAACATAGGAATAAAATAAAAATATGGCACGAGATTAAATTATTAATAACAACCGAAATCAATTTGCTCGCATTCAAATTCTTATCTTGTTGAAACTTTCATGTTGACAATATACCCTGAGATTATGATGAGACTTACCTGGTGTCAAAATGACACAATATATTAAGAAAAAATCTAAGAAGTAAATAAATTATTCGTCAAGTCAGTGAAAGAACCTCTATTAATTCTCAATGTTGATTGATACTGTGGTTTTATTTACTGACAAAGCAAAAAATAAAATTATGTCTATCTTTCAGGCTAGCCATATCAACGAAGATTTGCCTTCTTTGTGCAGCGAAAATTTTGAATTATACGCTAGCAACTCTGTGACTCATCAATCATAAAAAGTGAGATCGAAACAACTTACCATCTCAGATTTACCGATTGCATTGGTTGATCAGTGCTAAGAGGTATAATATCGAGGTTTTCTGAAAATGTGGAATCTGGTTAGTTTTTACAAGAATTGAAAGAAGTTATTATATTAAATACAGACATTTTATACGTGACCATTTTTTGATAAAGGTTGCGATTTATTGCTGTGTGTAACAAAGTATTCAACGGCATTTTCTCCCATTTATAATCATTACTTTAAATAAAACCGTATTTTGATTCTTTCTACAACTGGTCACTGTTTTGAACTTTTACTGATTTGCAAATTTACCGACTAAAACTCAGTTTTGGTGAAATTAGGGTTTTTGAACACTCATCTTGGATTTGACCTGAATTTAGCAGATTGAATGCAATTAGTTCACTCATATTATTCATTTATTGGGGAATAAAATGAACGTTGATTTTTCAGCCGCTTTTCTTACTCTTTTTAACTTTTAGGTTAAAAAGAAACCTAACTCGTGAAAAAAACAGCTACTTCTACTGGATTAGAAAAATCAAAAATTTCACTAATATGAAATAATTACTGAATTATCAGCATTAAGAATATAAGTATAAGTCTAATTCTTCGAGGCTAAAGAATCCATTTGATAAACTTGCGATCAGAAAGACCGAAAAAAATCTTCACAATGACACGTATTTGGTTGGAAATATACATTCACTTCATTTTTGCGTATATTGCTACATCGAAGGATGTTTTTGTAGACACAGAATTAGCAGAGGAAACTGAAAATTCTTACCCAAACCTCGATAAAGCTATCCTTGCGGTTTTAGGTGGAGATCAAAATAATTATACAATAACCCTTAAGCCAAGCTGTGCTGGGAAAATTTTCCAACCAATTCGACCAGCTTTAACGATAAATGGCACAAACGCTAGCTTAACGATCATTTTCGAAGACGCTCCTCAGCCCAATGATGTGATTAATTGCAGTCAGCTCCCTACTCTTATGCTCAAAAATGACTCTTACTTAGACCTTACCAACTTCCAGTCTCTCGTCTTCATAGGACTGAATATCCAATATATTGGAAGTAATTTGACGAATTGGATCTCCGAAATAGGAGCTCTTACTTTCTCGAATTTCTGCTTCAATAACTCAGAACCCTCAAAATCCTTAGCTACTGGTATGCCTTCTCACTTTGAAATAGTTGACGTGAAGACGTTATCAATGAGAAATGGAATATATATCTATGACGCTGTTAAGAGGGTCATTATTCAGCACGCAAGAGAAGTAATCTTGGAAAATATCACTCTGATTGCTTCGACAGCCAACATAGATAATGATAATTCAGCGTTTCAAATCATTGCCCCTAACAACTCTATACGGACTAGTCTCACCGTGACTCATTTAAAAATTATCTGCGAGCCAGCAACTCTAGCAATGCCTTCAATCATTTGGACTACTGATGCTGATCGAGTCTTGATCTCCAATGTGAGTATTTCCAATTGTAATTTTCACAGTCCTGCTACGAAAATACAAGGGATGTTATTAATTTCGGGAGCATCAATACTGAACATTAAAGAGGTCTCGCTACATAACTTAACATACGGACTCAACTCTCAATCAGTATTTGCTATATCATCCGTTCTCAATTCAACTCTTAGAGATTTCAGTTTACTAAACTTGGAATTTCAAGGAGAAAATGCAGCTCAAGTTGTATTTTTCAATGATACATCTCAACAGAAATACATTGGAAAAAATGCCATCACTTTCGAAGGGTGGAACCTAACTAACTGTAATTTTACGACAAGCAAAATGTTAATTTATGGCATTTTTCGTGATTATAGTCATTTGGGAGGGATCATCCTTGATAATTTCACTGTCATTAATACAATTCTAAATCGGAATTGCAATCTATTCAACTTGCAAATACCATCACCACCAAGCGGGACCACTTACCACCAAATAACACATGTTGTGGTACGCAATATCCATGTGAATAATACCATTTTTCTACACTCCGAAATGCTCACTCTAAAATTGAGAAACACAATATTCATCGCTGCAATTGAAAATGTCCATCTCGAAGTCGTCAATTTCAGTTTATCTCTGAGCTCTTTAATTCAATCTTCCATTATTCACGCTGAAGGGATTTGCACCTACATCAAAAATGCACTTGTTGAAAATATCGCTTTTCAATCAAAATCGAGTTTTTATTTGAGTAATACTATCTTGAGCTCTGCACTTATAGCCAATATGAGCGTCAAAAACATAGTTTTACATGATTATTCTGTGTTTTTAGGAGTGAATGTTACCACTGCAAGGAAACTGGCTCTAGATTTCTCATTAGATGGGGGCGAAAATGGAACTTTCGCTGAAACAAGGCCTTTTATGGTGTGCAATAGCAGCTTTGACTCGATACAATTGGACCTTTCCTATCTCTTGGCTAGCACTAATCCCATGGTTGTCGTGCAGCAAAATAAATTTGTTAAAGTCACGATGAGCAGTTCTAGGTTGTTTGAATTCGGGGATTATCATTTTTTTCTCTCATTCGAGTCGTATATTTCTGGTTTCAATAATACAAAGACTTACTATCCGAAAAATGTAAGTGTTTTAACCTGCCCATTCGCAGAGAATGCAATATTTCAAGACTACCTGGACTTTGGAAGAATCTATCATGCTTCTCGAGAGAGGATTTTCGATTATGACGCAGGAAAACCAATTTTCTTCATTTGGGTGAGTGAAAACAAAATTAATAACATCACCGCAGGCAATACTCAACAATTGATGACATTCTTCAATTTCGAGATGAAAAATGGGACTATCGCAGTTATAAATAACACTCTATTGAATATTTCCTCCACTGAAACCTATGATGACTTTAAGCTGATAGCTGGAACAATGATCAGAAGCGGGATAGTTGCGTTCAACACTTTCTCAGCAATGAGTTTGAGTGGCTACGTATTATATTTTTTCACTCCACAATTGCATAGTCTCCTGCTGTATTCCAATCACATATCACAAACTCAGCAATTGGCTATGTATTATCTCACTTCCACTGTGTGTGATCAAATAAAAATAAGCAATCTTACAGCATTAGATGTGAATCCGAAACAATCTTTTATCGATATCACCTGCAATGAACTAGATACCAGTATCACGATCGAAGAGTCAACATTTATCGATGTATTTCAAAGTAACACGCAAGCGTCAGTTGAGTCTTTGAATTTGATTTCACTCCACGTGAAAAAAAATCCAATCACCAAAATGCCTCTTCTTAGTTTCCAAGATAACTATTTCAATAGCATTACGGTATTGGACACTCAAGGCTACACAGAATTGTCTCGGAGCTCTTTGATTTACATACTTTCTTTACAGTCTCAAGCGAAATTCAGCAATAATTCCTTTAGTCTTATCAAAATGGTACCCGCAGGTAATATCATGACAATTTCAGTTCCATTGACAGTTTTTTCCAATTGCATGTTTGATGATCTCTCATTTGGAAACGTCGACGGAGCTATTTATATTATTTCCAACGCATTATCAGTTAGAGATTGCATATTCTCAAAAAGCCAAAGTTTAGACTCAGATGGCGTAGGTCTCCTCAAGCTCATGAATCCTCAGCCTCAAACTGCTATGCTGGTAAATATAGCCAAAACTACATTCAAAAACAACGTTGCTCCATATAGTACAGTATTATATGTCAAAGATAGCGCTATTGTCCTCAACATCGATGCAAGCGAGTTCTTCGATAATTACGTCACGGAACCGAGCAGCATACTAACTCTTTGGAACACGTCTGGATCAAATATCAGCATTAAAAACTCTTTCTTTAGACAAAGTAATTACTATCCACATTATCCATATTTGAAAATGATTGCTGTTGAGAGTTCAGGACCTAATGTGCTTGTTCAATCTTCTGAAACAACGGTGAAGGTGGTTGGAATGGCCTCGGGCGTCTTTATATCGATTAGTGGGCAGCAACCGGTTACTTTATTTGCAACTCGAGTATCGTACTCTACGGGACCGTACTCTTCGTTCCCATCATTTGGATTATTTGAAGGAGATAATTTCAATGCTACTTTCACCGGGCTCAGCATAAGCAAGATTTCATTGGGCCATATAGGTTTGTTCACTGTCAACGCGAATACGGCGAGTCAGAAAGAATTTAATGAATGGCGCTTGAATATCATCGATAGCGTTTTTGAAGGGATGAGTCTCCGTGAAGGGCTGATTGTCATCACTTCCGACAATTCCTCATCGACTGCTCTGAACAACTTGAGTGTGAGGCTTGAAAATACCAGAATCTCTCAAGTACGTTGGTTGGGCCCTTCAAGTGGAGTGGTTAGGTCCTTAACACATAACCTTGGAAGAAATTTTCATGACGTCGATTTTGCAATCACTATGAATAACTGCACTTTCGCCAACCTAACAGGAGAAACAGGCTTGATTTTCAATGCAATAGAACCTGTATTCGATTCTGTGGTTCTTCTTATGAACTGTAAATTTCATGGGATAGTAGCGAGAGGATCAGGAGCCATACTCAACCCTTCAATTCGCATGGCTTCGAATTTTACAAATGATGCCATCACCAATACTAATCATAGGCAAAACCCGACATTCAGAGTTATTGGCAACACTTTTCAGGATATTTCTTTCTCTTCTGGCGCTTTAATCTATTGGACTAGCGCCTTAAGAGGAGCTGTTATTGACTCTACAAATAACCACTTTGCGAATATTTATTGCGTTGGTAATGGCGGATTGATATTTGCACATTATTTATTTTCTGAAGATAAATTGCTCGACTCAGCTCCAACACGATCTTTTATTTTTCTTTCAAGGAACGATGTTATGGAGAGTATATCTGGAGTTCGGAACGGCGGCATTATATATGCAGAGGGAGCCACTCAATTATTTAACATTACATTGATAAACATCACTCTCTGATATCAAGTGTTTCGGCAATGGAGGTGTTATTTATATCTCATCCTCATCCTTTCAAGGTACCATGCCGATAACTGGGGTTTCAAGTCGTCTCTTAGGGGCTTTTAGGCCAGCTCAACTGGGAACGATCAATGTTTCTAGAAGTTCGATTTGTAATATTGGAGTTGAAAATGGAGGAATCATTTATGAAAGTACTCCAATGGACACCTTGTCACTCTCTTTCGATTCGAACTATTTCAAAAATATATCTGCACTTGCACGAGGAGGAGCATTCTACATCGTCAAATCTAAAATTTTGACCAGCAATAACACTTTCGAAGATGTGACTGCAAAGATGGCTGGTCCGATCATCTACTGCGTTTCAGACGAAGTGAATTTTGCGAATTTTGCTATTGAAAACACCATCAATTTCCCTTTAGAGTATTCCTATTCATTTGCTCCGACCAATCTGCTCGTCAATTTCTATTCACTACGAGATGGGTCATCACCTCCGATAGAGCACGATACAAAACCTCCATTTCTACCGATTTTTTCGAACTTAACGTCCTATTCCCTCTCTGATTATCAAATTACTCTAACGCTCATCTCCAACGGCTCGCAAGGAACTCAAATTGTATATGATGAGTCCATTAACCCTCTCATTACGTTGAATTTTATTTCAACCAAAGGAGAAAGTGCTCATGCCTATGTAAGCAGTAACTGTTCTAACTCTTCGTGTACGGTTCTTGCGAGTACTATCATCCTCCGAGGACTTGCTGGTGATTTAATACTTGTAAACACAACTTATAATTCGAGTGTGTATACCCAGTTTCAGCAGTTCTATATCAGACTGAGAAGCTGTTTGCCTGGTGAAATAAATAGCACTAGTAGTTATGAATGCATATATTGCAAGCCTGGAACATACTCACTCACTCCGAATGATAGAAAATGCTCTGAGTGTCCCAATGGAGCGATCTGTAATGGAGAGTCAAATATAATCATCAAACAAGGATTTTATAGAAGCAATGTTTCGTTATTGAAGGTACACATGATAGACTGTAACGACAGTGGAAGAAGATGTTTGGGAGGCGTGAATAACTCTTGCGCACGTCCATTCTCAGGACCAGTTTGCCTTCAATGTAACTTAGAAAATGGATATTTCATGAGCTCAAATTCTGGGACATGCGTTGAATGCTCGAAAAAATCTACTTTGATAGCTATGGCTTCACTGCTGCTAATTGCTTCAATAATTTATCAAATAGTGATGTCTATCGTCACTTACAGAGAAAACAAGAAGATACACGTTCAATACCAAATGCATCATAGACTGAATATGATTCAACCAGGCCAGTTTCTGGTTATCCTCACAACCTATACACAAATTATAAATGTACTGGCAAATCTAGATGAAAACACCCTATCCAATCTACTAAAAGTTACTAACGTTGTGGGAAACCCCTACACTCAAGTGATGTTTTCTCTCCAATGCCTATACCTGCTCTACATCCATGACCCATTCGAAGCTTTGCGATTTAGAGTGCTTGTTTACGTCTTCTCTCCAATGGTGAAGATACTACTCGTAATAATCTTCGAGTGCTTTAGAAATCTCATTTGGAAAGACTCCGAAGGGCAAAGACTGAAAAAATCATTGGTTCGAGTAGGAGCTGTGGCAGTGGTCTTAATATTATTGGAACAACCTGGAATTATTGGAGTACTCTGCAAGTGTCTCACGTGCTCTAAGCTTGATCCGTTTGGCAACGAATATTATATAACAACTCAAAACTCGGTTCGATGCTATACCACCAGGTACAATTTCTTTAAAATAATAATCGTCATCCCTGCGCTGATATTCTGGGCACTCATCATCCCGCTCGGCATCTTTGTAATTCTATGCAAAATAAGGAGGAGGCTCTTTGCATCAGAACCTCTAAGAATCATTTTTGGAAATCTCTACAACAGCTACTATGAAAGCACCTACTATTGGGGAGTTGTAATAATTGTCTTTAAAGTCACAATTTACGTGCTCAATGCAGTCCTCAGCACCTCACCTGTTTTCAAGGGAGTTATTTTGATGATGATTATTCATTTATATTACTACTTGCTCAAGAAAAAGTCTCCATACCCCCACAGCAATCTCTTCCTGGCTGAAAAATACTGTAGTCTCACATATATGATCGTATTGATTCTCGTATTCATCCGATTCTCCACAGATCATTATGGAGTAAGATATGCATGCAGTGTTCTGATAGTCATCGCTGTTTCATTTGCGGGACTTTATATTATTCTAAACACTCTCTGGGTAATTGTCTTGAAAGTCCAAAGATACGTTGAAAAAATAAAGGAGAAAAAGAAGCAGAAGCAGATAATTTTGAAGACTTTGGAAGCACTGAAGAGGTATCATGAAAACCATCCTTCCCACAGAGATAAGCATCATCGAAGAGGAGGCATATGTCTTGAACTTCCGGAGAGGTAAATTTTGCTTCAATTGATTGAATAATTCGCGAATAGATTAAGAAATAATGAAGAATATGAAAAGAAAATTAAGGAAGTCCAAGAACAAGAGAACCCTACCAGTAGTGACTGGAAAAGACCATCAAAGAAGGCATCATTTTATCAATATGTATCTGGACTCTTTGTCACGACTCTCGAAACAAATCCTTCGGTCGAGACAAACGAGCCAGAAAGAAATCTTGGTGTCATTGTTCCTAGAATAACAACAACCTCCAATGCTACCGTAATTCTGGAAACTCAGATTTCTCATCACGAAGAACTTCAACCTTCAGAAGAAGAAAGAAAAATCTTTATCAGTCGCAGAAATGAGAAATAAAGGTATATCAGAGTAAAATTGAGTTCAGATGAACTGAATTACCCTACTTTGTCGGATACAATATTTAATAAAGATAGAACAGAAGACAAAAAAAATTAAATGAGAGAGATCAAACCCATCGAAAAGCTGTGGACTCATATATATATTCTGAAATTTTTTCCCCGAGTATAACCGACCTTGAAATATACATTGAACATTAATGATATTGTAAATAACATCTTTCCTGCAATTTTATTGAATAATGACATGATAATGTGAGTAATTTGTACTTAAAACTCGTTATTAGATTCCATTTGTTCTGAAATTATTATTTCTATGAACTTATTCAGCTTATAGGGTTCAGTCACTTTAAAACTTGAGATCTGAGAATTTTATTTGCCTCAGTGCGTAAAGGAGTTGAAATCTTAAAATTATAATCATTGACAATTCATTTTTGAGGTTTTAGGAGAAAGTTAGACCAACAAAGCCTTCAATAACTCAAGTGACACATCGCAACTGTTTAATGCGAGTTATTTCACGGAAGATCGGAGTTATTAATATAATCACAAAATTCTCATACCCTGCTCAGTCGTCACAAGAATACTCATATATGTACACAGTTGGGACAGACCGAGCTCACTTTATAGAGATCGCTATGAGAATACGAATAAATATTACTTAAATCTTAGTTAATTAATTCAGACAAACAAAAAACAAAATATATTAAGAAAGATCAATAAACGTTGGAAATGCTTGCTGGCTCTTATTCAACCGTTTTTTGTCTTTCGCTTTTGCTGTACTGAAAACGATATCAAACGAGGTATTGTGCGGATGTCCCAAATCAATGTCTCTCAATTTTTCATGCTGTCTGGCCTCAGTTCGTTTTTGTGCTTCTGAAAATGACTTTTCTTCTTCCTTCTCTTCTTCCTCTTCCGAATTGTGCCTTTCTCTCGTTTGAGAAGCGTGAATGCCCAGAGCCAAAGTTGTCGTTGTTGTTACTGGAACAAGTTTAACCTCTTTTAATAACTCACTCGTATCGACATGTTGATTTGTCTCAAGGGTAGTAACAAACAGTTCAGATACATGCCGCAAAAATGATTCCCTCCTCCCTGGTTCTCTGTGAATATTCTCTTTTAATTGGGTCTCCTTCAATTTCTTTTCATATTCTTCAGTATTTCTCAGCCTAATCAAAATGCATATCTTCAGATTTGAAAAAAAAATTTTAACGATTGTTACCTTTCAGGAAGTTCAACAAGTATGGCTCCTCTTCGATGATGTTTATCAATGTGAGAAGGATGGTTTTCATGGTACCTCCTGAGTGATTCTAAAATCTCGAATCTTATACGTTTCTCTTTTCCCCTCTCTTTTATTTTTGCAATGTACCTTCCAAACTTCAAGAGGAGTATCCAGATAGTGTTTAAAAGAATATAAAGTCCCGCAATTGATACGGTGATAACTATCAGAACACTGCATGCGTATTTTATCCCATAATGATCTGTGGAGAGTCTGAGAAATACCAGAGCTAATGTAGTCATATAAGCCGCACAGCAGAGTTTCTCAGCTAAGAAGAGATATTTGTAGGGATAAGGTGACTTTCTCCGAAGCAAGTAATAATATGAATGAATTATCATGGTAAAAATAACTCCCTTGAGAATCGGTGAAGTGCTGATAACGGAATTGAGCACATAGATCATGACTTTAAAGGTAATTATTATGACTCCCCAGTAGTATGAGCTTTCATAGTAGCTGTTGTAGAAATTTCCAAAAACGATCCTCAGAGGCTCAGAAACGAAGAGCCTTCTTCTTATTTTGAACAGGATAAAAAAGATGCCGAGCGGCACGATGAGAGCCCAGAATGTCAATGCTGGGATAATCACAGCATTTTTCAAGAAATTATATTCTTCCGTGTAGCATTGGACCGAATTGTGAGTTTTGATATAATACTCTTCGATAAATGGATCAAGCCTGGCGCAAGTAAGGTACTTTGAAAGTACTCCAATAATACCAGGCTGCTCCAACAATATCAGAACCACCGCCACTGCTCCTACCCGAACCAATGAATTTTTAAGTCTTTGCCCTTCGGAGTCTTTCCAAATGAGATTTCTAAAGCACTCGAAGATTATTACGAGCAGTACCTTCACCATTGGGGAGAAGACGTAAACAAGCACTTTAAATCGCAATGCTCTGAATGGGTCAGGGATGTATAGTAGATATAGGCATTGAAGAGAAAACATCACTTGAGTGTATGGGTTTCCGACTGTGTCTGTGACCTTTAGCAGATAGGATACCGTATTTTGATCTAAATTTGCGACCACGGAAGTGATTTGAGCATATGCTGAGAAGATTACCAAGAACTGGCCTGGCTGGATCGTATTAAGTCTATGATGCTCCTGGTATTGGACATGTATTCTCTTGTTCTCTCGATAAGTGACGATTGACATCACTATTTGAAAAATTATCGAACCTGCTAGTAAGAGACCCGCAACCGCCAGGAGTGTTGCTTTTTTGGAACACAAAACACAGGTTCCCGAATTCGCGCTCATGAAATATCCGTTTTCTAAATTGCATTGAAGACATGCTGGTCCTGAGTATGGAGGTGCACAAGTGTTATTGACTCCTCCCAAGCATCTGCCTCCACTGTCATTGCAATCTATGATATATAAACTCGTTAATGAGGCATGACTTCTATAAAATCCTTTTCTGACGATTACTTCTGACCCTCCATTGCAGATGGCTCCATTAGGACACTCAGAACACTTAGTATCATTTGGAGTGAAGGAATATGTTCCAGGCAGACAGTATATGCACTCATAGCGAGCAGTATTGTTGATTTCACCAGGTAAGCAGCCTCTTAGCCTTATGCGAAACTTCTGGAACTGAGTATACACACTCGAATTATAAGCTGCGTTTACAAGTATTAAATCGCCAGCAAGACCTTGAAGGATGATAGTACTCGCAAGAACAGTACAAGCAGAGTTGGAACAGTTGCTGCCAACGTATGTCTGAGTACTTTCTCCTTTGCTTGAAATAAAGTTCAGGGTTACGAGAGGACTGCTAGACTCATCATAAACCAATTGGAGACCTTCTGGTCCATTGGAAACTAGAGTTAGAATTATTTGGTATGCAGAGAGCGAGTATGAGGTCAAATTCGGAACGATTGGGTTATATGGAGGAGTGTCTTCGTATTCCATCACGAGTGATGATCCAGTGGATAATGAAATGAAATTTATGAGCAGATTTGTGGGCGCGAATGAATAATAAGGTACCTCAAGGGATGGGATGATCTCATTTGAATTGATAAAATCTGTTAAATCGATATGATTTGAGATGCTGTAGATGATAGGACCAGCTAACTTTGCAGTGACCATGTCGAAAATATTTGACCTGACAGAAATCATTGGCCTGCTTAAGTGGAATGCTCCACCACGAACGAGAGCAGTTATACTTTTGAGAAGGTTAGACTCAAAATAAATTCGCAAAATATCTTTTGGAGTATTTTCATAAATGATTCCTCCGTTTGTCACTTCAATATTGCTAATTGTACTTCCAGATATACTGATTGTACCCAGAGAGGAATCTAATAGACGGCTTGAGGCCATTAATGTAGGTTCTGTTGTTGGGGGTAGAGAGACCAAGTAGGCCATACCACCGTTCCCAGAGCATTTAACTCCTGAAAGAGTCATATTGGTTAAAGTAATATTGACTAATTGAACGACTCCCCCTGCATATATTATGCCTCCATCTCGAACCCCAGATATACTCACCACAACATCATTCCTGGAGACAAAATTAAAATATGACTCTGGCGTCTGAATGAGCATCTGATCTCTTCTCGGAAGATTTTGTACGAATATCAGTCCTCCATGCCCAATGCAAGTGATGCTATCAAAATGATTATCTGAAGAGTCGATTTCAATTCCTCTGATTGTGCCGATCCAATAAAGTAAGGTGCCTGAAGATGAAGAAATGTTCTCAAAGAAATTCTCAATAATTCTGAATGTTGGATATTGTCTGCTGGTTCTATTATTTGTGATGATGATGTCATTTGATGTACTAGAAGGCAGATCAGGAGAGGGATTCAGAATGGCTCCTGAGCCTCTTGCCACAATTGAATAAAACCGGCATTTGATAATAAGCGCCACTGAATCGAACATCGGCTCGATCATACTTATCACCAAGCCTGTATTTCCAATTAGATCCACAAAAGTACAGTTATTCAAAGTAATCGCAAAATCAGTTTCATTAGAACTTCGTCCTATACGAGGTGTCGAAGATTTTACTACTCCGTCAGCAGAACCCAACCAGTTTATCTGCGAGATGTAAACATTTTGAAGAATGATACTCATATTATTCAGAGTAGTCGGTAAGCCGTCATTATCTGAAGTGAGGACAATCAGACCTTCACGAAGCTTCATGCCAACAAATTTACTATCCATGATATTTAGCCGCCATTCACCTGTATTTGCCTTGTTTGCTGTAATTGCATTGACAGTGAACAAGCCTGTTTGACCCAATGAAATATTATTGATCCGAAGGTCTGTAAACGTAGCATTAAAATTATCTCCTTCAAATAACCCAAATTGAGGGAATGAACCATCGGATCCTGCAGAGTACAGTATCCTTGTTGCTATCAATGAAACTACTTGTTGCCCACTAATCGATATAAAAACGCCTTTTGCAATTCCAGTTACATCCACTGTCAAATCTGACATTTGAACAGACACATGAGACCTTGAATTATCCACAGCGATTATTTTAAAATCCACGTAAGTTGAAATGAAGTCCGCATATTGACTGAAGCGAGAGTTTGTTATTAGGATGTTGGATGTTGATACGTTATAAATGGTAAGTATACCACCGGACCCAGTGACGTAATTGTCTGAAAAATTACATCTATCGATTTGAAGGTCAATGACACGATCTTTGACGTATAAGACCGAGCTATAGGGCGCAATGTTCCCCCGAAACATTCTATTTTGAATAATTATAATCAATGCAGTGGTATGAGGCTCTCGATTTGCCAACTTGAATACTCCTACACCATCCGAGTCTAAACTCTGAGTTTCCGAAAATATGCAAGCTCTCACTGATAAGGCTTCGAAAATAGCATGTATTGCTCCTGTGACACTGCCAAATGTAAGATTGGAAAATTTAGAATTCGAGAATATTATGACTGGAACTGAAACTATCATAATATTTCCTTTAGGCAAGGCTGCGATGAGATTTAACGTGTTATTATGAAACTGAAATTTGGATCCTGATGAGACGATGTAGATAAGAGCACTTTTGTACAGTTTTTGAGTGTATTCCTGAGTATCCAGCACTGTAGAGTTATAGAAATAGTTATCTTGAAAAAGGAGGAGCGAAGATCCAGTTGCAGCAATTTTTTTAACATTCAACGAAATGAAATTCAAGGACTCAGTTCTTTCATTAGTGTTGGTTTGCAGGACGTTTTCAAATCGTGAACCTTGAATTACCACGCTTTTGGCAACCACACCACAAGTAAGGTCTATGAAACTCTGATGCGCTTCTACTTGGAAAGCTGTAGCATTGTTTATCCTTATTTGGTTGCATGCAAGAGAATCAATGAGATATAATCCTAATTTCTGAGTTTGAGAAATCGCATTAGAGTCAAGTCGAAGATTGTCCAAATAAAATGCGACAAAAGCAAATCCATATCCTGTAAAATTCATATCCGAGAAAGTGTTGAAGGCAAATATCCCACTTTGAAAGATACTTCCAGAAATCAGATGTAACGAGGTATTTGAAGAGATCCTAGTAAAGTTGTTATTTACAAGAGCAATAGTTTGATATTTCAACTGAAAGTGGTAGAGGTGAATCAGCTGCGACGTACTGTATGTTGAAATATCCGCGAAAATGTTTTCATTGATCCAAATAAAGAAAATCGAATTGTTTGGGTCATGCTCTGAAACATGCAATCTGGCATCATCATAGATTCTCCCGAGGTCAGGATAACCTTGAAATATAAAATTCTCAGCATATGGGAATTGGTAAATTGTTCCTGGATCGTAGATAGTCCCATTATCGAGACGATTGAAATATGATGCGGACGAAAAGAAGGAAGGATAATTTCCCAATTGAAGCAATCCAGCAAGAAAGTTCGCAGAAATATTAGTAAATTTATTTTTCTGAACAAGGATCATAGGATTTGTACTTGCGATTAGAAACGAATACCATGATAGGTTAATGGAATCGAAAATGCAATTGTAAGCTATGAAAGGCCTCGTTTCAGCATAGATGCCGTCAATCCGTTTAAATAAGGTGTCCAAGCTGAGAAGGCGTGCGGTTGTGAAATTTGCTGCGGCAAAATTAGAGTACTCGTTTAGTGATATGTTTCTGATGCTCGCATTGGTCATGAGCATTGTACTCATAATCATACTGCTTACATAAAAGCTTGAAGATGTCTTGAAGGCTGTATTTACAACATCAATATCTGAGATATAGGTACCGAAACCTTCAGTACGGATAATAGAAGAGCGGGTGAGGAAGCAATCAGATAAACTGAAATTAGTAACCTCTAGTCGTGCATTTTCAATTGCAGCGATAAATTCTGAGTTGCTGATTTTTACTGAAAACATGTCTGAGAAAGAGACGTTAGTGGTGGTCACTTGAATGTCCCTCATTATAACATGCGCTATTTCAGTCGTCCTTATGGCTACATCCGGAATTTGCAAATTGAAGAGTGGGCATCTCCAACCAAGAGAAGAATTAGTTATGCTAAAATTTTCAATGATAGTATCTCCGAGATGGGAAAAATCTCGAAAACTGCCATTAATTAGCATTTTGTAAGTAGAAAAAGTACAGTTGAGCAGCTTCCATCTCCTGAAGGTGACGGCCTGCTTCTGGTAGGGGCTTATTTTCTCGAAATCATTGAAATATACAACTTGAGCATCATATTTGTCGTCGTATGGAGCAACCAAATTCACGATGTGGAAATCTATGAGTGCTGCGTCCTCAATTCGTGAAATTACAAATAAAGATTGATAATAGAGCCCGAATGTCAAGTTATATAATAGAACCTCTTGAATAATCAGTGTTGATGCTCCAGTAACCAAAATAGCAGCTTGATTTTTGGTAGCCGGACCATTGAAATCGCAGTTTGATATATTTATGTGAGAAATTCGAACTTGAGATACATTCCTGATCCAAACAGAGGAAGGAATCGTAAGCGTAGCCGGCTCGCATCTAATCTGAAAATTTTGTAATGTGAGGTTCGTGCTGATAGAGTCATTGTTCAAGATATGAAGGGCGGCATTCGTGCTGTCGATACTTGCGGCTGAAACAACAAGTGTAATATTAGCGAAAATTACTTCCTTTGTTCGGTGTATCCAGACCTCCTTGACAGCATCATAGATATATATTCCATTTATCATAGATAGTGCCCCTACACTACTTATTTCAATATAGGGAAATACTCCTGCTGCCAATGATTTCGAAGGTTCCGAATTATTGAAGCAGAAATTTGAGAACGTAAGAGTACTTATATCGGTTAAGAAATTCATGCATGCATCTCCAATGTATTGGATATTTAGTCCAACGATAGTGAATGAACTAAAGTTGCTAATGTATAGACAGGAATTGTTTCCAAGTACAAGGGTTGGGAGCCGATTGCAAAGATCTATGTTGTCAATGAATTGAGGAGTGTTCTCGAACTTGATTGTTAAACTGACGTTTTGTATTGACCCAATCAATTCTTGATAAGGCCGAAATAAATATTGTTCGGTGCCGGCACAGTTTGCTTTAAGGGTTATTGTATTCTGTATATCGTCATTCAGCAGTGCAACAATGGCTTGATTAAGGGTTGGATAAGAATTGCCGTTTTTCTCTGTTAAATCCGCATCCACAATAATATCTTTTGAGACGATGAGCTTCGAAGAAATGAAAACGAGGAGGAGGTGTACAGAAAATGAGTACTTCATATATGTTATCTTCTTGATCTAGAAGGATTAGAATTATGATTTAACTGTTGATAATACAGTAATTCTTTCACTAAATGAGATTGTTGAATTCTAATTCAGTAGAGCTATTTGATTCAGAAACAGTATCTTTCAAAATGCGGATTGGAAATCAGAAATTCGTTTAGAATCACTGGAAACATCATCAAGATCTCCTCCCAAAAAAATTTTATAGTTTCATCTACTACACACTACAATGAAGCTACCACTTTCCAGAGTTCTAAATTTAGATAAAGTAGCGATAGCATTTGTATAGATGCAAAAACCAGTAGATATTCAAAGGAATGTTCAGTTTTAGAAAGATCCAAAGTAGGATCAGCATTAAATCAAAAAGTATTTTCTATTGCTGCAAGATTGAATATCTATATTTGCTATGCAAAAATGAATCATCATCTGCAATTATATTATTGTTAATGATGTAAAGGAACCAACAAGAAATCATACCTGATTTATTTCAGTCACATTTTTAAAAAAATATCCATAATAACAGAACACATTTGAATATTTCGAGAAACCCTGCAAGTTTTCCTTGGCATAAAGGTCAATAATTGACCGCTTTCAATTTTCTTGTGTAGAGTATCCGTCTAATGGCCTCAAGGACAATTTTGTTTTACCTGAGATGAAAAAACTTGCCAGAAGTGGCCAGCCTTAAGGAGGCAAGTTTTAATTATATCAGTAATTTAGCAAACATTTACTGATTCGGCAACTTTTCTGCGAGGTTCTTTTTTGTTTCCTTGAAAAGCTTAGTTATTGTATCATCTCTTGATAAAATATTGCGAGAGTAGTTTTTATCTTCAAATCCTTTTTAGAGGAAATTCTGATAATTTTATAGCGATCATATTGATTTCTTTTTTTTTTTGTGAGGCATTAACAATTGCTTCTTACTAATTGATGTCATTTTACACCGAAAGGTAGATGTGTTGAAAACTGATAAGTAACTTCAACATTCAGCTCTTGCATTGAACGAAACTCGCAAATTTTTCCCAGTTTTGAATAAGGCTGGGAACTTAAATATCGGTATCTCTGCAGCAGAAATTGGAGATATTCCTTTAATTGTAGGTTTTGAAATTCCTTCATTCTGAAAAAGATATTTCATGAGGAAATACTTCTAATAAGAGCCGCGCCAACCAAGATACTGCGATTGTTAGCATCAGAATTTACAATAGAGTCAGAGAAATGATATAATCTCACAGGAATGACCTGGAATTTATCTTTAACGTATAAACTCCAGTGCTGAAATGAGGTTAGAAGATAACGTTGAACTCAATACATAATTTCATTGAAAGCAGCCATTAGCATTGCAGAATTAAACAAAGATTGAGCTAAAAATCTCGCATCTCGCATAGGAAAGCTTATCTGAAGTTATCTCAGATCAAAAGGATTCTGGAGGTATGATTGACTAGGCATATTTTGAGAAAGCTATTCGATATTCATACATAATTTGCTCATATCCACCTCATTCTTAAGAGAAGGAGGATTTAAAGTTTTTGAATTCTTTCAAAACAAACGAATAAATTAAAACTGTGTTCAGAAAATGGTTTCAAGGATTAGTAAATCAAACCAGTAGAAGAATTTTGGATGTTTTCATCCGAATTAATATTGGCGAGTTAAATTACTGACGTATCAAAACGCAAAGCCAAAGTCAAATAGATCACAATCAAGGATAGCCTGGCACATATAAGGAGAGCCAATTCTGCACTACTCAATCGACATCTTCCCAATAGCGTTGTGAAAACAGAGGTTTTCCAGATCAGAGTTTGGATAAGATCTTGTTTTTTGATTTGATAGCTGCTTGGCAAGAACTAGGATGAAATCGTGGTCAAGTATGCTTGTAATCATCGGAAAACGTATTTCATTTCTTTTGTAGTAGGTCATGAGAGAAATTGTTGCTATGGGCAAAAGTAGTACTCAGAAAATTTCTTAATTTTTCTGAATTTTGAGAGAAGCAAGGTCTTTGGGTAAATCTAACATCTGGCCTTCTCTTCCAATTCAAACAAGCTTCACATGCGCTCTGCTAGTTGAACTCATATTGCAAAATGACTCTTCTCAGCCTTCGCTCTATAGAATAAATTCTATCGTTACTGATTCTAATCCATTGAAAGGATTCATTAGGATATCAGAAAAAATCTCGAATTCAAGTCAACACTTTTGCTCGCAAGAGAATACAAAGCCAGTCAGAGGCCAATAGAGAGCGTTTTGAAGTGCTTCAATTTGATTTTCGGAAGGAAATGAAGAATAGGCACATTAACAAAGATACAAATTATTCATTAAGTGCCCTGCCGAAATCCAAGAAAAAGAGATTTATGAATCATAATGTCAGAAGTCAACGAGCGTAAGACTCTCGGTGTAACTGATGTGGCCTCCACGACTTGTAAGAGCTGATCATCATTGGAAAAAATTTCAATGTATATTTTATGTAAACACACTGCGAGTAGAATTTCGCTCATTGTTGAATTTTATCATCTAAACGTCAAGATATGAGAGATATTGTCGAGAAATTTTTTTCCATCTTTCAATTGGTTTCTCTTCTGGATTTACTGATTTACTATTTTAACGACTTTATTGGACTTATCCGATCTGTTAAAATTGCTTTTAAGAGGTAGTTTGATCGAATTTTCCAGTATTCAATTTGTAGATGGGGTGATTATTTAAGACCAGCGTTAGACCAGTGAGAAGAAGAAAATTTATCGTTCTTCAAGGGTGAATACTTAGTTTAGATTAACCTTGCTATTTTCTGTATTTCGAGCTGAGGATAAAACGGTATGTTGACTATATATCGAAATTAACTTGATCGATACGTGTACTATGATCAGAATTTTGGATTCAATTTACTGATTGTATTTCCTTCAAATTTACTGATTTCAAGAAGACAGGCAATCGGGATTTCTTAAAATGATTACTGAGCTGTAAGTATATTAAACAGGAAATCCAAATCTTTCAGGTCAAAAGGTTCGGTTTTACACAACTTGAAACGAAAACAATTGTGATGCGTTACTCATCAATCCTCTACTTTCTCCTCCTTTCCGTATCTCTCTGGCTTGCAGCCTCTATGAATCTGATCGTAGATGCAAATTTAACCGCGAAAAAGGGAAACTCCTACCCAAACCTAGCCCAAGCTATCTCTGCATTGCTAAAAGACTTTGCTTTAATCGATGACGAGAATATAATCACTCTTAAAGCAAGTTGCATTGGAAAAACTCAATATTTTCCTCATCTTTCGCAGAATATCACAGGCAAACCCTCTTATACCGGCAGTTTAAAAATAATTTTCGAAAACACTCCTCAGTCAGTTGACAGCGAAGATATATGCGAGCAGCTCCCAACACTCGAGCTTGCCGAAGGCGCTTGCATAGCTATCAGCAATATGAGTTCATTTGCTATTTCAGGACTGAATATCCGCTTCACGGGAGACAAATGCATGAATATCATTTCTTATGTCAAAACGATTGATTTTTCCAACTTCTGCTTTAATAATTCGGAAACATCTAATTCCTTGGCGCCAGGAGCATATTTTTCTTTCGAAATAGATAACACGACAGCATTATCAATGAGAAACGGTGTATATATCTACGACGCTTTGAAGCAGATCACGATAAATCAAGCATTAGAAGTAATCCTCGAGAATATTACATTGCTTGCTTTGGGAAAAAGCGCAGACACCGCAAATTCGGCCTTCTCTATCGCAATCTATGACCTTATCCAGACCAAACTCACCGTGAGTAATTTCGAGGTCATCTGCGAACCAGCTACCCTTGTAATGCCCTCTGCAGTGTGGACTTACGCTGTACATCAAGTGTCGATCTCGAATGTAACGATCTCGCACTGCAATTTCAATGGCAATTCCACGAACAGTCCAGCGATTTTATTAGTTGGCGCAGCGTCAACGCTGACGATCCAACAAGTTTCTTTATACAATTTGACTTTCGGACTCTACTACCAATCAATGATTGTTGTCTCATCTGTTGCCAATGCAACTCTTACGGACTTCAATATCACCGATGTCTATTCTCTCAACCAAGGACAGAATAGCTCTCAAATTGTACTCTTTAATGACAAGATTAATACACGCAACGCTTTACAAAATTACTCTGCTACCTTCTCTCGATGGACCCTCGTCAATTGCACGTTGAACAAATATAAAACGCTAATTAATGGTATTTTTGACGAGTATAAGCATCTTGGGGACGTGACCATTGAAAATTTCAGTCTTGCTGGCTCCTACCTCAATTGGAAGAGTTATGTCATCAGCTTACAGACTCAGGGGCCCAAAAGCGGGACTGAAAATTTCCCTATGACGAGTATCCTGCTACGAAATGTCGATGTGAGAAACGTCAGATTTAGATACGCTGAGTTGGTGCGTGTGAGTATCCTGGACCCGAAGTTCATCGCTGCCATTGAAAATACGAACCTCGAAGTCACTAATTTCACTTTGTCGGATAGTCACTTAAGCCACGCCTCGATTATCCACGCGGAGGGATTTAGCACTCATATATCTAACGTAACAGCGAGAAATACCACTTTTCAAGCAGCATCGAATTTTTACTTGTGTTATACCATCCTGAGCACAGTCCTAATAAATGACGTGAGAGGCTATAACTTAACGATAAAAGACTATTCCACTTTTGCAACGGTAAATTTCACGACTTACAGGCTGATAAGTCTGGATCGGTCGCTGGACAGCGGAAACGGGATATATGCTGAGACGAGGCCATTTATGGTGTATAACTGCAGCTTCGAGTCGATTCATATTGCATCCAATTCCTATCTATTGGCCAGCACAAATCCCATGGCAATCGTCCACGAAAACACGTTTGTTAATTTCTTAGTGAGCAATTCCGGGCTAATCGAATTGGGAAATTATCCTATTTTCCTTTCTTCCGAGTCTTACATATATGAAGACGCGTCCACCTACTACCCTAACGAGACAGAAAAAGTTTTAATATACCCTTACGCCGAAAAAGTTATTTTTCAGAGATACCCTGAACTAGGAAGAATCTATGACAACTCCAGAGCGACGCTTTGGAAATATGAAGCCGAGAATTCAATTTTCTTTCTTTGGGTGAACGGAAATATGATAACCAATATTTCTTCATCAAAGGCTACAAATTTGATCCAGGTCTACAATTTCGCCCTCAAGAGTGGAGCTATTGCTGTGATGAATAACACCTTTATGGATATTTCATCAAGAAGCAGCTTTAACCTAATAGAAGGAAGCGGGATCAAGAGTGGGATGTTTGCTCAGAATACCTTCTCAATGATGAAGGTGTTGGGATACGCATTTTCGTTTTCGTCTTCTTCCTTTGACAAGCTGATGCTCGAATCCAACCATATGTCCCAAACTCATAAGCTAGCATGGTACTCGATCACTGGAACTTCCGAATGCAAGGAAATCATGATAAACGCGAATACAGTTGTCAACGTGGAGGCAGAACAGAATTTCATCGACATTACATGCGGGGTGGTGAAAAAGAGCGTGATAATACAAGGGTCAATATTCGAAAATATATTCCAAACTAACTCGAAAAGAGTCATTGCGCCGCTAAGTTTCATCTCATTGAAACAGACCAAAGATCCTAGATATGCACCGCCTCGTTTTATTATTCAGGATAACTATTACAGCAATATCACAGTGCTCGAAATCCAAGGATATATCCAAGGATTGTACAAAAGTTCATTGATTTTTGTGGTTGCGATAAACTCAAGCGTTCAAGTCAGCAATAATTCGTTTAACCTCATTAACACTATCCCGAAAGGAAACGCGATGACGCTGTCAGTTCCATCCATAGAGATTTCAGATTGCGGGTATGAGAATCTCACAGTTGGGAGTGTTGAAGGCGCAGTCCATGTGATTACTGAGAAGATATTAGTGAAAAATTGCGTGTTCGCTGGTATTCAAAGTTTAGACTCCGATGGAGTCGGAGTACTCAAGTTCACGAACCCCGAGCCCGAGGACGTCGTCTTGCAGATAGATATCCAAAACACAACCATTCGAGACAACGTTGCATCATATAGCACCGTGTTGTATGTGAAAGACAGTGCTATTGCAATGAATATCGATTCAAGTGAGTTTGCAAACAATTTCCGCACGGAAACCGGGAGTTTGTTCACGATTTGGAATGTCACTGAGTCAAAGATAAACATAACGAACTCTCGATTTAGACAGCACCAAGACGAAGACGCAAACTATCCGAATTTGAAAATAATTGGCGTTGAGAGTTCACGGTCTGATGTAGCACTTTATATGTCAAATCTAACGGTAGATGTAACTGGAAACGCCAACGGCGTCTTTGCTGTGGCTAGTGGAGAAGCTTTGGTTACGGTTTTCGGAACACAAATAACATTCTCGGCTGGCTCGGATGCATCGTACCCTCAATTCGGGCTATTTCAAGGGGATAATTTCGATGCGACTTTCGTAAAAGTTAGGATAGCGAATATTTCGCTAGGCCAGATCGGACTGTTTGCTATCAAAGCGGAGACAAATTCCGGCGAATGGCATTTGAATATCATCGATAGCATTTTCGAAGACATGCATCTGCTTGAAGCTGTGGTTACCATTAGCGCTGATAATTCTTCCCCGAATGCTTTGGATACTCTCAGTGTTGTTCTTAACAATACGAATATATCTCGGGCACGATGGTGGAGTCAGTCAAATGGAGTTGTGAAGTCTCTGACGCATCGTCTTGGTAGAAGTCCTAGGGAAAACGGTTTTGCTATAGTGCTGGATCACTGTACTTTTACAAATCTTACAGGGGAAACCGGCTTGATCCTAAGCGCTTTAGAGCCGGGATTTGACTCTGTGGCGCTGATTACGAACTGCCAGTTTGATACAATTAAGGCCAGAGGACCAGGAGCCATTCTCAACCCTTCGATTGTCCCGTTTGCGAACACCACGAGGAAAATCAAGAATAATAATGGCAACAGGAAAAATCCAACGTTCGTGATTAGCAGGAATTCTTTCGAGAGAATTGTCGCTGCTTATGGAACCCTACTAAGTTGGGCGAGTACCATAAGAGGGATTTTCTTCAGCTCAGAAGATAACTATTTTCATAAAATCAGGTGTAAGGGCAACGGTGGGCTGATATTTGCCCAGTATTTTCTTTCTAATGACTATGATCTGTCGCCAGTGTCATATTTTCGCGTTGTTTCAACGAATGATGTCGTGACAGGCGTTGCTGGGACATACAACGGAGGCATCATCTATGCAGAGGGAGTAACGGAGCTATTTAACATTACAATCACAGGAGCGACTCTCTCAGATATCAGGTGCTCCGGTGATGGTGGCATCGCTTGCTTATTCTCACCTAATCAAAACTCAGAGTTGTCAGGAACGAGGCGTCTCTTAGATGTCTCTGAAGAAACGCAATTAGGCACGATCAACATTTCCAACAACGAATTCAGAAACATCACAGTTATGAACGGAGGAGTTATTTATGAAAGCACTCCAAATGATACCTTAAACCTCATTTTTGACTCTAATACCCTCGAAAATATCACCGCTAACGCGCGAGGAGGAGCATTCTACTTCATCAAGCCTATAATTTCAATAGGTAGCAACCTCTTCGAGAATGTGACAGCGAAACTAGCCGGTCCTCTGATCTACAGCGTCTCCGACCAGCTCAATCTCACGAATTTTAGCGCTGAAAACGTTATCGTTTCTCCTTTTAGTACGGTTGCCTCGATCGCGCCTACCAACCTTCTCGTTAATTTGATCCCATTGTTTCGTGATACACCCGAAATCACCAAGGAGTATGAAAACGTCCCTCCTTACAATCCGATCTTCCCGAATCTAACATCCTATTCCCTCTCTGACTATCAGATCACTCTCACTCTTGTCTCTAATGGGTCAGAAGGACCTCAGGTCGTGTACGATGAGTCTCCTCGTGCGCTTCTCACTCTCGTTTTCATCTCAAGCAAAGAAAATCGGACCTTTGTCAGCGGCAACTGCTCCAACTCGACCTGCGCTGTTATTGCCAGCACCGTAACACTTCGAGGGCTCGCTGGTGACGTGATACTTGTAAACGCGACTTATGATTCTAAAGTCTATCGACAGTTCCAGCAATTCTACATCAAACTTCGAGGATGTGCTCCTGGTGAAATAAACAACACCGCGAACTACGAGTGTGTTTATTGTCTTCCAGGAGGGTATTCGCTCGATCCTAATGATACCAAATGCTCGGAGTGTCCCACTGGCGCTAACTGCGCCGGAGGGTCGGATATCACCATTAAACAAGGATATTATAAGAGCAACGCGTCCTCAAGGAGTCTTCTTGTGTTGAATTGCAATGATAGTGGTAGCAGATGCGTGGGTAATAACACCTGTGCACATCCATTCACCGGACCAGCCTGCCTTCAATGCAGTTTAGAAAACGGGTATTACATGAGCGCAAGCGCAGGAACCTGCGTTTTATGCTCAGGAAAACGCGAACTTATCGCTGTGGCGAGTTTACTGCTGACCGCCTCTATACTTTACCAGATAGCAATGACTGTCATCACATATAAGGAAAATAAAAAGATTCATACTCGCTATCAGCACGAGAAACGAAATACGGTTCAACCGGGCCAGTTTTTGGTTCTCCTCGCGACCTATACGCAGATTACCTACGTCGTTGCAAATTTAGATGAAAACACCGTCTCGTACCTCCTAAAAGCCACGAACACAGTGGGAAATCCATACACTCAAGTCATGTTTTCCCTCCAATGCCTATACCTATTCCATATCCCCGATCCGTTCAAAGCTTTGCGATTCCAAATGCTGGTCTATATCCTCTCTCCTTTGATCAAGGTAATCGTCGTGATAATCTTCGAGTGCTTCAGAAATCTCATTTGGAGAGATCCCGATGGGCTTGGAAAGAAAAAATCGATGGTGCGAGTAGGGGCAGTGGCAGTCGTCCTAATTTTATTAGAGCAGCCAGGAATTGTTGGCATTCTTTGCAAGTACTTGACCTGCGCCCACTTAGATCCATATCTCAGCGATGAGTTTATCAAAACTCATAACTCGATTCAATGTCATACGGATCAATACAATTTCTTTAAAAAACTCGTGGTTGTGCCTGCGCTGACGTTCTGGGCGTTTTTGATTCCGTTGGGTATCTTCGTCATCCTCTACAAAATCAGAAATAGGCTCTATGTTTCTGAATCGCTGAGAATCGTCTTTGGAAATCTCTACAACAGCTATCACGAACGGACGTATTACTGGGGCATCATCATAATCATCTTCAAAGTACTGATCTACGTGCTTAATTCAATTCTCAAGGCTTCGCCGGTATTCAAGGGCGTCCTTTTCCTGTGGCTTATTCAAGTTTATTTCTACTTGCTGAAAAGAAAGACGCCTTATCATTTCCGATACCTCTACCTGGCCGAGAACTGCTGCTGTGCGGCTTATATAATAACCCTTACCTTGGTCTTTATCAGACTCTCTACAGATCATTATGGGATAAAATACGCGTGTAGTGTGATGATAGTTATTACTGTGGCTTTTGCTGGAGGGTACATCATTGTAAACATGCTGGGATTGTACTTCTTTACAGTGAAAGGCTTCATTCAAAATCTAAAAGAAAAGAGGAAGAAAAAGCAGATATTGCTGGAGACTTTGGCGTCACTTAGGTCGTATCACGCTCAGTACCCCTCTCGCGTGGATCGAAATCATCGGAGAGGAGCAATATGCGTGAATCTACCAGAAAGGTAAATAATTATTTTCGAAATTAGAGTTAGTAACTGTCTATTAGATTGAGAAATACAGAAGAGTATGAAAGGAAAGAAAAGGAAGCTCGAGAAAGGGAGAATCCTGTCCAAAGGCAATGGATAAGAGAAACTAGGCTTTATCGGCGTGTATCAGAAGTGTTTGTCTCTTGTCTGGATTCTGGTCCCATCAACGAGGTGAACGTGTCAAGAAGGGGGACGAATCTTTTACCTTTAATGGCAAACTTGGATTTGCATAATTCTCGCCATAACGAGCAGCATGAGTCGAGAGAGGAAGAGGAAGAAAAGTCATCTCATTTAGAAGCAGAGACAAGAAACAAGGCTTTATCACCACTAGAATTAAGAGCAGATAGTTCAAGAGATCGCCCAAAGACCTTCCCGGATTTCATTCCTATAGAATCTAGAGGGAAGAATAAAGGTCTGGATACAACAGACCCGAGGATTTTCGATTTTTCTTAACTTAATTGTACATTCATCGTTGGTTATTTGATTTATTTTAGAGTAGTTTAGCCATAGCTACCTAGCAAAAAGGGTCTCATCCCTTGAGCAGAGCCTGTCGAAGCGCTTCTGCTGAATTATAATATGAGAAGTAGTTTTGTTTTTTTTTTTGTTTATAAAGTAACTTGCATTGTTATCTATAATGGATTTACTTTACAATTATCAATCAAAGCATGGCTACTCAATTTACTCGAGCGTGAGGTTAGTAGAATAACCCAAAAATTAAACATCTACAACGAAATATTCTTTATCAGTTCATTGTTGGCTGTTCAGAGGGGTTTTCCAATGTTTATTTGGATATCTGTTATGCTTACACAATGCTCAGCGAAGAACGATTTCGTTTTGCTTTCTCGATCCGAATTTTCGTTACTTCTCGATAATTTGTGCTTACCAGCTTATAAAGAGAGATAAATTTTGAAAGTAGCCACTTTACGATTCAATGGCTCTTCCAAATATTCGCAATAAATGGGATTGATAAAATACATTTCCCAGTTTATCCGATTTATTGGTTGTAGTTTAAAAGGTTAAGCTGAAATTGTGGGTGGTAATATCTGAAATCCCGAAAAATCATGAACAGTTTTTGATAGATTTTATTGTTTTGCTTCGAGAGGTATGTGAGCTTTTGTGGAAGGATCTCCAGAAGATTTGAATAACTTTTTTCCCTTTTCACTCAGTAAAGTTATAGGCGAGGGAGTAGTTCATATTCTCAGAGAAGAATGCAAAAGTAAATCCAGACATGAGAGAAAACCAAGACCATTTACTCAATTTATTTAATTTGCAGAGATTTGAGTGGATGGGCCCTGGTTTTTTCAATGGTCTTTGGTTCAGCAGTAAGCAAAGATAAATTTAACATGAATATTCAGAACAATTAAAGTTGTAAAGCAGTCGCAATAGTTTCATAAACTTTTTTTTGTTGTTGAAAAAATATGTATAATTCAAAATTCATTAAAAAATTAGCTTGTTGCATTTACCACTTCATCTCTCTCTTCGTAAGGGTGATTTTTGGTATTTATTTCTGTTACGCTCTGGGAATAAAAGTACTTCTTGTTTTCCCTCCTATATCACTGTGTTTATAGTCACTATTCAAGGATGTGAGTCTTTAATTTTTCAAATTTGTTGTTCATGCTGAAGTTAACAAAAAGAAAAATTCCTTTAATTAAATTAAATGTGGAATCATGTTGTTTTGACTGGTTTTATAACCCACAATCCATATATTTCCAAGGTCTCTGATTCTTTCTTCACATTCTATGGAGGAAATTCATACTATTGCACTCAAGCTCTCGAACTAAATTAGGAAAAAGGTCTGTTCTATTTTTTTGAGTGTTATCCTTATCAAATAAATCTGAAGTAAATGAAGAAATGTGTGGCAAAAAAACTCAAATTGATGACACATGGTGTAATGATATCGTCTCTTGTTTTACAAGTTCGGAATCCGCTTGCTATAACCAAGAAAAGAGCTATTTTGAGAACTCTCATATTTAAATAAAAAAATCCGAATTAGAGTAATGCTATCCGAATTAATACATCAGAGCTTTGATTTTTCAACAATTTCAAAAGCAAATAAAATTTATTGTCAAAATGCAAAATCAAAAAAGTAGCAAAAAAACTGCAAAGAGTTCCCTTACATGCGCTCAGAGAGATCTCAAACATCCACTGATCAGCCTTACACAATGCCAGGGCCAGCTACAGACAGTTGGGAGCAGCCAAAAACCTTTGAAAAGCTCAAAATTCACAAATTTGAGTATTAAAGGAGAAAATATGGAACAACTTGAGAGCCCACACTGTGGATCCCAAGCCCAACACCCTACACACCTACTAAAAGTTATAGAACCTCACTTGAAGCACTCAAACACCCGAGTAGAAGGCATCTCGTCCAAGTATACAGCTGAAAGCACTCGAATTTTCCTCAAGTTGGGTGAACAGCTGAGAGGAGGAGGAGACCCTGAAGAAACATTGGCAAAAGAAGCTCAAAATCAACATCTTACAAGTCTGCTTCACAAAATCGATGAATACAGAACAAAAATTCAAAATGGCAAAAATTTTGAAAATATACTTGGAACTTATATAAAGCCATTTGAATTAGAATTCGAGATCAAGAAGAGACTATTAAACTCTGATACTACCCTAAAAGTTGTATTATTAACTGGAGGATCTGGAATCGGAAAAAGCACTTTTTGCAAATACCTGCAGAGAGCGATGTTAGTGGATTGGGATAATACTCAATGGGATGATACAGAATGGCTTCCTATCCCGGTGGATCTATCGAACTTGAAGGAAGCAGCCAATTTCACAATATCAGAGGCTCTCAAGCAAGAATTGTCTCTCACCGAGAATGAAATCAAATTACTACAAGAGAGTGAGGGAAATATGCATCACCTCCCTCGCTTCCTCTTCATCTTTGATGAGTACGATCAGATGCTTCAAATAGCAGAGAAATCAGCAAACAGTCGCTGGACTCTTGAAGACTGCATTCAAAATAATTTCTGCAACTCTGTCGGTTTTGAAGCATTTTAGAAGCACGCGAAAATTCTCATCACTGTAAGACGCGAGACACTCTCTCGCTTTGAGAGGACTGATCTTCTTTTTGGTCCTTTACAGAGATCGAATAGTGTCACAATCTTAAATTCTTTTGCGGAATTTGAGTTGCAACCGCTCGCTGAAGATCAAATCTCCTTATATCTGAAAAAATATCTCGTTTCTAACAATATTATTGGACAAGCAACAGAAAAAGATTTTCAGATCCTTCTTCAATCCTCCAATGCAAAATCATGGGGCTTGGTACAAAACATTCAGAACGCGATTGATTCATTTGGAATGAGATGGCTTACTTGTATTCCACTTAACCTATCCATGGTTATTCAAGTTCTTCCTGGTCTACTCAAAAATTCTGAGGCAAAAAAAACCGGGGATCGAAACATGAGTCAATTTCGGCTTTATCAGGTATTCACTTCGCAGGTTATCAGAGATATAGCGGTAAGATTCTTGGGTTCACAGGAGGATAAGAATGAAGAGCATAAACGACATGAAGAGAGAGTTGGCTACCTATTTGAGAAGCTGAATAAACAACTTCAAAGGCTCGCCCTTAGCTTGAGCAACTATACATCCAATATTGATGCAGAAATTGGAGTAGAAGATCGAAACGAAGCAAATGAACTCCTCAAGCTATGTCCTTTTCTTCGAGTCGGTGGTACCCATGCTGATTATCTGATTTCATTTGCTCACCAATCATACCAAGCTTTCTTTGTTGCTACCAAGATCATAGAGGAAATATTAGAGCAGCCCAAGGACTCAACAATGGTTTTCAATCCAACACTTCTCACCGCTGGGGCCTTTTCGAATTTAGTTCTCCATTTCCTTGCTGACGCGGTGAATGATCAGTTCATTTCGAAGTCTGCTTTGATTGAATTGATACAAATGTCGAAAATCGAAAATGATCGACCAAACTTCCAAAGTTTCCCAGCTGACGAAGAAGAAGAGAAAGGGACAGAGTCTCGCCTAGGGCAAGAGATCTCTAATTCACAAGAGAGTGCATTCCACCAACATGGTCAGCACACTTTCTCTATTGCTGCAGCTAATGCAATTATGATTTTGAATATGGCTGGCTACGACTTTAGGCATCAAGATTTCAGCGAAATTTGCATTGCAGGTGCCAATTTAAGCTGTGGACTCTTTGAAGGAACGAATTTTTCTCGAGCTGATTTACAAGGAGTCAACTTTTCAGGAGCTTGGCTAAAAGATACTAACTTTGAATATGC
>ENA-UOTZ01000466-UOTZ01000466.1-compost-metagenome-genome-assembly--contig:-NODE-466-length-34059-cov-12.392855_pt1 | contig 34059 bp, 36 predicted proteins | sample MGYA00238144_ERZ746983 | MGnify/ENA primary metagenome ERZ746983 (study PRJEB28759, sample SAMN06268863) | compost metagenome | isolation source: single cell | place: USA: California, Emeryville, Joint...
AGGTTAATATCGCCCAATAGTTCACCTGAAACGGACCAAAGTTTCACGTGTTTGTCTTGGCCGCAGGAAACTAGACAAAGAGGGTCTTCAATGAGCGTTAAACTTGTAGCTGCTCCTTTATGGGCTTGCCACCTTCTGACCAGCACGGTGTTATAGGCATGTGCTGTGAAAGGCGTTCGATGGATCTTGTCGTTTTTGAGTTGGGTATCAACGATTTTAGAGACGTCGATGTGGTCTTTTCGTTTAAATTGGTAAGATTCCGCGCGTTTTTCGCTGTTCCAGGGCTCTGGAAGGACTTGAATGTCTCTTCTATTGATCATATCGTCGAGATATAGCACACTGATGTAGCCTTTCTGGTCTGCGAAATATGTGTAAAGTCTCTGTTTTTCTTGTTTCACTTCAGAGTCATAAATCTCCATGTATTTTCTGAAATCCTGAGGTTTTTCGTAGAATTCGATCCATTCAGGGCAGTTTTCTTCTGTTGTGACGATATCTTCCATTTTTCTAACAATCGACGTTTTTTCTTCAGAAGAAGCCGTGTTAAATTGCAACGTCGCACCTTTCGGGCGTCCCTTACCTTTATTCTCAACCGTCTTACCCAAATCCAAAAATTTCGAGGAGCGAATATATTCGTTGTATTTTGCCCCAGTCGGAAATTCTGTGCCGACCGCTTCTCTTTTGATTCCAGGACCATGCCTAGTGTTTATCACAACCGAGTTAACTATCAGTCTCTTTTCTTCATCCTCTTCGCTCCATAGAGAATTAAACAATCGCACTATCGCAATATATCGATATTTCAGTCTGCAAGGTCGTACGCCCCAGACGCAAACAGTACAATCCGTTGAAGCAGACACAAGGATTGGGTACTCTTTGCAGAATTTGAGCGCTGTTATCTCGCCATTATGTCCCACACACGTTGACTCTAATCTCCCGGAATCAAAATCCCAGACCGAGATGATACTATTCCCTGATCCCGAGGCGATGAGAGACAAATGCGATGAGTAATCTAAGGCACCGATATCAGATTCCAGATGTCCGCCTGACATTATTCTTAACAGCTGCGACTCTTGAGGATCGGTTTCGTCGTATATTTTAATCGTAGAGTCCCAAGACGACGAAATAAGGAGCTTTTCTTCATTGGAATAGATCAGATGGGATATTTCGACGTTCTCCCTGCGCTTTCCTTTATCTCCTCTCCCGTTAGCAGTGCTGCTTTCTGTCTTTTGGAGTGTTTCTTTATGCTTCTGGGCCTCTTCTTGCTGATCAGGGCTCTCATCAGCGTTTCTTTTCTTAGCGTAGTCGCGATCTTTTATATAGTCCTTTAGACTTTTGGGCTTCCGCCGTTCACGTCGTGATTCGCTCTTTCTGTCTTCTTTCTTAGAGGCTGACACGAGATTCTTTCTTTTTTTATCTTTTAGTCTTTCATCCCAGTCCGTAGCTTCCGCGTCTTTGTTGATTTTGTCGGTGATCGCTTTGCGTTGCTTGTCCTGCTCTTCTTCGTCCTCAAGGCTGGTGACCACGTTTAGGAGCTCACCGTTCTTAGCGTTGAAGCTCCTAATCGACCCCAAGTTATCACCGACGTAAAATTTCCTCTCCCTAGCGCCAAAGCACATACAGCTAAGATCTGACTTCTCGTCGCCGATATCTGTGAAAACCTTTCGAAGTTTGCCTACTTGAGCGTCGTAGACTCTTATATCAGCCCTAAAAATAACATAGAATTAGGTATTTAGACCAAACTCAAGAGGCTACTTCGTCAAGATAATGAACGTGTGAAAATAGGCGTTATATTCCACACGAATGGGTACTGTTTCGTCATTCACAATGTTCTTCATGTTTTTATTTGCTGACAAATTGTCAAAGAAGGTCAGTCTTTTGCCAGCCAACACGATCTTGTCGTGCTTCGTCATCACACTGATATCATGGACCAGAATGTTCATATTCCTATTAAAATAATAACATTAGATTCATGCAGTCAGAAGAAACTATTGTTTTACTGGTCAGCCGTGATAACTTGCACAGTGGTCATTATTCTAATATCCCAGATCCTTAGATTACCCTTTTCATCGAAGGAAATACAGTTCGGAGATCCTGGCACAAACCTACAAGAGACAATTGTCGAAGAATGCCCTTCAAGCCGGCCGACGTAAGGCCTCGAGGTCGACACTTCAGGACACCAGACATTGATATGATTCTCAAAGCCATAGCTCAGCAGGTTTCCTCCATAGTCATAAGAATAGGTTAAACCACGCACTCCTCGCTTCGTGCTCGCGTCTTTCACCTCGGCAAGCACGTACTTATCCGTAAGGTCCCATAGTTTGATCAACCCATCAAGAGAACTCGTCGCGACGAGCTTCGGAACCATAATTTCCGCGACATCAGTAATATTGCTCGTATGCGACGCTAGTAACGCTTTATCATAAATCGAAGTGCTTTTCTGATCGCCTCCAAATGCATACGTCCTCAGTGCGTAGTCGGCACCCGCGGTAATCCATACTTTGTGATTCTCAAGATACCAGATTCCCGACTGCAACACATCGCATTTCTGCTTGAATATATCTCGTTTGGCTAAAATATTATTCTCATACATGTAAATATTTCTGTCGCTTGTAAGCACTCCAACCTAAGGGAAATTTCAATAGAGATGTTGCTTTCTCTGCATGCGAAAGGAGAGTCTTTACCATATTGATAGCATGCGCATAGCAAGCGTCGATAATGAAAGCTTTTTCTTCGAATTTGGGTTCTATCCTATGTTTTATTTCGCAATCTGCATTATAGAATTTCAGTTCTTTGTTTCCTTGCTCCAGCACGAGTAAGAGGTCAGTTGCTGGACTGTATTGCACGCGATTGATGTGGTTTTGATGCACCGTATTATCCGTCGTTTTACTCAATGCATACCGCTTCAGTTTTCGTGAGTACGCTTTCTCAAGGATCTCATTCTCAGTGAGCTCTCGGTCCTTCTCGAAGCGTGCTGTTTATGTGGAAGTTAAAGAAATGAAACGTTTTCGAGAAATTTTACCATCAAAAAATTTTGTATCTTTCTCGCCGATGACCGCATCGATGATATATTGAGTGAACTCTGACCACTCCATAGACCCATCACCGTTGATATCGATATCCTCAAACAATCTGATGAGTCCGTTGACAAGACGGTATTTATCCTCTTCTGGATGAATAATTGCGCTTTTTAGCAAAAGGACGAAGTTTTCCAATGCAATTCCATTTGGATGCTCACTAAATTGGTCTTCTAAGGCCGCGAGTTTCTCATTATCAAGCATCATCATCAATCTAAGTTCCAATTTATATTGCGAACTGGGTTTAGGAAAATAATGCGTACTTATCTGCAGCATATAGATTGACTTCTTGGTTGAGAAGCTGTGGGTTGGCTAGAATATAAGAGACCGCTTCTGAGAGGTTGGGTTCCCATTGCTTGGCGCTTTTGTTTTTATGAGCTCTGCGAACAAGACTGATTTTTGTGGTTTCCATTGATAAATTTTAGACACCTAACTTATTCTTAGTGTATTAGCGCGTCGTCTAATCAATTAAAGGCGAAATTCTCTCGCATTGCGACCGTTATACAAATCCGAAAAATTGGGAATTAGCAAGAAGTATTGAATTATTAGATCCCGATTTTACATTAGCACTGTCGGAGCAAGAATATTGCGATCTTGAGAGTTAATAGCCTAAAACAATTAAGAAACTGACTGAGTCCTTATGTATTTAAATCAAATAATTTCCATGGGATGCTTATTTCACACTTAAATGCTTATTTCACACTTGAATGCTTATTTCACACTTGTTTCGAATTTTGGGAATAAAGGTCGGTTTAGTTTTTTACCATTTTTCTTCAAGCAATTTCTGAATAATTTTCGAGCAAAACAAAAACCCACGAAAATTTTTCGTAGGACATTGGGTTGTATTAAACTTGCATTTCTTTATTCATTCACGCCTGGATTCCGTTTTATTACTTTCGTAAAAGAAAGCCAACACCTTTCATTCAATGCTTATCTTAAACCCAATAAGCAAGGCCAAAGTTATTCTTTTCAAAATTTTTTCCAACTATAGTTCTCAAAAAGGTCGCAAATACAACGAATTCCCGATAAAGGGAGCACGAAGCACTTCAATATTTCCAAATTTTTCAATTATATAATTAGTTCTGATGCTAGCGAATTCATCTCATCAGAAAGCATAATCATTTAAAAACTCTGATTTGAGGAGGTGTGCTTAATTACAGATAACTACAGATAAATCCAGAATCTGAAAATAAAATCTCAATGTCTACAAACATCGAAAGCGATATCCTTAAACTTGTCAGTGCTCACCCGCTTGAGGACTCCCGCAAATACGCCAGCCAACATGGACTGAAACATCTTGAAGTTGTTGGAGTGTTAAAATCACTTGAAGCAGCAAATATGCTCAAGTTAACACAAAAGGAGGAAAAGGGTTGGGTCCTCACTGCAGAAGGCCAATCCTTCGCAGAAAAAGGTAGCCTATGCCACCGCTTTGTCATACCTTACTCATCTCGTAGGAACACCTGAGGCAATCATTTTCGAAGCCATCCCAGCTGGAGACACTGGAATCCATAAAGATGAACTCATTGTAAACATTTCTTTTCAAAATCTCTCAACAACCCCTGGTACTTGTAGAAAAAGACTGGATTCACCGATCAAATGTATAAAATTGGTCTCCAGAACGGTATGAAGAGAAAATGGTTCTCCATCAAAGACAACGTGCTTAAAAGAGCTGTATGAATTACATCTAAGCTCCATTCATAGGCTTAAATGAACATTTTATAGGTTGAGAAAGTTGAAGATGAAGACAGAAAGTACCTTGAAGCTATCGCTAAAGGAGAAGAGCTCGGCAAGCCAATTATCGATGCGCTCAAGAAGAGAACATTGATCGAGGCTTCAGTCGTCAAATACTATGATGCGGATAAGGGACCAGAATTCGCTCTTGAAAGAAAGAGAAAGGAAGCTGATTTGACCGCTGAGATGATCTTGAACGGCACCTGGGAAACTCTGGAGTTCAAGAAAATAAACATCAACGCTATGGGAAAGGAAACTTTGACTGGTGATTTACATCCTCTCCTCAAGGTCAAGCAACAATTCCAAAGTGTTCTTTTGGGAATGGGTTTCGAAGAAATGCCAACAAATAACTACGTTGAGAGCTCATTCTGGAACTTCGACACTCTCTTCGTCCCACAGCAACATCCAGCTCGTGATGTCCAAGACACTTTCTTCTTGGCAGACCCAGCAACTGCTGAAGTCAAGGACAAAGAATATTTCGAAAAGGTCAAGGAAACTCATCAGAAAGGTATCGAAAAGAGTATTGGGTAATATGATCCGCTCCATTGACTTTGAGGCATAACTCGCACTATTTAGCTGGCGTTACCCATGGTCCGCTGAAGAATCCAAGAAAAACATTTTCAGAACCCACACCACCGCAGTCACCGCCAGAATCCTGAGACACATTGCTCAAGTAAGTCACTTATGAGAGCTCTCTGGTGCTAATAAAATTACTAATTTTTCAGCAAAAAGAATTCACTCCAAAGAAATTCTTCTCAATTGATCGTGTCTTCAGAAACGAAACTCTCGACGCTACACATCTTGCTGAATTCCACCAAATTGAAGGTTGGGTCGCCGATAAGAACATCGGCCTTAGCCACCTTAAAGGCATTATCGCTGAATTCTTCGCCAAGATCGGTATGTTTGTCTTGCCGAGAACAAAATTTTATAACATTTTTCTCTCTCATTAGGCATGAAGGATTTGAAGTTCAAGCCTGCCTACAACCCTTACACCGAGCCTAGCATGGAAATCTTCGCCTTCCACCCTCTCCTCAACAGATGGGTCGAGATCGGTAACTCTGGAATTTTCAGACCTGAAATGTTGATTCCTATGGGAATTCCTGCTGATGTCAACATTATTGCTTGGGGTCTTTCCCTCGAACGTCCAACTATGATCCAATACGGATATTCAAACATCAGAGATTTATTCGGCTACAAAGTGAACCTCAAGAGCATCAGAGAGAATCCAGTTTGCTGCTTGGTTGACAAGACTCAAAAGACCGTCACAAAGCTTTTATAGTTTGATTTTAGGTAAGCAGCATATTTATCGTGATCATAAGAAATTCATCGTCACACCATGAAAAGATTTCACATCATCTAGAAAAGAGAATCCATAGCAAAACATAAATCAAAATAAATTTAACTGAATTATTGAAAATCAGCCTCTCATTACGGAAAATCTCACTCTTGAAAAATTGAGACTTTAGGCACTACAAATAGCATGATTTTTTTGAATTCCTGAATTAGTTTTGAAATTTGACCGCGGATATTAAAAATTATTTATTTGAAAAAGTCTTGATATGGAAACCAAAAAGTCAAACAAAAAGGAGTTTAAAGCTGAGGACTCTGATGATGAGTTCGAGAAACAATTAGCGGCTCTTGAAGAGAAGAATAAGGCTCAGAAGGAAAAAGTAAATTGATTAGTTTAGGGCGAGATGACTTATTAATGACAGAAAAAGAATAAGAAGAAAAAGGGCAATGCTGGAGGTGCTGCCGACCAAGAGGATGCTGCTGGTGATTCGAACACACAGCAACCTGCTCAAAATCAAAAAAGTCAACCAAAAAAAGTTGTTGAAGAACAAAAGGTTCCTGACAACGAGGAAGACTGGGAAGACTATGACTCCGCCGAGGAGAGAAAAAAGAAAAAGCAAAGAAAGAAGCGTATTATTATTTTAGTCATTATTCATTTTTGATACCATTGCTTAAATAGAGAAAAAAGCAGAGGCAAAGGCAGCTGCCGAAACAGCAGAAAAAGATGCAACTCAGGAAGACTCTAAGAAAGAAGTTGCGTATGTTAAAAAGTTGCTTGCAGGCGCTATGCTCTCTCAAGATCGATTCCAAGATAACTCCACTTTTAGAGTGCTGAAAAATTGGGAAGAAGGTCCAACGAAACAAACGTAACTATCCTTTTTTAATAGGCCTCAAAACGAACTTTCTTTAAAATTTTAGAAATCCGCCAAGTATCCCCCTCAGCAAGCAATTCCCAGACAACATTTATCCTAAGGGACAAGAAATGGAGTATCCTGGCGAGCACCAGAAAAGGATTTCTAACGCTGAAATGAGAGAGAAAGAAAAGCTGATGGAATTCGAAATCCAATGTCTAAGAAAAGCAGCTGAGTGCCAAAGACAAGTGAGAAAATACGCTCAGAGTTTCATCCGCCCGGGAATGAAACTCATCGATATCTGCGAGAGAATTGAGGAGATGAATCGGTACCTGATCGAGGCGAATGGTCTGAAAGCAGGAATCGCTTTCCCTACAGGATGCTCTCTCGATCACGTCGCTGCTCATTATTCTCCAAACCCAGGCGACAAGACAGTGCTAGAATACGACAACGTGATGAAAATTGATTTCGGAACACAGGTTGAAGGAAGGATCATTGACACCGCTTTCACTGTCGCGTTCAACCCAGTCTACGATGATTTGCTTGAGGCCGCTCAAGAAGCGACTGAGGCTGGAATTAAATTCGTAAGTTCAAAGTCATAGAAGATATTTTCTTAATGGTATTTTGGTTTTAGGCTGGAATTGACGCCAGACTTGGCGAGCTTGGTGCAGAAATTCAAGAGGTGATGGAATCATACGAAATTGACATCAGAGGCAAGGTCTACCCTATAAAATCGATCAGAAACCTATGTGGCCACTCAATCGCACCTTATAAAATCCATGCCGGGAAAAATGTTCCTATTATTAAAACTGCTTCAAAAGATAAGATGGAGGAAGGCGAGCTTTATGCGATAGAAACGTTCGCAAGTACAGGAAAAGGATGGATCAATGAAGCAGGTGAATGCAGTCATTATATGAAAGAGTACGATGCAAAGCCGGTACCAATACGCCATGCCGGAGCCAAATCGCTCTTGAAGCACATTAACGAGGAATATTCAACTCTTGCGTTTTGCAGAAGATGGTTGGATAGAGCAGGAGAGAAGGACCATCTCGCGGGACTGAATTATCTGTGCGATGCTGGGGTGATCAACCCTTACCCTCCCCTTGTGGATATCAAAGGTAGCTATGTAGCCCAATTTGAACACACAATTTTGTTGAAACCAACTTGCAAAGAGGTACTCTCAAGAGGAGATGATTATTAGCTTGCTGGTTGCGTAATAAGGGGAATTCATTGCATAAGTGCCTTCTTAGTGTGATTTGACTGCATGTTTTTAAGTGTCGTCTATTCAATCAGTATTCTGTGTGAAAAAATCAATTTCTGAGCTAAATAAGCTAAATAAAGAGAAAATAAGACAATTCAATTTGGAAAAAGTTCCATTTAAAGCACCTTCGAATGAACTATCGACTATACATTTTGGTAATTTATCATTATAGGTTAGCACTCCTTTTGTGGGAGAATGAAAATAGCGCTTAGCCAGAAATTTGAGATTATCATAATCATCAAAATCATCATAATTTTCATTTTTTTGATAAATGAATGGATTTTCCTCTTTGACTCAAATTGACTACTGATTATAATTGTGAATTCTTTATTATAATTTAGCTAGAGACTCTTTGATATTCGCTTTAAAAAATATTGCAGCAGCAATTAGATGCCGTTTCTTGGACTTTTTTTGCAGTGTAGGTCACAAGTTCTTCTTGCTGAATTTCAGAGTTAGGCGTAGAAGTTATCAGCTGCACCGTAAAAGATGGTGTGGCGGAGTTTGCAACTGATACCAGTCCGTAATTATTTCTTTTTGTCCATCCATAGTGTTGGAATTTCCAATCTTCGTATATCCGATGATCAGTTCCCATTGCGAGCTTGGAAAGCAATAACTCCCATTCAGTCACCATTTCTTGACAAATTCCAGAAGTTATCAACTGACTAAACGATTTCCGGTTGTCCCTGAGAATGTCGGTATGACCTGCATGATGCACGTCGCCACCAACAGCAAAAACTTCTCTTGCGCCGTTCTTAGCAATTTTCCAGTCATCCAATAGTGAGAGGAATTCTGCGTGCTCTTGCTGCGATTGGAACTCCCACCCTTCTTGAGCGTCATCAACGAACGCTTTAATCAACCTGGTCCACCCAGTAGAATACATTACCAGTGGAATCGTACTTACGACGATTGTCATTTGGCAATTTTCGAAATCACCACCAACCGGTTTAAACGCTTTTTTTAATGCAGCCCACTGCGCTTTTCCTAAATGGCCTTTTTCAGGCGCTTTTAACCAAGAGTTCTTCCCTCGATAATCAAGGAAGAAGAGTCCTACATTATTGAGAATATGGGAATGGAACTCGTATTTCACACTATCGATATTCGAGAAATCGACGTCTTCTCTCAACTGTCTCTGGTACTCATAGTACACGAACCGGGCTTGTTGGAGGTAAAAGCCATCCACCGTATTAGGATCAGTGTCTTCGGGCCTGAATCCAAGGTCATCTCGTGCCTCGTGATCATCAAACTGCATTATACTAGGGCAGTTTGCTAGCGCTAACGCCTCCAGCTTCCCGCCAAACGTCAGACGGTATTCGATTCGAATAAGCTCTCGTACTTGCTCAGCGATTTCATCCCAGTTCTCTCTTGGGGTCTTTTTAATCAGGGCTATGCATTTGTCGTATACATCGTTGTAATAGTCAACGTAAATCTGATCGCCGAGGTGTATAATATAATCAATTTCTTTTCGTAAGGCTTTACCAGCGATATCGCCCCATAAGTTATTCTTATCGTCGTATCTGTTGTAGGTCTTTCGTGAGTTGCAACTATTAAACGCAAAATTTATCGGAGCAGGCTCTGAGCTCAATGTGCGAAAAGAGCTGTTTTCTACAGGGAAAGGGATGCTTGAAGCGACAGTATAAATAGTTTTCGGCGTCAGGCCAGTAAACTGGAAGACAGTGGGTCTGTTTGCTAAAACCTGCTTTTGGCTGTCGATTTGTTGGCCGTCAGGTGCGATAAGCGAGAGAGTTTCCAATGAGTCTTGGGTGTATTCAACAAGCACTCGGGCTTCAGTTGAGGTGACTTTACCGATGATAGGACCGAGGGAGATCTTTTGGAATGCGGGGTATCCTGCTTTTGTTGTTTGAATAGTAGGGCTTTGATTCATTCTAAATATGACTTTGGTTGATTTAATTCAATTTTTTTTTTGGTACAATATATATATTATGAAGGACTCATTCTTGATAAATTTAGGAGGTTGTTAATTAAGCTCCTGTTCGTTTTTGTAAAAGATAAAAAATAGAGTGCTTCGTTAATTTAAGAGCATACCAAATTTTAAATTTGAGTTTCGTGCATAATTAAGGAAACTGTGAAGAAAATCAATTTGTTGCTCTGCTTGCAAGTAGCTAAGGGACTTTTGGTGAAAAATAGAGCAGAACGGAGAGCTTTTAGCATATGAACTTATTTATGAGTAATTTGAGCTTTTTCTGACTAAACAATGTTAACCTCTTGTTTCGAATGAGACAGCATCGTCAGGAATACTTTGCCAATAACTCTTAATACTGGGTTCTTTACAGTGCAATGAGATATTACCAAGTATTCGATGGTTTTTTTTGTTAAACCTTGGCGGATTAGTTTGAGAAATTAATTTACTGATATGGCATATTTTTTAATTTGTGTATCTTCATTACTAACCCGAATTGCAGAAAAACCATTGAAATTATTTGGGCTCAGATAGAAAGAGGATGCTCTTATGATAGCAGCCACTGCTTCTTTCTGTCGCAATTATTCAATGACCCATATTGGAAATCGACGATAATCTAATCAGTGAGAACCAATTTTTCATTATTTCAAATTTTGGGGACAATTCCGATGCTATCCATAGAAATTCTGCCGAGAACCTTTTGCTACCTCAGTCTAAAAAGATTAGTGCCAGGACATCACTAATCTCTTCGTTGTAACATTTTTTGAGAGGTCCTGAACTCGCATTATTACAGGTATATTGGATTATCATCTTTTTCACAGCATTCAATAATGATGAAGAATATGGCCACCTAAAATAAATATCATAATCTGCATACAAGTAAGCTAAGCTCTTTTCAGGTCATGCAGAAAACAACTCTTTTCAATTGAAATCATATTTCTCCTGTGGTTTTCAGTGCTTGTTTGAATATCTGAATAAAATAAATTTATTCCAACGATTATGAGGTCTACAGGTACAAAAGGCGCAAACGAAAGATCACCATCGAGACTAGATATACTTTCAGAATTCAAAAAGAAATTCCCCGAGAGCTTTGATCCCAAAAAATACTTGGTCCCTGGAGCTACACTTCGAGATATTGAAGTTTGGAAGGAAGTTTTCGATCTTTTTGATCTTGATGGCAGCGGATCTTTGACTCCAATGAATATTCGTAATGCGATGCTTACTCTTGGATACAATCCCAAACGAAATATCATCTATCAAATGGTTTCTGACCTCGATCAAGACGAAAGCGGAGGTATCGAATTTCGTGAGTTTGTGAACATGATGGTCTCGAAACCTGGTGATAAAGACACTGATGAGGATTTTCTGGATGTGTTCAAGTCTTACGATGTTGATAACAAAGGCTACATTGTCAAGGAGGACTTGATAAAGATTGCAAAAGAACTTCAAGAGGATCTTACCCCTGAGGAAGCTGAGCTGATCTGCGCAGAGCTCGATGAGAGTGATGAAGGAAAGATTACACTCAAAGCGTGGAATCAATTCATGAAACAGAAATATCTCACTTAGACTAGGAATATTAATAATTTTTCCTTTCAAATGTATTAAATGTCCTCCTGTATGTGTAGTCCGCAAAGAGTTTCACATGGCTAAGCAATTTATTTATACGGTCGTTTTGCGTGTACCAAGACGCACACATGAGAATAAATTAATAGTCTCCAACTTTTTTTCCTTTTTGCTAAGATGTATGTAGGTATTGGTAAGGGAAAAATATTTAAGCATCGAAAAGATTTGTCCAAAATCTATAGAAAATATATTTACGTTACGTTATTCAAGGAAGAAAATGAAATAGGCATGGCAACATTTAAAAACCGTTTCATTATTTATTCAATAAAAGCAGAAAATTTTCATGCCTAAAATTCAATTAATTCCTTTAGGGCTTTGCCCAACAGGCATCTTAAGCTTGCTGAGCTTCATGTTTATCTTTAGCATCATTTGGGTCTCGTTTAAACACCAAGTAAGTTAGAATCACCCGATCGAATGATTCGACCTTCGTGTGAGGCTCGAAGCGATACATGTCGCCCGTTTGTTTTTCGAGCCAATATTTCGTTCTTTCGGACACATTAATGAACCCTTTCACTCCTTCAGACTCCATCTTATTGGCGATAGAGACGTCTGGGCCATATATGTCATACCTTACAATATCAGTACCAGTGATACCTCCTACCAACGTACCCTACAAAAAAAAAACAAACAAATGAGCGATTCTAGCAATGCCAAGTTTAAAAATACCGTGTGGATTCCTATTCTCATATTCAGCTCGTCAAATTTGATCTCCTCGCGAGTTTTCTCAATAATTTTGACCATCTCCATTGCCATTTGCAACATATTATGAGCTTCCTGGCCAGGATTTCTCTTATCTTTGTTAATAAAGCCCATTGCGACGTAGCAGTCACCGATCGTGTAGACCTTATATATATCGAATTTGACGCACTGCTTGTCGAACTTCGTAAAGAGCGCTGAAACCATCTCGACTATTTGGACGGGTTCGACCTTCGCACCGTATGAGGTAAAACCAGCAATATCAGCAAAGAGAATGGTAACATCTTCGAAAATATCCATAATGTCTTTCTTTGAGCTTGGGTCGTTGAAATACTTCTCCGCAGCCTATGTCCAAGCAAATTGTTCAATAAAAAATACAAAACAAATTCAGAGTTTACATGTGCAGGAAGCAGCTGGCTAACCAGACCGACTTGCTCACTAGTTTTGTAATTTCTAATGAGCAAGTTATTATAGCTTCTGATCTCTCCGTTTCTGTTGACCCAGGCTTGGATCAGGCCAAACAATATAAAAATGAAAAAGAAGAAGCAGTTTCCTAGCGTGAGAGCATTCGCCAGTCCATACACAATCACCCAGATAATTATGACTGAGATCGCGACTCCCAAATTTAACACGAAGCTCAAGCCACTAATTTGAAAAAATAAGCATTTCCTCAAGCGAAATAGATTTACCAGCAACTCGTGACCACTAAATAAAGCAGAGCTAGTTCGAGCAACTCAATCTCAGAGTACCAAGGCCCGTAAGGGAGGTCTCTTGAATAGTAAAACTGAAGGCAGCAAACGATTACTCCGTACAAATAGAGCATGACCGTGCCGTAATTAAGCTTCTTTTTGAGGAATCTCCCGAATATGAGGCTGAGCCCCAGGATCACTAAGAACACCCCACGCAAGCTCAGGATTAGTGAGTTTTTGCCCAAGTTGAACCTTGCAGCGATAAGGACGATCGTTTGAACCAAGTAAATGATGAATAAGAAAAAGTGGCAGGACAATCTGAGAGTTTTCTTTTGTTCATGTTCGTACTCCTCGAATTCTTGCGTGCTGACTCTTTGGTTCCTGGGGAAGGTGAGTAGGAGTTTATGAGGCCTTAGGAGCTGGTCGCCAAGGTCGACTTTATCCTCTTGGTACAGATCTTCAACAAATTCTTTTCTAAGGTCCTCTCTATCATCGTCTTTGAGAACCAAGCCTTCCTCAAGGGCTAATTGCTTTGCAATTTTTTGTTTGATTATTTTCGCATTGACATGCAAACTCGCGAGGAGGTTCTCTTTTTCTCTAGTCGATTTTACGAGCTTGTTATCGAAGATGCTAAGGTCTGGGTGCTCTGTCTCGTTTATTGTTTTTGTGTCATTGAGGGTAAGGAAAAGCTCATGGATCTCTGCTCGATGCTCTAAGAGAGAAGGTTATGGTTTAGATGAGAAGAGCTATGAGGCTAGATATACTGTTAACAAGGTGTTTGAACTTCTGGTTGATTTTGTTTTTCCTCGCAAACAGCCTCTCAACGATCCAAGTGACAATGATGCCTTTACCTTTTGCCTATGAAAGCAAATGAAGATTGTAACAGGCGGTGAAGTCTAAGTAATTACAGGAACTTCTCTCCTTACGTAAACGAAAGGGTGGTCCTTAACGTGGGCATAGGCTGCGTCTGAGATGGTTACTCGAGTGACTTGCCCAGTTGAGCAGACTCTACTGGCCGTATTGACGGCATCGCCGATAAGCGAGAATTGAGGTTTATGGAATCCGACGACACCAGCAATGACTCGGCCAAAGTGAATACCGATCTTTATGTTAATTGGTTTTCCTTCAGGGCCATACACGACAGTCTCCATGAATTCTCTCATTTGAAATGCGGCGTTCATCAACCTTCTGACTGGATGGATTGCAAGCAAACTCTTCCTAAGGTTGTATTCACAACTTTTTAACCCTGCGCATGCCATATAGGTGTTCATCACAGTCTATTGGTGGAGAAATGCGTCAGACAACGCTGATATTGAGTGAGAGGTACCTCGATCTTTTGAACACCGTTCGAGATACAGATCTTATCAAACTCTCTGAATATAGAATCCAAAATTCGAACGATATTTGTTTTCTCAACGTTAACAATCTGGTCGAACTGAACGAGATAAAGGAAGAGAACGCCGACTTCACCTTGGTCATCGGCCATCGTTCTTTGACCTAATTTTTGTGATTTTAACCACATTTGGCGAATAGTTAAGCTCTAGCTTACCTTTATCTAATTTATCCTTTACAAACTTTGGAACGAGCATTGAGAGAATATCACTGTTTTTCTGTTGCTGGACTTCCAGATTCGTGTTTGCCAAGAATTCATTTCGCTTTTGTTTCTCGTGCTAAATTGCCAATAAAGAGTAAGGATTTATTCCTTCTAGGCTTGTTTTACATTGAATCCGACGGTTAGAGCTAGTGCTGTGATGGCCACCAGGATGAGAATTAACGAAAACACGACGTAGAATGTCATAACACCCTCACTTCCCATTCCATCAAATGGGAAATCGACAACGTAATAAATGATTATCCTAGTAAATTCGTGCGTTAAATGGATCGTTTATTGCTGTCTAAGGTACCTGGTTATGAAGTCCGCCATGTGGACTAAGTTGTTAACGAAAAGGTAGGTTGGCGGTATATTCAAATTCGTGACGCTGACCAAAGCCATTAATCCCGTCGATAGCGAAGAATCGTGCTGTCGGAGCCAATCATTGAGAATTTTGAATCCAAAGAAGGTCGCAAGGAACTACCAAACATTTGATTCACACAATGATTTAATGAGAAGCAACTTACTAAGGCCGTAACAGCATTGTAATGCCTTTGAATGTATTTCGTAAAGATAAAGATACCCATGACGGCGAAGATTCCTATGAAAACGACTCTGACGACCCAGAGCCTTTTATCATTATTCTCCACAGCTTCACCGATAGTGTAGGCAGTAAACACTGCAAGCAGGAGATAGTAGATGACTCTCAAATACCCCAAGTTTCCGAACACAACGAGGCGTCGGTATCTTTGCTCGAGTCTCTTATTATAGAATTTCAGCGTGTATCGATTCATTCCGACTTCTGAGCTGCTGAAGTCAGCCGTCGTTAGCACTAATCCAATCAATATGTTTAAAAACTCCAAGATCAATAAGAATGATTTACTTTCTTGAACCAACGAATCGATCGTCTCGGTTCTACGATAAACGCTCTTGACGATGGTACCTATTTGGCTTTTTAAATGAAAAATTTGTCAATTAATATTTCAAAGATGTTGGCTTCATTACTGATAATTCTGCAACACCATTTCTCCTTCTCTGAGGATAAGATGGTTATCGAACGCGGACCCACCCAAAACGCCAATGGATGCAACGTATGGTGCACGGAAATATTCATAAAATGTTTTAAAGAGCTTGCTGAAGAAGTGATCGCGGATAAGATAGCTCACACCCAGACTCGAAAAGATTGCAAACACCATCACTAGAACACTAGGAGCTCGATCGAAAACGTGTCTTGTGCTCGAAGTATATCCAGATTGTACGAACTGAGCGCTCTCATTGATGAAGATGTAGATAAGCAGCAACACCAGCGAGAAAAGCACGACTGGAAGTGATAAGATTTTCGTCCTTGCTCTGAAAAGCAGAGTCGCCTATGGTATATTCATTATCATTAATCAAAGTAGAGTTAAATTTAAAAGATTTACATCTAGTGAAGCAATCGTGACGATTGAATAGTACTGTATAAGCATCTCGATGTCGAAGTCAGGGTTCTTGGCATCTCTTCCAAGCGAGTTATGGACGCAATAGATCGTAGTGTAGAACGTAATCGCTGACTGAAGAATTGATTTGGCGACGGCATCAAATAAGAATTTTTTATTCGCTCTATCTCTCATGATCCTTCCATCGAGATAAAGCCCTGGGAACCTTAGCAGGACTAGATCAGATTCATTCGACTGAATCGTCCCAAAGAATATGACTGGAATGAAGGTAAACAGGCATGGATAGAGGAAAACCATCATGGACTCAAATTGCGCGGTTCCTGTGAAGCTGCAGAACCAATTGAAATAGAAGAGGGGGAGTCCGATCAGATAAGACTTATAAAACAGGAAAGTCACGCACTGCGTCATTTTGTTTGAGAAATTCCTTCCATCGACAAGCAACAGCTCCTTTAAAGGGGCAAAATCAGTGATTTTGATATCTCCGGCGTTAATCGGGTGTTTTTCAGGAACGCTGCAGTTGCTGATTTCTATTCCAACGTCGGCAGTTTGAAGCATCAATATGTCATTGAGCCCATCGCCTATGCACATGACGGTTTGTGGTTGCACCACTCGGTTTTTAATCATCAGCACGAGCTTCTTTTTCTGCAAAGGCGTCATCGAGTGCGCGATTATCGTTCCGATTACAGAACTGATAAACGCGAAATTGCTGTAGAGGTATTGATCTTGCAGTATCACCTTCCAAGCCTCGCCTGACAGTATCACCGTTCCTCGGAAAGAGTCTTTATTCTTTGCTATCGATCTTTTGTTCGCAACGGAGGTTCGAGATGTCCTGAGCGACCTGAGCGAGTTATCTGTTGCTAACAGACTGATTTTGCCGTCTTTCTCATCAAACGTCCTCTTGATCTGGGCCAGGATGTTCCTTACTTGGCCTCTGACTTCCTCATAGTCTCCGGGATTAATGTAATACATTTCATGTCGATCATCAACGAATCCAAATTCGTAACCAGCAGAAATAGCTCGCTCCATAGAGTCGCCAGTGACCATCCAGCATTTAATATCGCTGTTTCTCAAGTCTTGCAGAGTCTGCTTCGCTCCAGCCCGTGGCTCGTCTTGCATACCGATTACTCCTAAGAATTGCAGCTTGTTTTCAACTTCATTAGCCAACTGCTCGAGTCCTTCTTCCTGACTGTACAGACTTCCTTTAAAATTCTGATATTTCTTATAAAAGTCATTGGCTTCGGTTGAGTTAAGGATCCTTCGCGCGAGAACGATTGTTTTGTAGCCCTTCGCATTGTTTTCAGCGATGATGTTATTGTAGAGGTCGAGCTCGAATTGAGTAAAAGCAATTCGTTTTTTCATCGACTCATCGGGTCCTTTCACATACAGAATCGCGGGGTCTGCGTTGCCTTTTTCAGGCTCTCTGACACAAATAGATTGCCTTTTTCGTTTGTATGAAAATTCATTCACTCCGAGTACATTGTAAGCAACAGCGTTCCCGTTGATTTTTACGGTATATAGCGATGGGTTATCAGGTCTATTTGAATGCTCGAACTCGTAGCCCATGCGCTTGGCAAGCTTCAATAGGGCGACTTCTTCTGGGTTGGTTGACTCGAAAAAATATTGTTCGTTATGATGGCGAGTTCTAGCGGAATGACAAAGAACCAGCGCTTCACCCAGATCACGTACTGTCTCATCAGCATTCTCAAGATCAGTGAAGAAATCCCCAGAAGCGAAAGATTTATTGAGGACATTGGCGTTTATCGAAGGCATTCCGATAGGCTTTCCGTTCACATTAACAGGAGATTCATTATTTTGAATGTCTGTATCAGGGAGGACTTGGGAAGGCTTTTGCTGTTGATTCCGTCGACTGCTTAGTGGTCCATTAATTAATTTATCTGCTTCGCTTGGCTTCCGACTATGGCTCTGGTCATTCCCATCGCCATCATTGGACTGCTGCTGTTGCTCGAGATCCTCCTTAAATTTAAGTTCTCCCAGGTTCGGATTGCTATGACTGCGGTCCCCTTCTTCATTTACCGCGAAATTGATATCAACTGAACCTTCAAGCGAAAAAACTTTTTGCCCTAATGCCTCTAAATATTTTTCCTCCTGGTCTTGGTTAGCATCGATATTATTATTGTTCACAGGAACCGATTCTGTAACGATATCATCTTTAATTGAGTACTTTTTGCTTGTTGTAATGATATTGCGAACTTTGAAATCTCCTGTTGTAAGCGTTCCTGTCTTATCAATTAAACAGTAAGACACTTGACCCAGGTTGGAGAGCACGTCTGGGTTCAGGACTTTGATGCTCAGCCCTGGATTCTCTTTAGCGGCCTTTTTTGCGTATTTTCTTTGTAGTATATACCGTTGCAACAGAGCGATAAGATCCAGCGATCCATAGAGCGAGATGGGAAGCAATGGTGAGTAAAGTACGATGTACGAGAAAAATTTAAGTCCGCTCTCGGCATCGTTTAGCTGAAGGATATCCACAAGATCTCTGCTCCGGGCTCTGTATACAATTTGTGAGATGGCAGCGAAAGCAAATATGACAAAAGAGGTAATAGCGATGTATTTATAGACGTGCCTTTCGAAAAACGAATATTTGCTGATTCCGTAATTTGCATTGAGCATATATTTTGTATTATGACCCGCGTAAACAACAATGCCAATCACCCTATATTAATAAAAACAAAAGTTTTATTGCTGATTGATGGAGGATCGACATTACCAGTCGGTGTTTTTCAGCACTGAGCCTCTCAGAATAAGATTTTCGATGGTCAATTGCTCTGGTTTAGGGTCTTTTTTCAGCTTCAGATACCCTTCAAATTCGTCTAGTGCTCTTGTTGGTGCCAGATACTCCAGCTTTCCAGTGAGTCTCTGTCTGTATACGTTAAAATCGTCCTTTCCGGCAGAGTTCTTCTCCACTAAAGTACCGATATTAATACCAATGCAGGGAAAAACAAAAAATTTACGCCGTGTGAGACTCGTGGCTTTTTTCCTATCATGCATAACCTTTCCATCAACCAGCTGCGTGTCGACATAACAGACATTTTCTCTGTTTTTGATTAGACTTGTATCCAGTACTACAATATCCGCCGGACAAACATGATCTCGTCTGAGCTGTATAATTGAACCAATCTACACATAATTTTGATCATTTCGAGGATAAAATTTCTGAATTAAACCTCAAGGTCTTTCCATTTGATGCCCTCTTCTACTATTGGTCCTCTACCCTTCGCCCCTTTCTGATAGCACAGTTAATTGGTTGTCCAGATGAGAGTAAATCTACACTGGTTGGCAAATTATTGACAGGATTCTGTTCTTTTTGGCGAACGTAGTCAAGGAATAATTCTTTGATCGCGTTGAAAAGAATATAGACGCCCAACGGGAATATTACGGTCCATCTAAGATGTCACATTAGAAATTGCTGCTTGCGCTGTCATTCTGGTTACCGATAGAAGGGGGATAACGATGGATTTATCATCATGATGAGTAATACAACCAAATAAGCCAGGTTTCCAGGTCTCAGAAAGTTTGTCAGAAGGATTTTCGGGAGAAATGAAAAAATCTATTCGTATGGGGAGCACCATGCTGATAAGACGGTGAACCAAACGTGAGAATTTACGGTGTGCTTTTTAATCTGTACTTTATTACGTTGAGTCTCTCGATAAAATGTGCCATCTCCTTTGTCGAGTTCGATCTGAAATTCATGATAATAATGAATCGACTTTGGAAGAGCAAAAAGTGTTTTACCACCCACCGTTCTGGCTGCTCGTCTTCTCTTTTCGAATCTAAACGAGGACCCTCATTTTTATTCTCTTTGGCTTCCGTGCCAAACAGAAGATTTTCTATATAAAGCATTCACGTTGCCAATAAAAAAGTTACTAATTAATTTGCTTTGCCTTGCATTAACGCTGAAAATTAAGCAAATTGACAAACGGACAAGCACTTTTACATTAAATAACACAATATGCTAAATCTTTGAAGTCTTTATGAAGAGATCTTTCGAAGAGAATTTGAATTGATATTTTTTTTTTGCTCAATGTGAATGGAAGAAGTCAAATATTATTTGTTAAAAGAAATCGATTCGAATGAGCAATAGCCTTTTAAAATCAAATACGATAAAACGGAAATATAACTGATAAATTATAGACACATTTATAAAATTGGTACTAAGCACAATTAATTTGCATCTGAATAGATTGGATGCTTACAGTCTCGGCTGTTGTAGGAAAAGTAAGCATCGCGTGGCGAGGAAAATGAAACTCATAAGAAATCAGAGACAAATTCACGCAAAGAATAGATATTGATTAGTGAATTCTTTAGCAAGCCTTATATCTTTGATGAAATGTCAAGGTCTCAAAAGAACATATCTAATATATTTTTCGTTATTCTGTAAGAATCTTTGCACTATCTTTCAACAACCAAGGAATAGCCTTGGCTTTTATTGTGGGATAGTATTACTATATCCATATGATATACCCAATAAAAGATGAATTCTTAAATCATTTTCTCTCTTTCTCTACAATAAAAGAGTCTGGTTGACTCAAAGGCATGCTAAGAAAAAAACCACCGCCTGTATCTTTTGTATAAGAAACTAGCAAACAAATCATTAATCGTATTTATGTAAAAATAATGATCTCAAAGTAACACACTTGGTAGTCCTAATATATTAGAACTGATAGATATATAATGGAGAAGTAATAAGAGTAATAAACTCTATACACAGGCAAACTTATCTAATTTAACAATTACCGATTTAGTATTTCACCAAAACTACCTACCTACCGATGAGGTTCTTCATAGAGTTTTGCCGGGAAAACTAGTCGCTCTTGATCTTTATTAAACGACGTCCAGCCAATCTTCTTCATAAAGCCATTGACTGGCACGCTTAAATCATCATAGAAATCAAATTCGTTATGGGTCATCTCATCTCTGAGGATAAGTACTTTTTGTTTTGATCTGCAAGCATCTATCCCCCCAAAAAATTAGCAATCCTCATGAACGTTAAATCAATTTACCAAACAGCTTCTGTGAGTGCTTAAATGGGATTAACGTGTCTCTTTTCCCATGGATGAAGATCGTTGGGCACGTGATCTGTGACATTAACTGTAAATTTTTAAATCTTTCCTTGATCAGATATTGTCCGACGAGTCCAACGAAATCTTTAGCAACCGCTCTAATGGACGTAAAAGCCGAGACTAGTATCAACAACGCAGGGTTATGCATCGCTGCTAATTGACAAGCAGCACTTGTTCCAATCGATCTCCCAAACACGATTATATCTTTCTCTTCTACTTTCAAAGTCCCAATCAAATAATTATACACTATATTGGCATCTGCTAACAATTTGCGTCCCGAAGTTTTCCCTCGATAAATCCCATAGCCAGGATACTCTACGGCCAGTACATTCACCTAAAGAACAACGTAACTTAATTGAATAGCACTTCTCATTATTACCATAAAAGTCGATTGCAGCCGCTCAAGGAAATCATAGGTCAATGAGATATCCTCATTGTTTCCGTGGAAGTAGACTAAAATTTTCTTTGTCGGAAATTTTGACCCCAGAAAAAGGCAAGGAATGTAAGTTATCTCGAAGTTTAACGGGTCAAGAGGCACTTCTTCCTCGGATTCAGATGAACTATCGTGCTCTAAAACCTTTCCCACATGACTCTCTAGCCCTGCGATCTTTTCCAAAGTGATTGTCCGCATGGTAGTGCCGCCTCCCTCATCAGAGAACTTCCTCTTTGGCAGGTGAAAAAACTGGAAGCATCCGCCTTTCTGATGGACCTTTTTCCTTTCTTCGTTATTATGCATCGAATGCGATGCTTTGACGTCTAAAATACTGCTGATTGCTTTCTCGCGCGATTCGTTGTTTGCTTCTAGATCGATTTTATTCTCTCTGCTCGTTTGTTGCATTTCTGCATTTACCGACTTCCTCCCGACAACCTCTTGAGATTTTTTTCTATGGGTGTGCGCTCCAGGGTAGGTATGTTTGCGAGGTTGAATTTTCATGTCTATCTGATCTTTTTTTTCTTCGGGGATTGCAATTGCGATGTCATTGTGGTGGATGTCTGGACTGTCGTCGCGGACGCCTCTTTTGCTGCTTGTACAAAGCAGTTTGATGCCTGTGCAAGTGGCGGCTTTGCTGAGAACATGTTCTGTCGTATCGATTGATTTTGATTTTTTCTTGGGATTTGTGCGCTTTTTTTTCTTGGGAACTTGTTTAGGAATCCAGATAATTTTGCCTTGAAGGCTTTGGGTCGTGTATCTGGAGGATGGTGGATGGAAGAGCAATTTATTAAAGTACATGAGGTTCTGTCAAAATTTTATTTTAAATTTGCATTGAAGTCAGCAATTCCTTCTAAATAACATTTAAAGTTACTGGCTACAGATATATCGATATCGCTTTAGATTCATTCTGATATGCAACTCAGTGAGTTGTAAAAAAAAATTGAAAATATTGTCATCTCTTTGAGATATGGTAGTGCTCTAATAATTGAATGAATTTCAATAGGAGATTATATTTTCCTTGCAGCTCAAATTTTCAACTTTGACCGATTCTAAACTCTATGGTCTTATTGGTATTAGTCGAATTTTAGAGGAATATCGGTATGTTTCTAAAAAAAAAAGCGATAGCAACTCTTGGAGTAAATTTTCTCTTTAATGAAATATTGGCTTCATCCTGGTGCTTGCAATTGATCTGGAAGTTTAAAACACCAACATGAACATAATAGTGTGGGCGTGCACAACATAGCTAGCTATTAATAGAACATTTGACGTCAGCAAACTTTTGTGGAGTGGAATACCCAAAAATCATGATCTGAACCGTTGCTAGCACAGTACAAAATAACAAATAGCATCGAATTAATTACCTATCATCTTTGTTGGGATTTCTAAAAAGAACTCCATGATTATATACAGCAGTCTTCTCTATGTCCTCATACACCCAAGAGCAAGAACAAGCCCGTTGTCGAGAATTTTAATAAGGAATGATTTTAAATTGCTTATGAAATGCTAACATAGAAGTGGAAATATTTTTTCGAGCGAAACTTATTTCGCACTTTTAACCTGGCATAAGGTTGAGGATATCGCTGTAATGATCTATTTCCATAAATTCAATTTTCACAATATTATAACTGTTGACTTGTTCAGTACTTCAAAATACTTATCTTGGTAGAAATCTCTAAATTCTTTTGATAACTCAAGTTGGCCCTTGCTGGAGTGGAAACTATTCTACGCGTTTATAAGGAAGAAAACCAAATTTTCAAACGTCGACCTCATTTGAGGTAGTCGAATAAATATTTGATACAAATCAATTTAAAACACCAAAATTATGAACCGAATTCCAAACTGAACCGAAGTTACATGTATAGGATTAAAAAAACAAACGTTTAGTAAATTTTTTCTAAGAAAGTCGCAATGTCTTTTAACATTATTACAATCCACTCTTGAGTCGGCCTCTGACTTGGTTCAGGATTCAAACACATGAGTGTTAAAATCCTCAAGTACTTAAAAATCTTCTTGGGACCCATCATTTGCGCGGCGTGCTTTGAAAATTTGATTTCGAATTTCTTCTCTTGGTATCTTTTAGAAAGCCCATGCAAATTCGATTTCTTAAAATCGACGAGGAAATTTTCAAATAGCATTTCTCCCATCAACATCCCGAAAGAGAACACATCTGTTTTATCTTCGAGGTTCGCCACAGTAAAGGGCTTTTGAAGGATTTCAGGAGAAGCATAAGGCAGGGTTTTGCTAGGTATGAAATGCTTTTTATATTCTGTAGCGTTCACTCCTAATCTCTCATCAATAGACTTTAGGTATGATTCACCAAAGTCGATTAATCTGATGTTGAAATTTTTCTGAACAAGCGCATTTGAGCCTTTAAGATCAAGGTGATAAACTCCTTCTTCCTTCAGATACCGGAGACCATTCGCAATCTGAATCAAAAACCACAGCTTCGTGTTGAGACTCAAACTGTCATTCTTCGATCTAAAGTGATCCAGTGATTTCTGAGGGTAAAATTCCATTAATAAGCTGCTCTGACTCAATCCAACTTTCTTCTTGCTTTCCTCCGAGGCGCTGTAGAACTTTGCGATGTAATTCGAGGCCGATTGTCTAATTTGGAAATGCTTCAGTACCAGCAATTCATTTGACATGCGGTTCGGTTCTTCAGCAGCGCTTTCTTCATTCTCTTCACACTTTTTCCCTTTGTTTCTTACATTTGATTTTTCCTCTTTCATGATCAACTGTCTTGAGATGAACTTGTCAGAGCCTTTCATCTTATACACGACTTTAAGCAGAGAAATCTCTCCGAAGCCTCCTGAAACAAGACCTTTTTTTCTATCTTCAATCTTGTAGATCTCCACTGGCGTGATAATCGTTGCCTTATAGTTCATAGAGTCCGTGGGTACCGGGTATGCAAGGGCGTTTTGCTGGCTATTGGACCAACGAGCAGGATTCTCCATGCTACTGTAAATGTACTTTTCAACGTTCGTCAAATACGCCAGGTGGTCTGGATGCACCTTTCTGTAGGAATAAGGCTGGACATTGGGGTCTGTCACGACGTATTTGAACACTTCTGCCAGCTCCTTGAATGAGATGATATTCAGCATCTGCAAAATCTTGTATATATGGAATCGATTCGCAAAATAGCATGTGCTAAGGTTTATTTTAAATAAATCGTGAATTGCTTGCAGGTTCGGGTTTCCTTTGCCAATATACGTATTCGAATTCATTTCGAATGAAATGCTGCCGTTCTGGCTGTTAATAATGAAATATCCAAACCGGAAGGAGCCATTGAGCTTTACAAAATGTCTGGTCATGAGCTTGATGAGGGTCGGGTGCGGAATTGTCATTAAAGAGAAATCAGGATTGCAAAGCCTTGTAATCGTTTGTATTTTGAGTTGTGCTTGAAGTTCGCGCAGAGTGAGCGTCGTCACGACTTTTGCTCTGTTGGGCACTTCGAATAAGACGAAGGAACACTCGATTTTTGACTCTGATGATGAATATCTCTGCGCAAAACTTTCTAATTTGAATTGTTGCTGGATGCTTTCGAAAACAGCTTTCAAGCGATCATTGTGGCCGATGCTTCGGGCTGTAAGATTCATTCGTTTTGGTAACATGTCCGGTTAGCAGAGAGGTAAAAATGGTGGGGAACTAAAATGGATATAATTCAATTTATTGCACTTTCCAAAGTGTTTAATTAAATAAGGATAATAGACAAGTTCGAACTGCGAATCTAATTACCTAACGTACTGATTTAGTCATTGGAGAATTTTTTATAAAATTTCAGATTAGTGGCTATTAACCATTAATTAACACTGCCTGCAGTTTGAGATCGGAACCCGAAAATTACTTCTGCATCGCCACGATTTGAAACACCCATTCTAATTACGAAGTAAATTAAACGGTGTTTTCTCTTTGAAAGTAGTCTGGACCAACCCCTCTAAAACTCTAAGATTAGAACACAATCAATTGAGGCAATAGTGGCTTTCTTATTCCTTATGAAGGTCAGTCTAAATAGGAAGAAGAAAAAAAAATAAAATCAGAATTTCGAGGTCAGTGATAGGGTTAGAACTGATCGAGACATACTAAGCTGCCACTGCTTTGATTGAGGCTAAAAGGACACTGGCCTTACTACCTGACTATGAGCAACAGTTGTTTGACTGTTTTTGTTTAAAAGAAGGTTTAAAGGTGGTATTAAAACTTAATCTCACGAGGACATGAGATTGAAATCAAATTTCGAAGCCGTAAATTTGATTCTGTATGAGTTATAGTTTTGAGATTTAGCACACTATATCTTTTGAAAAAATTCTTCTATGAATAAGCGCGTTACGAATTAGCTATCTTCTCTAGAACTGTATTCCTGATGAATCTATCCGAGTCCAAACCCAATTTTCATTTCAGCTTTTCTGGTTGCAGTATAGTAAGGTGAAGCCGGTGCTCCTGAATATAAATCTGCTAGAAATATAGAACTATCGATTCTGAAAATATCAATTCATTTAAATGATAGCGAACAGGGCTCTGAAGCCGAGATATATGGGGGATTTCAAACAGATATATGCATTGAGAAAGATTAATGAGGCTGTATCAAAGGGCTGATGAATTAAGTTTGGAAGAATGAGCAGCCTGACCGAGACATGATTTAGACTGCTGTTTTCTATGCAACAAACGAACGTTACGGATCTCAAGGAAGAATAAAATCATGCAACAACAGGTCTGACTGCAACTAATTTTATCAAAAAAAATTAATTCGATTATTTATTCCTTCAAATATTACACGTTTTTTGATATTACCTGTTTGCAAGTAGTTAAATATTACATCATAGTACATAATTCTGTTTGTAAAATGATAAATCAAATTCTCCTTCTATTCATGAATTAAATTCATGTCAAGATCGCAAGAAATTGCCGGATTCGTCAGTCCAGAAAAGCGTCTGAATTTATCATTATATCTAAACAATGAAAACTAGATTCTGTAGTTTTTCGTTTTATTAAAGGAACATTTACTAAATCAAAATGTCGTGGAAGCATCCTGCCTTGAGGCTGGATTGCTGGGCAAGCATCCTTGAAGATTATTCCTTCAACAAGAGAAACAATTATTAACTTATTGTAAAGTTATTCAATCAGGGACATTTTATCATTCTCAAGTCAGCACAAATTTTCAAAACCACGAGCTAAGAGGAGAAAGTGAACCTCAAATGAGCCTTAATCATTTCAGTGCAGAAGGAATTGACTTTATGGGAGTAACCCGCATTCGCGAACTTCATTACTTTTTTTTGGTGAGTTAATTCATTAATGTAAAGCTAAAATCTTTTCTTGTTCAGAGTAACAATAGACTATGTGCATTGTGTCCACATTTCATACTTTCAAGAAAAATCCGCAACAACAACACCATCGGAAAAAACCAGTTTCATACTATTACTATGCCTTTGGTGCATCTCCTCCAGGCACCTGGGTGATTGGCTTCTCGTCTCTTGTTTTAAGATTACAATTCTGAATGCAAACCATCGTATAGTCTCCAGCTATATCCAAAAACATTATAGAAGAGCCTCTCTAAATTGATTACATTGTGCGACAATGAGTTCCGTTCCAATCTTCGTCCTCAATCTGATTAAGTCAAGTGTATTCTAAATTAATAAATAAGGTATGAGATAAAGGGATGGTCATGTTCACGTACATCGGCATTTCTTGATGTATTTTGAATATCTCTTTTAGTTGTATTCCATAAATCAGTGATCAGCGCAGCATACTGAACAGACTTCTCATAGGAGATGTTCTTGGCGTCTCTCTTGATTGGGATACCTGCAATTATTGGTCATTTTGGAAGGTCGTTCTGAAATTTCTACCATCATTATTAAAAATCACGTATCCACAGACTCCTTTCTTCTCATCATTGAGCGCTTTAAGCATATCATCAACAGATTGGTCTTGCTGTTATAAGATTAGCAGTGATCATGGCAGCATCTTTACCATTAGTCGAAAATTACGGATAGAAGGTTATCAGAGATTTCCTTTGCTAAGTTATATTTATAACTGAAATTGATAGCAAAAGAACGAATAAAGTTTGGACTCCATTCAAAAAGTTACCCTTCAATGGTCGAAGAAAATTTCCCTTTACAGTTCCTCAACGAAGAGCTTGAGAAGTATCTTTTTATTTAGTCTCTTTGACGGTGTTTATCATTGAAATTGATATTTTTTTGAAAGTTTAATCACTGAAAAATCAGTCACAAAAGCTTTCGGACTTAATGGTAAATTAGGTTTTTTGCAGAGGAAACCATGAGAGAAAAATTTTATTACTGTAAATGCCTGATGGGAAATGATTAGATATTTCACAAATTAGCATTTAGCGTTCCTTTGTAAATCTATGTATTGCTTCTTAATAATAAAGAGGATTTAAAAGCAAGCAATAATCACTCAGGAGAGTTCCTCCACTAACTTTTAGAAGCAGAATACAAAAAGATACCTACAATGACCGACGGACCAAAGGCACACAAGCTCATCAAGCCAGAAAACAACAGAGTCCAAATCTCTTCCAAGAAGGACGCAGGATTCTATATCTTCATCGCAAAATTGTTCCTCCTCGACTTCGAGACCATCGAACTCCACGGTTTGGGTGATGCCATCACCACCGCCGTTAAGGTTGGTGAATCCATGACCAGATTTGGATACACTGTCATCCAAAAAATCGAAACCCTCACCCTCGCTCCTTCTGATGAAAACGAGAAAGGCCCAAGAAGAGGCAAAAAGGCGAAGCTCATCATCACCCTCAAGAGAAGCAAGGATTTCCCAGAACTCATCAAGAAATTCAAAATCGATAACGCTGAAAAGAGCAAATAGAAGCCCAAATAAGGAATGAGGTGAAAACGATTTTGGTATGTTAGTGATATTTATTGTACCTTCGTATGAGCCTCCGTGCATATGAACAATATAAACCATCACTTAGTTGCTCCGTGACTCGCTAACTTCCATGATCGTATAATAAAATTCTAAAAAAGGAAAATCTAAACCTCGTAATGTCTCTGTCTGTGATAGCTAGTTAAACAAGAATAATAGGTCTCCAAAGCCCTCATTTTTTTCTTTGAATGATTGGCTGGAGGTAATTCGTTGAAAAGACTAAACGCCAACTCATTCACATAGCCATTGTTAGTAAGAAACGAAAAACTGCAAAAATACGAAAACAACTCATTATTACCTCATATATAATCAAAAACAGAGTTAAGGAATCCTTAAAGTGTTCTAACAGCCAAGTATTTTTCATATTCCCACAGTAAGTTGTTATTATAGAGAGAGAGGGATTATTAATCTGCCTCAAACAAAGTTTAACTATGTAAACTTATTCGCACGGTTTGGAAAATAGAAGTTATCAGATCGATATTCAACAAAAATCTAAGCTCTAAAGCAAATATCTGAAGAAATCGGCTGGTTATGGGATTTTGGAGATATCCTTAATAAACTACTTAAATCCATATTTTGTATTTGATATTGAGTCTTAGTGAATTTCGAATAATTTGTCTTGTGCAACTTAGCAGGGATACTCAACGAACGAATTCAGCCATTCAGAGGTTCTGTTAAAAGCATTCAATTTTATTGAGGATACTGCAGCATTCTTAGTTCTAGCCATAAATCATAACTTGACAAACCAGTTGGCTATAAAGAAGCTTTTATCAGATAGACAATAAAGTAGACAATTCTAACTTCCAGTATATACTGTTACTTTTACTTTCCTGCAAGTGGTTCAAAAGTCCAGTCACCCTAACGCAGCTTTAATAACATTTCTCAAAACTTTTATGATTACCTCGCCGTCGAATCTGATGATGTAATCGTGATGCTTGAAGAGTGTTTGACGGTGAGAAACTGTGAACAAAGTGATTCCGAACTCTTTAGCGTTATTGTAGAGCATGGATTCGACGTCCATACTGACGGCACTTGTGCATTCATCTTAACCAACAGTGTTACAAATAAAGCATTGAAAAGTTCATATACCAAGGATTGCGAAGTCAGGCTTATGGTAGAACAGTCTTCCCATGGCAATTCTCTGTTTTTCTCCTCCTATAAAGACGTTTAGCCACTGAATTAATTATTTTGTATATATACCAGAAAGAACGTCATTCCAGTCATTGACAGCATCGAGACCACCTTCTCTGCCGACAAGGTATCCAAGATTCACCTTTTCGAGGATCGTAATAATATCCTGAGGATTTCAGAGTTAAAATTTCAGTTCTATGGGGGTATAATTTACTTCGTCCTTTAGTTTTTTTCTGAGCATTTGGAGCTTGGAGTGTGGGTAGATAACTTGATCTCTCAAGGTGCCAACTGGAAGGTAAGCTCTCTATTGTTTGCGAATTAGAGACAAAGGTATGGAGGGGTAATTACTTGAGGGACGTAGAAGATCTTGTCCATGGTTGGTCTGGTGAGCTTTCCACCAAAGAGTGGCCAGAGGAGACCCAAAACTCTGAAGAGGGAGCTCTTACCGCAGCCGTTAGGGCCGGTAACGATGGTGTGCATTCCCTTCTTAATCTTCAAAGGGATTAGGCTGCGTCTCACAGATAGATCTTACCTCAAAGGACATGCTCTTAATCAGAGTGTCGCCATTAGGAGCAATAATTGGGACCTCCTCGAGGATGATAGATTCACCTTCTTTGACGATACCTTGGTTGATTTTCACGGTTGAAGGCTTTTGACTGTCAGGGCCTTCTTCTCCTTGGTTAACAAGAACTCTTTGGTAGGTTCCTATAAAACTTGTGTCTCCAATAGCTTTTTAACATGAAATTTACCTTTCTTCAAATCGTCAATGACAGCCTTCATTTCGCAGACCAAAGTTGTGTAGCCAGCAAGGTTCTGAACCTCTTTGTAAGAAACAATGAGTCTTCCGATTGCCTAGAATAGTTGTCCAGTCAAGCAAAAGTCCAACTCTAGTCTCAATTCATACCTTTGCAAGATTGATCAAAAGTGATGAGTTTCTGATGTAATCTCTAGTGATAGCAGACGGATCATTTCCAACTTTCTTGATGTACTCCTCGCTACCAGGTCCGAAGACTGGGAGACCAAGGATGGCGTATCCGACGAGCACTGCACCGTATTTCACGAGCATTGAGTCGAAGCAACCCATGTACAATCTCTTCAATTGCACTGACTTTGAGTGGCTGATAAGGTTTTTGAATGAGGTATTGATTCTCTGTCTCTCCCAATCTTGTCCTCTGTAGAAAGCAATTTCTTCACTGTGATGCACGATATCTGTGTGGCAAGCACGGTAGTCACCTTCCAGTCCTTAAGAGAAAAAAATTTTAAGTCATCTACAGACAATTTGCTACTAACTTTGTTCGATTGCGGTCAACTTTCCGAATGAAGGAGAGATAAATCTGAGGATAGCGCCGGCAATGAAGTACCAGCCGATACAGTAGACTGGACCTCTCCAGCCCAAGAGTTCTGCTAATCTCTTTGAGAAGAGGAAGATATCAAGCAATGGCTTCGTGAAATTCGAGTAGAGGTTGCTGAGACTAGTGGCCCACTTCTCAATATCTTGGGTCAGTCTCTGGTCAGGATTTGGGACTCTGGCATCGAGGTTGCTCACCTAAGCTGGTGATTAGAACGAAAAGCAACTAGAAACGAGCGAAACCTGATAGAAAACCTTATCGTTGATATAGTTGTTGTGGAAGTAGTGAGTCAAACGTTCTCGGAACTCAAGCGAGATGAGTTTGACGAGGTAGTCGATGTAGCTGTTAACAAACGATGCTGGAACGGCACAGAGCGCAAGAGAGAAGATCTATGCAAAAAGTGGTTCAGATAAGGATGGGAAGCGGTTGATGAAGTCGTACTCTTCTGATGAACAACTGGAAGTTGAGTTCAACGATTGCTTTGACAATACGACCGTTGATGCTGGAGATATAAATACTCAAGAAAGTTCTAGCAACGAGCAGGACGGTAAGGAGGGAGAGGTCAAGCACTTCCTTGGATTTCCAGCTTGGAATGACGATTTTGATAAGTCCCATGATTCGTTTGAAAAAAATCATATCCACATTGCCTTTGCTTTTTTTCTTTGGGGGTGGGGCTTTTGAGTGCATTTCAGGAAGTCGAGTCTTTGAGAGTCTCAGTTTAATGAGGTAGAGGATAATGACAATCACGGACACTGAGAGCGCCTAGACGGTCGATATAGTAAAAATAGATTCAATCGAATATTACCTTTCTTTGCTTAGACGCCCATATATAATCAACAAGCGAGCCTTTGAAAGCGCCGTTTATTTTAGAAAGAACTGCCGGCATTTTCCTTATTATTTGAATCAAGCTAAGAAAGAATATCACGCTATTTACCTCTGCCCGAATACAAAATATTAATCGCTTTTAATTAAACCGGCCTTTAAAGCTCAATTTCTCTTCTCAGAGCGCAAAACTTGAGTATATTGACTGAATTTCAAAATGACGTGCTCTGCGTCATTGAACTACCTTAAAAAAAAAAACCATGAAGAAGAAAATGCAAAATTCAAAGCAGCTAAGCAGGAAAATAAGAAAATTAATTATGTGATTCGAAGGCGCTTCAGAAATTTCTGACCAGAGGGAATCCTGTTCAAATTTCATTATTTTCGATCATTCGCGATGAGTGCTGAAGTTATTAATCAATGGAATGTAGATAAAGGAGATAGGTGCTGTTATTCGAGCAGAAATGTTTGCCAGAATTAAATTTTGGCAACTTCTGTGCACTTCAAATTTTCTCCTTACTAATAAGTTTTATTCTATCTACCAATGAAGAAGAAAGACATCCAAAAGAAGAAAGGCGCTAATAATCGCACGAGTGAAAACCCAGTTAGAGAGGGCGATACTATTAAAGGCGCTTTTCTTTCTGCAACGGCTGCTCATAAGAAATCGAAAGTGGAGGCAAACACATATGAAACAAAAGACGGACCAAAAGCTCTGTCCGTGAGGCATACAGGGAAAAATTCCCCGGGGTCCGATTCGACGGATAGCTTTGAGCCTGTTCAGACCAAAGAAATACAGCTTGTTAATTTCAAGTTTAGTCCGCAGTCGATAAAAATAGCATGTAATACCAAAATCCGATGGATAGTAAAAGAAAATGTGTCGGCGTATGAATCTGGAGTTTATAGTACGAAAGAGAGATTCTTCATAATTGCGATAAACGACCTTGGGATTGAATCAGATCCGTTGTATCGAGACAACACGTTTGAGCATACCTTTACAACATTAGGAGCGTTTGAGATTGCTTGTGCTAACTATCCCGGGATAAAAGGAGTGGTTGAAGTCGTGAGTGATTTGAAGGATGCGTACTATAATTTGCATGCAAACTATAAAGATCGATATTTGTTTGTGGAGCGTCGATATGACGAGGATAATGATAAAGCAGAGAAGATTAGGCCTAAGAAGCAGAAAGCTGCAACTAAAACGGTGTCAAAGACGGATTCTGAGGATGATTGTTGCCTTGAAACCAGGAAAAATCTGTTTGAAATTGAGCCAGAAATTCTCAAAGAGATGATAAGTAATTTGACAAAAGGGAAAGAAGGTCCTCAGAGCGGTGAGAAAAAAGCTGACGTGAGAGAAGAAGAAAAAGAAAGAAGAGTTAGGGCGCAGCCTCAAGATACGTCTGATGATATGGAGTCTTCTGATTTTGGCGAAGAGAGTCAAGGCAGCAATTCAGAAAGTTTTTTTGCGCAGTTTTTCGAGAAGACAATGGAGAGTGTCATTAATAAACAAGAATGTATAAACACGCCAAGCGATTCGCATGAGTCGAGGAGCCTAGAAAAGGTAGACGAGCCCCTGGATCTTGCCTGCAATCAAGAGCAGTCTGAAGCTTTGGATTTTATACTACTTGATGAAGAAAACCAACCTGAAATAAAGGAATCGGATCCTCAAGAGGATGTTCCCAAAAATCAAAATGATGAAATGGCTTGCTTCCCGAAGCCGCATATGAGTTTCACGGATTTTATAAATAAAACGGTGCAAAAGTCGCTGGATATCAATATGCTATTAAATGTAGCTGGAATGAGCTTCAGCGAGGAGGAAAGATTCGCGCATGAGTCAGCAAAAAATTTCCTACAATCAAGTAACTTTTTTTTCTAATGTAATCATTCGCTCATTCTAATTTTAAAAGGATTTGAATTGTCTTCATTTTTCGTTAAAGCAAAGCAGAAGAATCCGAAAAGCTCAGAAAACATCCTTGAATAATTTAAGAGAACGCAGTGCAAGCGCTAGGAATGAATCTTTTTTTATTTACTCTTATGGAATTTTTTTTGAATAGAGAATGGGAAGTATAATATGAGTATTTAACAAATACTTCCATTTTTTCCTTGTAAATTGTTTTACATGACAAGTTTCATTCATTACTTTCAAATTCAAGCAAGCAAGTAATATTTTCCTTTGCCCTCTTACTGGGAGGTGAGTTCTAATAGTT